>PDWJ01000293.1_pt1 | contig 76172 bp, 63 predicted proteins | sample 1430881 | NCBI WGS metagenome assembly PDWJ01 (sample SAMN01162460, study PRJNA174530) | Oral metagenome, whole genome shotgun sequencing project. | biome: Marine environment; feature: Marine mammal; material: Swab sample of the gingival sulcus; isolation source: swab sample of gingival sulcus...
GCTCATCCAAGGCACGCCCCAAGGTGTCATCGTTGAAGTCACTGGCTTCCAAATCTTCGCCAGTTAACAGTTTCACCGGTTTGTTCTCCATATATTCCGGCATCAAGTACAATGCCCGCCCCGTCAAGCCCAGTCCATTGAGGATCATGGCCAATGTAGCTGTCCCGCAACTGACCCGACGGTCTGAGCGCGTTGGCAGCATCTCGTTTATCGTCTCGACTAACCCAATTTCATGGCAGATTCCAGCGACAATTCCCAGGTGATCCAGCCGTTTAGTTTCATATTCGACAGTTGTGGTATCCATGTTTTCCAGGATACCTCAAAACTATTTTTTTCTCACTTTTTTGCTGCGGAATGTCAGTTGATTATCTCTGCCCCGATCGGTACACAAGCCCTCTTCATGAAACGTTATGTGTATGGCGTGCTCTTATTCAGTGGAACGGCCGTTTGCGTATTGCTGCCCCTGGGTCCTATTACGCAATTTCTTGTAGCCCAATTTTCGTTAAGTATTCATACGTGTTGTCATAAAAATCTTTGGGCCTTGTATGATCAAGCTTGCTGCCCTCGGGTACAAATATAACCATGCCTTGTCGTGCCCTGGTTAGGAGAACTCGGTAAGTATTTTTCAGATATTCCTTATCTATTACTTTGTTTATGCTTTGCCACTTAGTCCCTTTGAAGTTTTGATATTTCCAGCCCATATTATCCATGTAGAAGTTACCACCCCAGGCGACGCACGCCCAATCAATCTCCAGCCCTTGAATGTCAAATTCAGTTGCAACCTCTTCTAGGAAATAGGATGAGCGTATGTCCTGGTCGTCGTTTAGGAACCAATTTGGAGCTGATATATCGTTCTTTACATCAATGCCTAGTGGCCTTAGTCTTCTGGCTCCAGAGGAGCTAATCAGCCCTATTCGCTCACTTCCTTTAGCATTGTTGCGGAGCCATATTTTAGCTTTTTCAAGATTCCGGGTTACGACAATAGGATATGATTTCGTGACCTCAGAATATAGTCGTTGCGCGTTTTCAACTTCGATATTAAGTAATTCATGAATAAAGTTTGATAATTGTTCTGATCTAAATGATCTCACAGAAACAGCCAGATGTAATTCTGGTTCACTAGTCCCCTTGTCGGCTAACCAATTTTGGGTTTCACCAGACTTCAGGTAATTATCGCTTTTTAAGATTGAACTAGAGTAGTGAATGCCCCAATCGGGGAAGTGATGTTTAAGGGAACGTATCCATTCCTCGAGGCCCGCTTCGCCCGTGTTGATTTCTTGACCGCCACCGATCAAGCAGATGATCGTGCACCAATCTGAATGTCTATTCATAACGTCAATTAGAAATTCGGGCTCTGATTTATTGAAATTCTCTACGCCTTTCTTTCTTTTCATAAATGAACAGACTTGATCTTTGCCCCAAGCTCTCTGCGCTTCATCAAAAACGACGACTTTTTCGATCGGAGGCTTATCGGACAGCAAATTATCATCTCGAAAATGATGAATATTTTGAATGAAGGCATTTGCTTTAATGGCTGCCTGTTTCTTATTGAGGTTTCCCCCATTTTCTTTAGCCGTAAGCACCTCATCTCTTGTTAGAGCTTCTCTCAAAACATCAACCAGTGGCCCATTCCCAGATAAAAACACAGCATGCTCGCCTTTATCGGCTTTCATTCTTTCGACTGCTATGTTGAGTCCGGCTAATGTTTTACCAGCTCCAGGCACTCCTGTCACAAAGCATATTGACTTTATGCGATTAATCTTAGAATTCTCTATTACCGAATTAATACACCCTGCAGTTTTAGAAAGATTAATAGCCCCAGAATCTGACCTGGTAATTTCTTTAACACTGTGTCCTTTGTAAAGCGCTTGAGCGGCTTCGACAATTGTTGGCGTTGGTTTGTAAATAGAGTTTTCCCAATAGTCAACGTTTATTAAGGGGTTGTCACGGGTTATGTATTGATTAAGAGTCTCACCTAGCGCGTATTGATTGGATTTTGCCGAAGTTTCATGATCGATAACACTATCCATGCTCTCTTCAGGTGCAGCAACCGCATTTGTTGCCACCAAAACCGGTATGAGCTTGACGTTATGACTTCCTTCATGAAAGTTCTTCAAGTCAACGGTGTAATCAATTACCTGCTCGACGGCATGTTTTTCGAATTTTCTGTCTCCGACCTTGAATTCGACAATAAACGCAACATCATTGACGATTATGATATTATCGACCCGTTTGCCCATACGAGGAATTGCAAATTCAAAATAGATATGACCCTCAAATCCATCAAGTTGATTTTTTAGTATGGAAATCTGCTTGCGCCACGCGTTTACCTGTAATTCATTGAGTGTTCTATTGCTGTGGTTAGCAGTTAGTTCACCTAGGATGCTCGAGTCGGGTTCTCTCAAGAAGTTTTTAATATTGTTCGAATAATAGGCTCTTTTCATATTTGGCTCGTACTATACGGTGAAGTATAGGCGTAGTGTGGGGTTGGGGGCTTTGCTTTTCAGTTTGCAGGTATGTTTATTAAAATGCAATTAGCCCAGATTTAGAATATCAGGCAACATCGCGCTTATATGATGCTGTGTGCCAACCTTATTATTTAATCCATCAGTTACAAGTTAAGGGTTTTCGTGAACGGTCAAGCCAGAAATTGGTTACAATTCGTTCATAAAAAAATCTAAACCGAAAACGCAAAACAGTAAAAGTTCTGTCCGGCATACACAGGCAATCCAAGTTGATAGACAAAAACGGCCGTTCGTTGACAATTTAACAGAGGATATCGAAGCCCTGTTTCGTAATATCGTCCACCCATTGACCTTGTCTCAGTGCGACCTGTTCCGCCAAATGGGTTTACGAGAGCGAACCCTCACGCTGCCAGTGATGATGGCTTTGTTGCTTGCGGCTGTCTGGCGACAGATAGCTGGCGTAAGCGAGTTAGTACGCTTGATACGAGACGAAGCTGTTTTGTGGGAAGAACCCAAACCGGTATCACAGCAAGCACTTTCGGAACGGTTACATACGCTGCCTGCAATCTTGTTTCTCAACGTACTGAATTCACTCTTACCGCAAAGGCAGCCGCAATGGCAACAAGTGGCATCGCTATCTAACCAATGAGCTTGCTCCAGAGCGATTACCTGCACAATATTTGGTTGCCCTTTATTATCGCCGCTGGTCGATTGCGCGAGCCTTCTCTTCTATCAAGCGGCTATTGGGATTAGCATATTTCTGGTCAGGTTCCCAAAATGCTGTTGAGTTACAGTTGTGGTCAACCTGAATTGTATATACCGCTTCAATTGACCTCTGTGATGAGGCCGGATTGTTAAATTTGCGATTTGAGCGCATCTCTGAGGAGATGGTTTTTCGCTCAATCTATTATTATCTAAAAGCAGTTGAGCGAGGTGAAACACGGTCTTTGCCAGCATATCTGGCTTTTCGTGCTTCTGACCTGGGCATTGTCAAACGAAAACGAAAAAAGCAGACGAATGTGTTTGATTCATGGTTCTTGACAATTGCTGCTGCTCCTTAACTTGTAACCAATGGTCTTATTCTTTAATTTGCTTGCTGTTCTTGTCCCATGCGTTTTGCTCGGGGGCCGACGATGCGCTCATTGCCTTCTGCAATGCGCTTGAAGTTGGGACGCAAGGCCCAGCCAACAGCAAAACAGGTGATGAGACCGCCAATCATGTAAGCTGGGGTGGGATCGATGCCCATAAAGTAGCGAATGCCAAATATAACGGGGATGATTATCGCCATGGTCATAGAAACAACGGAAGCCATCCCGATGATCCAGAAGAAACCTAACATAATCACAAGGCCAATGGGCAGCACAGGCAGCCAGATGCCTGCCGCCCAACCCACATTAGGCCCGGTGCCAGCCCCCCCCTTAAATTTCAAGAAAACTGACCAATTATGACCTATCACAGCCATGACACCACCTGTCATTTTGATCCAGGATAATAGGGCGGGATCAACTTTATCCTGAAAGAGCCAGATGGCTGCCCATACGGCAAGAAAGCCTTTTAGGAAATCGCTAAGCGCTGTTAAAATGCCAATAGCAATGCCCCCCGCCCGATAAGAATTAGTGCCCCCCATTCGCCCACTGCCGATGGTGCGGATGTCTTTGCCCGTCTTGGCTTTCACATACAAAAAGCCAAAGGGTGTAGAGCCTAAAATGTAACCGATGAAGCCTGCAATGAGAAAGTACCCGATGTTCACGATTCTCTCCTCTCTGTTAATCTTGGTGGATCCCGCCTCTATGGGGTATCTGTCAGGTCTGTTGTGGTTTTGCGTAAAGTTAAAACACTGATGATTGAATCAGGTTACTCCACATTTATTTTGACCTCATGATAACGGCCGTTTTCAATGTAAAAGCCACGTACCACAGGGTTATCCCGGTCAGCCAGCGACACAATCACATACACACTGGCTGGATAATACGCCTGGGCAATATCCGCCTGCGACGGCCGTTCTGGTCCAGTGGGGTGCGAATGAAAGAGAGCCACCATCTCCCAGCCGCGTTCCTCCAAGTCAATCATGGCCTGGAGCTGCTGCTGGGGATCCATTTTGTAGGCTGTCGGGCTGTTTAAACTATTGTCAACAACATACATGTGGCATGCGTGGTTGGCTGTACCGGCCAGGATACCGCATGCTTCCAGGGGGTAGTGAGCCTGTAGATGCTCGAGCATGACCTGAAATAACGGCCGTTTCACCTGCAACACCTTTTCTTCCATAAACGAGTGACGATGTTATTATGCTCTGACAGCCAGCACAAAAAAAGCTAACCTAACAAAGTCACCAGGTTAGCTAATATCTTGCTCAAAGCATCTGTTAAAGAACCGCAGCTAAATAATTTGAACAAACCATTTAATCGTCAGCCCTAAACAGACTTTTACTGTCGGCTAGTCCAATGCATCGTAGCCAGGGCCTTCAGAGAAGAAATCGTAATTGGAGGGAATATCTTCAGTCAAGTCCAGCACTTCACCGCCAGCCAATTGCTTAGCATTCAGCAGTTTCACGTCGTGACCATCAACTTCACCTTCAAAGGGAACGCCATTTGGCAGCAACTCTTTGGTATTGCAAATCCAAAGACCAGCAGGCGCTTCATAATCGAAAGGCACTTCTTCTTCAGGGAAGATCGCTTCGTACGGGCATTCTGGTACACAGGCACCACAGTCAATGCAAGTATCCGGATCGATATACAGCCACGGCCATTCATCTTCGGGAATGCCGAGAACCATACATTCTACTGGACACACTTCCATACAGGCTGTGTCACGCAAGCACAATCTGGTAACAATGTGGGTCATAACAATTCTCCTTTTGGCTTTTAAGCAAATCGCCAATGTATGCCAGGTGTAACATACATTGGCCTCTAAATTGCCTTTAATTATACACGTTTCCTATTTTGCTGCCGCATAATTGGCGGCAACTGCATCCCAATTTACCACATCCCACCAGGCAGAAACGTAGTCTGGGCGGCGGTTCTGGTAATTGAGATAATACGCATGTTCCCAAACATCTAGACCCAAGATGGGCGTGTGGCCATCCATCAACGGCGTATCCTGGTTTGGCGTGGAACCCACAACCAAATGACCGCTGTTATCTACGTAAAGCCAGGCCCAACCGGAGCCAAAGCGCGTACCAGCAGCTTTGCTAAAGGCGGCTTTAAAATCAGCAAAGCTGCCAAACGCAGCCTTGATCGCCTCAGCTAATTCACCAGTTGGTTCGCCACCACCATCAGGGCTCATCACAGACCAGAAAAGCGCATGATTGGCATAGCCGCCACCGTTGTTGCGTACAGCAGTACGAACACCTTCTGGTACGCTGTCTAAGTTTGCCAAAACTTCTTCAATACTCTTGCCAACTAAAGCATCTTGTCCTTCCAATGCTTTATTGAGATTATTAGTATAACCAGCATGATGTTTGCCATGATGAATTTGCATGGTACGGGCATCGATTGAGGGTTCTAACGCATCATAGGCATAGGGCAAAGCAGGTAATTCAAAAGACATTATTTTCTCCTTAAACTTGCAAACTTGGGTTTTGAGTAATTGCCAATCAAGTCCCCGGCACTTCCCTAAAGCTGAAAAATGCTTAAGCACCAAGAACCTGCCGACCTTGTCGGTCAAATTGACCCTCGCGCATTTGATGGTTACCATTTGCGCTGGGACTGATAGGCTTCATTCTAGCCAGTCGAAAGTCCTTTGTCAACACGGTTAACGGCCGTTCATTTAGAGCTTTCCTTGTCAATATTTTTATGGCAAAACGAAGACTGCGCTTGTCGAAGCCCAGACTTCAACAGGCTCCGCCCTCGTCTCGTTTCAACACAGGAATTTTCACTTCATGACAGCTTCTCGCAATCCTCGCGTTTCTCCTTATCTTGTTCTCATTGTGGGCATCTTTGCCGTCTCTAGTGGCTCGATTTTAGCACGGCTGGCACAAGACGAAGGCGTGCCTTCATTGGTGATTGCCGCCGGCCGCACCTTGGTGGCAGCCTTAATTTTGCTGCCTTTTATGCTCACACGTCGGATGGATGAAATTCGCGCCATGAGAGCTGCAGATTGGCGCCTGGCTTTTCTCTCCGGGATAGCTCTTGCTATTCATTTTGCCACCTGGATCACATCCCTTTCCTACACGTCAGTAGCTGCCTCAACAGTGCTGGTGTCCACCTCTCCGCTGTGGGTAGCCTTGGCAGCACCCTTTTTCTTGAGAGAGCCCTTTACACGCTGGCTAAAAATAGGCATGACGTTAGCCCTCGTGGGCACAATGATTATCAGTTTGGAGAGTATAGTGGGAGTGGAGAACGGCCGTTTTCTCCTCAACACCACCGATTTAGCCACAGGGCAGCAGCCACTACTCGGCAGCGCCTTGGCACTTATCGGTGGTTTGGCTGCGGCCATTTACCTGCTCATTGGCCGCAAATTGCGGCCTCGCCTCTCACTAACCAGCTATGCTGCCCTGGTTTACGGCACGGCCTCTATGTGCCTGGTGCTTGTCATTTGGCTGACGGGTAACAGCATGCTGGGCTACAGTCCGCAAGTGTATTTGCTGTTCTTGGCACTGGGGGTGGTGCCGCAGTTAATGGGTCACTCCTCCTTCAACTATGCGTTAGGCTATCTGCCAGCAGCCTCCGTCGGTATCACCATTTTTGCTGAACCTATCACGGCTTCGATTATGGCGCTCATTCTTTTTGGCGAGCAGCCAGCGATGATGGTAGTGCTGGGCAGCGTGATAGTGTTAGTGGGGGTGTTAGTTTCAATCGTTTACCAATAATCATTGTCTGCATGGACGCATTCTGCCACGCACGCTCTAAGATTGGAATGCGTCAACAGCCTGGCCTTGGCAGCACAATATAAATCATGAGTAAACGGCCGTTTCCATTCGATCCGCCTCTCTAAATCTCGTATACTAAAACAAACCGCAGATTACACCGATTACGCAGATGCTTGCTGGCCACGCCATAAACTTCTTCCCGTTGTGTCCGTAACTTCCTTGTGTCCTCCGTGTAACTGCTTTTTCAGAGGAAATCATGGAACTACGCTTAGACAACAAAGTGGCCATCGTCACTGGTGCCGGTCAGGGCATCGGTGCCACCATTGCCCAAACCTTGGCAGCGGCGGGCGCCGCCGTGGCCGTAAATGACATCAACCCGGATCGTGCTGAGAAAACGGCCGTTTCCATCCGAGAAACAGGCGGTATAGCCATCGGGGCTGCGGGTGACATCGCCAACAAATTCCAATGCGCCCACCTCATCGAAACCACCCGCGCCGAACTGGGTGGTCTCGACATCCTGGTTAACAACGCTTCCGTCGAACCTGAAAAGCCAATCATGACCCTCGACGAATGGGATTGGCAGCGCACGATTGACGTTAACCTCAAGGGGACATTTCTCATGAGTCAACTTTGTGGCCGCGTCATGGCTGGCATTTTTAACAAGAATGCCAACCCGGCAAAAACCAACGGGAAGGGCGGGGTCATCGTCAACATCAGCGCAACAGCAGGCAACACAGTACCACTAAAACACAAATCTGCCTACTGCGCCAGCCAAGCAGGCATCGTAGGCTTTGCCAGGGAATGTGCCCGAGAGTTTGCCCAATACAACATTCGCGTCAACACCGTCATTCCCGGTATCATCGAATCCACCAGCACCACCCCATACTCTGAAATTGACGAGAATCAAACCGGCGTTGAGAATCGGAGTCGCCTGGGACAAAGCCAGGATGTCGCCAACACCGTCCTGTTCCTCTGCTCCCATGCCAGCAGCCACATAACCGGCAGCACCCTCACCCTCACTGGCGGCTAAGTCATGTGTTGACAAGAGAGTGATGAGCGAGCCCATGAATGTTGTGCCCACACGTTGCCACCACGCTTCAGCAATTTCATGCGCCGTATTTGCTGCGCCCTTCACGAAGAAACCGTACAAATTCTTCCTTTTGCGCCCCCTTGATCACAACCGCGATCAAGATTGAAGCATCCACAACGATATTTGCCATAGGATCCCTCAGCTTGACTGGGGCAAGAGTACCAGCATTCCCCTGGTTTAACAGGTAACAAATCAATAGACATGAATCAATGCTAACAGACTCCGATTCACCTCGATATTGCAGTGGTAAAGTTTTTCATTTTCTGCGAATATTAAGGAAACTTTAGGGAGTAACGGCCGTTCTGACACCATCAGAAACGCCTATGAAATATTATGCCTGAACTCAATCCAACCCTACTCTGGCTCAAGACCCACGGACTGACCATCCTCGTCACGATTATTTTAGCAAGTGTGGGGCTCATTGTGCTGCACGTCGTTGTCCGCTACCTCAAATATCGCATACAAAGCTTAGACGACGTTGAGGGCAGCATGCTCGACAAACGTACGGCTACCATTGCCCGCGTCGTCTGGACAACTGGCGCAGTCGTCATCACTGGCACCGCCATACTTGTCATTTTAGATGAGCTAGGCATCCCCATTTTCCCCGTCATGGCCAGTGTCGGCTTTGTGGGGTTGACCTTGGGTCTGGGGGCGCAAACCCTAGTCAAAGATATGATCAGCGGTCTTTTCATCCTCATCGAAAATCAATGTACGATAGGCGATGTCGTTGAGATTGCGGGCGTGTCTGGCACAGTTGAATCCATTACTTTGCGCAAAACAACCGTACGCGATTTATTTGGCACCCTCCACCATATCCCCAATGGCGAAGTACGAACCGTGGCCAACCGATCACGCGATTGGTCTCGGGCGATAGTAGATGTGGGCATCACCTATGACGCCGACATCGATAAAGCCATCGAAACCTTGCAACAAATTGGGCAAACATTGGCTAAGGAGTCTCCCTTTGTCAAAGCTGTGATTGAGGCACCAGTCGTTACCGGCATTGAAGGATTAGATGAAGCAGCCGTGCGCTTACGCATTATGGTAAAAACAGAACCGGGTGCCGAGTGGTCTGTTGAGCGTTACCTCCGGCGACAAATCCGGCTGGATTTTGCCAGGCAAGATGTTGACATAGCCTTTCCCTCCTGTCAAATTCAAATTATTGGCTCGCCAAAACTACATTCTTCTGAGTAACGCTTCTCCCTTGTCCTTTCCTGCTCGTATCAAACGTGAGGCGTGCGCACGTGGGCGTGCCCCTGTCCCCCCGTCGCTGAGATACCGGGTAGATAAACCACGTATGCCAGCTGGCAAACAGCGGTGCCACCCAAGCCCATTGACGAACAGCATCATTCATTGTTTAATCCCCCGCTATGAACGATAAGCAAACGGGAAGTAGCCCCAAAATCTGGTCGTCACCCCAAATGTGGCAGTGGCTCATGGTGGCACTGCTGCTCTTCTCTTTTGGCCTGCGTTTACACCGCACTGGTGACCGGTCGGTCTGGTGGGATGAAGGTTGGTCAGTGTGGGTAGCACGACAATCTTTGACTGAGATCGCTTACCAAACTGGGCATGACGTACATCCGCCGCTCTACTTCTGGCTGCTGCATCTGTGGAGCGAAGCGACAGGAGACACAGAGTTTGCCTTACGCGCTTTTTCAGGCGTTCTCGGCACCCTGGCAATTGCTGCTGTTTATTTGCTGGGGCGTAAGGTTGCAAACGCGCCCACAGGTTTTGGGGCTGCCCTCTTTTTGACAGTTTCCCGCTTTCACATCATCTGGTCACAGGAAATCCGTATGTATGCGCTGGCTGGGCTGCTGGCTATTCTTGGTGCCTGGGCCGCTATGCAGGTGTGGGATCGAGGCAAGCCAGTTGACTACGCCTGCTACATTATTTGCATGACAGCTGGGTTGCTAACGCTTTACCTTTTCTTTCCCGTACCATTGGCTATCAACATCGCTTTTTTGTGGGGGCTGTGGCAGTCTCAAAACAAATGGCGCTTACTGCTAACCTGGGGTGCCACCCAACTGGTCATTCTTGTGGTTGTTGGTTTGTGGCTCTCTTATGCGCTGCCTGGTTTTCTATCGACCTCTTCAGCCACCCCCATTGGTGTGGTGGATTTCTCCCAGATTTATTGGACGGTGTTGGTCACTGGAATCCCGTTGAACGTGGCGGCATATGCCCGGTTTACGCTGCCGATGTTGTTTGTTTTTATAACGGCCGTTCTCACTCTCATCGTCCAATCCCGGAAAAACTGGCGCATGGGTCGGGATGTGAGTTTGTTTGTCAGTGGCATGCTCATTCCATTAGCTGTCATTGGGTACATCACAATTCCCAAGATTGGCAGCTATGCCCCCCCCTTTGCCCCCCGTTATCTCGTCATTTTTACCGGCTATTACAGTGTGCTGTTGGCCTGGGGAATTTTACGTCTAGGGGCGGGGCGGCGGTGGCCGTTGGCGGCGGCCCTAAGCGGCATGGTGCTGTTTGTGTCGCTTGTCGGGATGCGCGGATACTACAGCGGGCGCATACTGGTTGACGATTACAAATCGTTGGCTGACACCTTAGCTGCCTATGCCCAGCCCGGTGATGCCGTGGTGCTGCATTCGGACCAAGATTGGCCGATATTTGACTATCATGCGAACATGCCCTGGGTGGGTGTACCGCATTTGTGGGATGTCGATGAAGAAACGGCCGTTAATTTCCTCACGCCCCTCTGGCAAAACAACGATGGCATCTGGCTGGCACTGACACCCTACGCCCATGTCACCGACCCAAACAATCATCTCAGCCACTGGTTAGACAAACAAGCCATCGCCACAGTGAACTACAATCACGGCGACAAAGCGTTGCGCTTCTACGCCAGAACGCCTGAACGCGCCGCCCAAATCGGCACCATGGCTGATGGCGCAGAACCGCAGTTTGACACGTACACAGTTGTCAAACCCGGCTTTCATTTTGTGGGCTATGATTTACCCTCCGGCAGTTACCACAGCGGCGACACCATGCGCATGGCACTTTACTTATTCCGTGGTGAACCTATGGCCAACGACAGCCATGCCATGGAAATTGGGCTCAAAGGAAAAGATGGGCAAGCTGTTCAATGGGCAACGGTGCAGTTGACACCCGACGACCAAACCTCCGCCGCTGGCCTCATCCGCAAAGAAGCTGTCTTCCAGATCCCCCCAGACACAGCCGAAGGGAACTATCAACTTTACCTGCTTAACTGCGGCGGCGACTGTGAACAGTTCGCCCAGGTATGGATTAAAGAGCGCTTCCAACCCGCTGTCGGCGCCGACGAGGTAGACATTCCCCATCTGCTTGCTACCTCGTTTGCCAATGGCATCCAACTGCTGGGTTATGATGTGGCAGAAACGGCCGTGACCCCTGGCAAACCGGTGCGCATGACACTCTACTGGCAAGCCACAGATCCTATCGACACCCAGTTCAAAGTTTTCACGCACCTTTTGGGAGACACCTTCAACGCAGAAACCGAAAATTTCCTCTGGGGACAGCAAGACAACGAGCCTGTCAATAACAGGCGACCCACCACAACGTGGCGACCAGATGAGGTCATCATAGATGCTTATGCCATGCCAACGGCTCTCAACGCCCCCACAGGCACTTACACGCTGGAAGTTGGTCTCTACAATCCCGTCACCGGCGAACGGTTATCGATTATCGATGATGCGGGAAAGGTAATAGGGGATCACATCATTTTAGACACGCCAATTGAAATCGATGCTGCCGAGTGAACTCATTCGACGAGTACGTCCACGTTAGCGGCAGCAGACTTAGCTCGTGATATCATGATGGCATGATTATCCCACAAGGTTAGTGCGCATCCACCACCTATTTATAGATGCACACGTAGCAGGCAGCACGTTTTGAGGGTCTGTTCGCCAACGCGTGATTCATCACTTAATCACGGTTTAATGGGGTTGTACCGGCAAAGACAACCACTCACTGTTTGCAAACGACCCATCTGCCAATGCCTGATACATTCCCACACGCACAGCCACAGGTGCCCCACCCTCTGGTACCTCCAGCAAAAAGTGATCTGAAACCAGTTCCCCCTCTTGCCACAAGGAGGATGGATACCACCCCGCCACCGGATGATTGCGATCTGCTTGCGTGAGAATATCATGCGCCCCGGTCGGGGGGTCTTGCGCCACGAGATGTACGGCAATGCTGTAATCGCCCAGGTCATCTTGCAAGGCTTGCCACTCCACCGCCAGATGAAGCGTCTTGTCGTCAACCCAGACTAATTCAGCATCATGGATAGCAATGCCGTTGCCTAAATCGAGCAAATGATCTTCTGTGGCCGCGATGAGTGTCGGCTCCATCTGAATTTCCACAATCTCTGGTGATACAGAGGTTAAATAGACGGCCCCACCTAACACATCTTGCCACCATTCAAGCGAACGCTGATAGAAGGTACGGCTGAATGTCAACAAATGATCGCCGTTTGCGATAATCGCGGCAAAGTCATGATCATGATGCACGACCTTCAGCGCTGGATAGTAGCCTTCGTAGGTTTGCGCATACGCGACAGGCCAGAAATCATCCCCCCACAACGCCATGAGTGTCTGCGAACGAGAATCTTCTGCTGGCGGAATTGCCGCCGCCAACTCAATCAATCCATAGGCACTTTCATCACGAGTAATCGCAAGAACCATTGGCCGCTTAACTGCAAAAAGATAGGCGCCAAACACAACCAATGCGGCCAACGTCACATAGCCCAAAAAGGGCAGCCGTTGCCGCGCCCACTGTGCCCAAAACGCTAACCCGATGGCGCTCATGGCAATAATGGGTATCTTTACCGCCAACAGGGCGTCTGACACCCGCCCTTCCCAGATGACCAGGCTCAAAATGAGATATGGTAACCAGACGAAGGTCAGCCCCAACCGCTCTTGCCAGGTTCGCCCTGGCAAGCACAAGCCAAGCAAGCCAAAGAGCCACACTGGCTGGGGCCAATCGTCGTTGAGCAAACGTAAAATTTCGCGGGTACGCGCCATCATTTCTGCCATCGATGAGGGCACACTGACGATGCGGTCTGCTTTGGTATCGAGAATGAGTGCCTTGAAGCCTGCCCAGGTGCCGGGTGAGCTAAATGTCCAGTCGGCGCCCATCCAGGCGCGAATCGGTAAGTAGATGTAAGACAATGGCCCTAACCCCATCAAGCCAATGACGATGAGTAGCCGCTTCCAATCTAGCAGCTGCCGCCACTGGTGGATGACTAGTAGCAAAATGCCCAGCCCCATGAAGGCAAAGGCACGTTGGTGTGCTAATCCTTGCCCGGATAGGAAGGCCAGCCAATACATATCACTGGTTTTGCCATCTCTGCCAAAGCGAACGGCCGTTAACAACGTACCAAACGTCAAAGCCATCGTCATCGTGTGCAATTCAGCTATCGAGGCGTCCATCCACATCGACCCAGACAACCCGAAAAGCAAAGCGGGTATCACAGCCAGGTGGGTCGGGACATCCAAGGCAATCATCACCCACACCAGCAGCGCAATGGCCACCGCCCCCCACACGGCCGAATACAGCGAAGCGGCCGCGGCTGGTGCCAGCCCCAACCAGCCCACAACCGTAACAAAAATTGAGCCTAAAAATGTGTACTGTGGATAGCCAGTAAAATGCAGCGTCCCCCAGCGTGGCAGCGCATTCTGAATCTCGCCCACATCTGTGGTGAACGGGTTCGTCAGCCCGTTAATGACAAGTTGCATCGTGGATACATAAATCACAAAAGCGACCAACGCTGTCCCGATGATAAACCACCATGCAGAAATATGTTTTTCTCCTATTTTGACGCGATGCTTTGCTAACAACCTCTTATCCTCATATCACTGTTTACAAATGGCTGCACTAAATCTTTAGGACACGGCTATCAAAGAATATTGATTCCTCTTCTCCATGTTCCCCGGTATCAGTGCCCTTTTCCGTATCGAGCCTTTACCGCAAGAACCAGATTGTTTTTTAATCGAGCGGTATTGTATAGGAGCAATCAACAGACACAAAACACCCGCAACCCAAACCGCAACGCATTGGCCTGTCTCGTGTTATAATTCTGGTATCTGAACATACTAATCATGTCAAAGCATGGGCTGGAAAACTTTAACACCATGCTGGGGCTCATTTTTAAATGGTCACAAACTTTAGGAGAAGACTATGTCTGAATATCAACCAATAAATACATTCCCCGTTTCGGCAGAAGTGCTGTCCAGAACCTTTAACTCGGTTATGGCTCGGGTGTATTTGTGGATGACGCTGGGTTTAGTGCTGACAACGGCCGTTTCTTTTTGGGTATTAAGCACCCCGAGCATTCTGCAATTCTTGTTGAGCTCATTTTGGATATTTATAGGCTTATTCATTGTCCAAATCGTTCTAGTCATCGCGTTTATGCAGACGTTGAACAAACTGTCCACAGGAGCAGCCCTAGCCATCTTCTTTGTCTATGCGGCTCTGAACGGCGTCACCATGTCTACTATTTTCCTGGCGTACAACATTGGCATTATCACGATGGCGTTTGGCGTAACGGCCGTTGTCTTTGTTTTGATGAGCGTAATCGGCCTGGTAACCAAACAAGATTTAACCAAATGGGGACCCATCCTGTTTTTTGGCTTAATTGGGCTGATTGTAGCGACTGTCGTCAACATGTTCCTGGGCAGCAACATATTAGACCTGATTATCACCTACTTTGGCGTTTTACTCTTCATGGGGCTAGTGGTTTACGATACAAAATACATCAAGCAAATGACCTATCAATCCGCCAGCCAAAGCGGGAACGCCGATGCTATCGTGGGACGCATTAGCACATTAGGCGCATTGAAACTGTACCTGGACTTCATCAACTTGTTCCTATTCATCTTGCGTTTGCTAGGGCGTCGCCGCTAACAAAAACATCTCAATGAAGCTGTCAATCAAAAAAGAGGCTTTCCCGGAAATGGGAAAGCCTCTTTCGTTTTGCGATAATAATTTTCGAATGTGAATGAACGCTGAGTGGTTCACATATTTTTGTAGCCGCTAAGCGCAATCCCACGGCCTACACATTGAAACATACCTATTCACCCTCTCGGGTAAGTTGAACCAGATGAACTGGATGGTCTACAGTTTGTTAACATTAGCAGCAGCCAAACCTTTAGGGCCTTGCTCCACAGTAAATTCGACCTTGTCGCCTTCTGCTAACGTGCGAAAGCCACTTTGTCCACCAATGGCGGAAAAATGAACGAAAACATCGCCACCCTCATCGCGGGCGATGAAGCCGTAACCTTTCGAATCGTTAAACCATTTTACTGTTCCAGTTTCTACGTCACTCATTGTTTAATCTCCTTGGTGTTTCGATAAAAAAACGCCCAGACTAGGGTAAGCCTGGACGATGATCTCTGTTCTCGAAACATAAAACTTACTCAATCTGCGCAAAATGTACCGCAAATAGGCGAGTAAGTCAATAGTCTCTGCAAACTAAAGCCATATATGGAACCCACCTTGGCTATATGACCTCGGCTGACAGCTAACATCCAGGGCAGCCCCTGGCCAGTAACTGCGCCCTCATATTACCGTTCACCGTTTGCTGCCCGCTGCTCCGTCGCTTGCACAGTAAACTCAAGCATATCGCCATTGTCTGCCAAACCGGTAAAGCGCCAAACTGGGAGCAGCCAATATGTTTGATGAGAACGGCCGTTCTCGTCCACTGCCATCTCTGGATAGACATGATAGGCCAACGCCACCTGATTGATATCCAGTTGGGAATAGACCAGGTGGTGTTCTGGCAACATTTCCGGCATGGCCGTAGTTTCGCCTGACGCATTTGGCACTTGCATATCAATGCCTTGCCATTCCAAAACCGGATACGCCAGACCGGCATCTCTAGCTGCCCAAGCAAACACATTCACCTGACTACCATCTGCCAAACCAACTGGCGCGTCAGGCAAAATAAACACCTCCCCTTCTGGCTCGACAAGGAGCCTAAAACCGTCACCAGTTTGCACCATGCCGTTTTTTACAAGTGGGGTCAAGCCAGGAACAGGCGCCCATCCCGCTAAAACCAGGGTGTTGGTGCTGGCATCAAACGTTCCCCAAAAGTGAACGTTAATGCCCAGCTGCTCTGCCAATCCCCGCCGTGTTTCATCGTCTGCCTGCACCAGGTAGGTTTGCGCTTGAATCAATGGCGCTGCCTCCTCGTTCACAGGCAGAAAAACGGTAGGGGACGTGTAGAGATGGATTTCCTGACCAGATTGAAATTCTCGCGGCCAATAACGAAAGCCAATCGTTTGGTCAGCTAACGTTTCTGTGTTCCTTTCTGCCTCTGTAATTGAGTACAGGATGCTTTCATCAATGCCATCTTGAATTTGCTGCCAGGCCGATTCGGCAGAAATAAGCGGATACGTGTCTACCACAACCAAGTTATCAAACGGCTGGTAAGAGGCAAAAGCTAAACGGCCGTTTTCATCCACCCCGGCACTAATCTCAGGCATATCTATGGGGAAACCGTCTACCATTCGATTAACCCACACTTCATGTCCCCACCCCTCCGTCAACGTGTAAGGGAAGTCGAGCAGACCCATTGCTTGCAAAGTCGCTTCAGCCCGTGGCGCACGGTGGTTAAAGGGTTGGGGCTGTTCATAATTAAAAGGCACACTCTCATCTGCAAAATAAAAAGCTGACTCCGTCAAGACGAGCGATTGGGCACCCGAAAAAACATGATACTCTAAAAAATCTACTGGCAATTGCTCTAATTCAAGCCCAAGGGTTTCGCCCACGTCCCCCCTGTTTGCCGCAGCCATTTGATACAAAGGCCCCGAAAATCCCCACTTGGCGGCAACAGCTTGCGCTCTTTCAACAGTCAAGGGAACCGTTTCTTGTCGCCAAACCTGGGCAGTGGCAGCTTGCGTAGGCAGCGCGGCATTCAACAGAAATGTCGTGCCAGCAAACAGATTAGCTCCCCCTGAAGTCAACCTGGATGTCCCGTCAATAACACTTCCTTCAGCAATGGTGATATTGCTGTCTAAACCAGCCGAGTCTGAAAACGTGGTCAAGCTGGGCAGTAACGGCCGTTCTCCAGCAGCTTCAACTGGTACATCTACTTCTGGCGTCACCCACACATCCACTTCAGCCACAGCCGCCTTAGTAGACACCCTCGCCTCATCTGGCGTGCGGCAAGCAGACCCCACACACAATAAGATGAAAGCGATAATCATCAAAATCAGGATGCGTTTCATCACAAGCTCCTTGCTCAAATCTAGCAGACACCTTGATTTTACATTTTGCCGGATGCTTCGCAATCTTAGACAATAGGAATAAAACATAGCTAGAGATAGAAAAATCACTTATCCTCTAGCTATAACTTGCTGTTAGCGCCCTCCAGCACTGGCAGCCACAGGAGAATTTATGGACACAACGGCCGTTATCAACACCCTCATGCACGGGAACCAACTCAAACGCACTCCCCGCACCGGTTGGGCCATGCGTGGCGTCCCCAACTACGAAAACGTCGCCGCCCATTCTTTCGGCGTCGTTTATGCCATTTTGGTGCTAGCCCCCCTGGTCGAACCCGACATCAACCTGGAACGGGCGCTGGCTATGGCGGCACTACACGATTTACCTGAAGCGCTCACCACAGACATCCCCACTCCAGCCTGGCGTTTCCTCTCATCCAACAACAAAACTGATTCTGAACGAATGGCAATGGCAGAAATGCTGGGCGGCTCAGAGGCTGAAGAGCGTTTCATGGCTTGGTGGGAAGAACTCCACGCTCAAGAAACACCTGAAGCATTACTCGTCCACGACGCCGACAAAATCGACATGTTCTTGCAAGCATTCATGTACGAACAGCAAACTGGCAACCTGCAACTCGCCGAATTCTGGGCAAAACAGTTCACCTTCCACTACCCAGAATCCCAGACCATCTACAATGCACTACGCGCTCGCCGCGAGTAAAACATAAGGATTGACGATGAAATAAAACACGGAATTGCATCGTCAGTTTCAAGGAACGGCAAGGAAACGACTGCGTCGTATGATTTAATTTCCGTTCCTAAAAGGGAAATTATGCAACACACAGAAAACACCTTCACTGGCCACGATGGCCTCAAACTCTTTTACCAATCCTGGCGACCCGACACCGCTCCGAAAGCTGTATTGATCATCATACATGGGCTAGGAGAACACAGTGGCCGCTACCTGAATTTTGTCAAGCCACTGGTCGCCCAGGGATATGCCATTTACGCCTGCGACAACCGTGGCCACGGCCGTTCTCCAGGGCGGCGCGGGTATGTCAACCGCTTTAACGAATTCCAGCAAGATGTGATTGCGTTTCAGGAGGTGGTGACAGAACAGGAGGGCAAACGGCCGTTATTCCTCATGGGTCATAGCTTAGGCGGGCTTATCTCCCTGTACACCGTCCTCCACAACAGCAGCGGGTTAACAGGCGTAATCGCCTCTGCGCCCGCGCTCGATACAGGCGGCATCCCCGCTGTCCTGATGGCTACTTCCAAAATATTATCCCACCTCAAACCGAATCTAACCGTTCCCTCTGGTTTGGATATCACCGCCATGTCCAGAGATCCTAAGGCCGTCCAAGCATATCAAGCAGACCCCCTCATTCACAGCGTAGGCACCCCCCGCTTGGCCACCGAATCAGCGGCGGCAATCAAATGGTGCCTGGCGCATCCTGGTAACCTGAAAATTCCCATCCTCATCATCCACGGCACAGATGATAGAATCACATCACCCATTTCCAGCCGAGAATTCTTCGACAAACTCACCATCTCAGACAAAACTTACATCAACTACGAAGGTGGCTACCATGAAAACCACAACGATCTCCATCACGCCCAAGCCACTGCTGACATTCAAGCCTGGCTTGACGCACATCTTTAACGGCAAACAAACAACCAAAAAAGCAGACCAAAGCTTAACACTCCAAAGCTGTCCTGCCTTTGCCACAGGATAGGTCATCAATCATTCATCTTTGGTCAATCTACAACAAAAGGGTACAAAATGGACAAAATTCTCATCAAAGACCTGCTCTTACGCGGCATCATTGGCATCAACCCCGAAGAGCGCGTCAACAAACAAGACATCCTCATCAATATGGTCATCTACACCGACATCCGCAAAGCCGCCGCTTCCGATAACATCACCGACGCGGTCAACTACAAATCCATCACCAAACGTGTCATCGCCCACGTCAGGGAATCCTCCGACTACCTCGTCGAGAAAATGGTGACAGACATCGCTCGCCTCGTCCTCACTGAATTTAATGTGGAGCGAGTACAAGTCCGCCTAGAAAAACCAGGTGCGCTGCGTTTTGCTGATTCAGTGGGCATAGAGATTGAGCGGACAAGAGAAGACTTTGCATAAAAAGGATAAAGGATCAAAAGGGCGCAGAGGCAAAGTGGCTTTGCAGCTCTATGGCTCTGCCCCTTTGCCACCCTGCTACCTGACCGCTCTGCCCCATGAATTTAGTCGCCCTCTCTTTCGGTTCCAACATCGACAAGGAGCGCAATTTACCAGAGGCTGTGCGCTTGCTGCACGAGATGACCGAACTTGTTGAAATCATCGCTGTGGCTCCCGTTTACGAAACTGCCCCGACCGGCTTGCTCAACCAGCCCAACTTCTTCAACACGGCCGTTCTCATCCACACGCCCCTCTCCGCCACAGAAGTCAAAGAAACGATCATCAACCGCATCGAAACCCAGCTTAAGCGGGTGCGCCAAGCCGACAAAAACGCACCGCGCACCATCGACATCGATATCGTGCTTTTCAACGATGATGTATTTAATTACGAGTTAAGCGACGGCTCCACCCGTCATGTGCCAGACAAAGATATTCTGCGCTTCCCCCATGTGGCCGTGCCACTTGCCGACCTGCTACCAGACATGCTTCATCCTGAAACGGGCGAACGGCTCTCTGCTATCACCACTCGGCTCCTTGCCGAAATCATCCCCGGCACCATCTGGTCGCGTCCAGATATTCAATTGCCTGGTTCAGACATGAAATGATATAGGGAACTCCCAATTCATGTCAGATCGGATCGTTTCTCTTTGTTAAGTAAATTACGGTGAAGGGTAAAGAAGTTTTAGGTGTGTTCTTACCCATTCTGTGAATTCTTCTATTGTATAATTACCAGTGCGAGCAGTGGCTATTTTTATTGCAGTATTGACTAATTCGTCTTCGTGTGCGCTTATGTAGAACCCGTTGCCTGCTAAAAAAACCATCATACTCATAAAGCCTGTGCGTTTATTACCGTCAATAAATACATGCCCATCAATAATTGTCCAAGCCAGTATCGCTGCTTTATCAGAGATTGTAGGATATGTATCAACATCAAAAAATGGGTACTGGATTGCATCCAATACCCATTTTAGACTGTTCTCATTGTGAAAATGCCCAGCCCCATCAAGATTACCCCCAGAATTTTGGATCAAATACTTGTTGGTTTCTACAATATCTTCAATTGAAGGGTAAATTAGACTTGAGCTAGACGTTCCCATAAATTGCGATGTTTTACAAATAGTTCTTCTGTCATTTCTTTCCAAGACTTACGCTGGGTAAATACTATCACTGGCTCAACATCAGCTCTTGTAAGGAAATATTCTCGTAGTTGTACAGGTTGCATGACTTCGTTTTTCTTTGCATTTCTCCACAAAGGTTCATTGTGAGTCATATTTCTCAATTGTGTGCCAGAGAATTTCCCGAAAGTAACAAATACCCATTGAATTATCTTTTTTTCTGCTTCTCTAAAACGACGTTCATTTATATATGGAGGGGCTGGAATGCCACCCCTACCATATTGTTTGTATTGATCATAAATATCCTTAACTACAGGACCATGATCCCAAGCGTGAATAGGAGCATCGAATAACGGTGAGCCAGAGTTTGCCAAGTAATATCCTTGAGCGTAGTATAAGAGCTTTTGTAGTTTAAGGTTAGATATTTGTTCGTCTTGATCACGAGTTAACCAGAGAAAATACTCTGCAACTGCCTGTGCCCTGAGCATGACAAACCTCCTAGCTGTAATCTGTTCCAGAAATAGAACTCACGTTCTGCACACTTAATTGTATCATAAAATGTACCGTACATCATCGACATCGTGCTTTTCAATTGCCTGGTTCAGACACGAAATGATATAGGGAACTCCCAATTCATGTCAGATCGGATCGTTTCTCTACTTTCCAACCTCAAAAGGAATCGCTACCGCATCCGTGTACGGATTGCCCGCTTCGTCGAGGAGTAAGACAGGTTCCTGGGTATCAAAGATATACATACCAGACCGCATCGTTAACGGCCGTTTCCAGTCATCATCCCACGGCAGCACAAACCGGCTCACCACCACATCCCCAGATTGCCACTGACGGCCGGCAAAGGCATCGCTGTCCATCTGGCTCACACGCTGCCCATCTGCATCCAGCAGGTGATTGAAAATATGGTAATCCCTCGAATCAGGATTGTCTGCTGTCTGCCAATAAATTTGCCAAATACCAGTTGAAGCATCGGAAGCCGCCTGTGCCGAAGCTGGCTCTGCGGCCGTAAACAGATCATGCCCCACAAATCGCACAAAATTGGAAAACAAGTACTGCTCAGCAAACAACACATCTGGTTCTGGGGCGCCACCGGGCAAAGCCAGAACTGACATCTCTCCTTCACCATCACGCAGCGGAATCAGTTGGGTCGAAACGGCCGTTTCTCGATACAGCTCCACCGCCTCACCCAGTTGTTCACTGACCACAACCACCACAGGCGCCGCCGGAAACAACATATTCTCCATGCCATCCACAAAGCGATGGGGGACATCACGCAAATGCACCGCCCACACCGCAGGAAAACCATCCAGTTCTGGATTCTCACCATCGCCCACAGCCAAAATTTCAGAAGCACCACTTTCTGTCATCAGGGTAACGGCCGTTTCCGCAGCCTCAAGTTGATAAGAAAGGGGCGTGCCAAACCCACCTGGCGTCGCTGTCTGTCCCACAAAAGTAATCAACGACATCACCAGACTCACCTGAAAATACACTATCCCCATCAAGACCACCCATCCAACCGTGCGCACCACACGCACCTTAATCAAAGCCAGCCATTCCGCAAAAGCCACACCTGCTGCCATATAAGGCGCAGGCAGCAACGCGATAAAATAATGCAGATACACGGGCGAACTACGCCAAAACAGGAAAAATAACGGCAGTGACAAAAGCCACACCAACACAATCAAGCCCATGCCGCCCTGCCGCGTCCCCCAGCGTTTCCATACCGTCACCCCCAAATAGACAAGGCCAGCCAAGAGAACGGCCGTTATCAACCAATAAACCCGCTCCATCTCCGGAGCCTGCGCCAGAAAAACCTCAACCTGCCCCGCCCCCACCAGAGAATGCAAATCATTGCCCACACTCACCATGTGAGCAAACTTCAGCGCATCCCAGCTAAAACCAACCGCTTCGCCGCCAACCTGTGCCAGACCCTCCTTGATAAGCGCGCGCTGTTGTGCAAGATAGATGAGAAAAGGAACGGCCGTTACTAATGCCAACCCCGCCCCCATCAGCAAATCCCGCCAAGACAACCGCCGCCACCAAAAAATAAAAATCACCAACGTCGCCGGAATCAAGGCTAACGCCGCCAGATGAATCTGCACCGCCACCGCCAGCGCCACCAACGCCAGCCAAATAAATCGGGGCTTACGCTCCACCAATGCCAACGCCAGCCCAATCACCCACAACATCACAAAAAGCGGCAGCAAATTCTGCGCCCAAATCTTCCGCGAAAACATGATCCCCCACGGGCTTACAGCAAACAACAGCGTCGCGGCAATCGCAGCCAACGCCCCCCAATAACGGCGCACCAACCAATAACAAGCCAGCACCGCCAACGAATTCAAGAAGCCAGTAAACAAAGTCGCCGCATACGGATGAGGCCACACCACCAGCGGCAGCGCATACAGCCATACACTCATCGGGAAATTAGGTAGCCCCACAGAACTGCTAATACCGCGCAGCGCAACCTGACCCTCCGCCATCTCCAGCGCCATTGCCAACAAACGCGCCTCATCCGCCTTAAACTCCGTCGTGCCTACCCAATTCATACGCAAAACAGCCGCCAGCATAACCAACGCCCCCGCCAACAACCACTCCTGCCAATGCCGCTGCACCCACCCCTTCAGCCCGCCAACCGACTTCGCTTGCACCACAGATTTCTGCGCCCTGCGACCGGCAGCCTGCCGTCTTCTATTTTTATATGCTCGCTTCTGTGCCATCTTCTTCCGCCTTCTAACTTCCACCTGCCGCCACCAAAGCCAAACTCACCAACCGCGGCTCCAAATCCACCGACCCCCTTGACGTTCCCCCCTAACTCAAGTTTTCATGAGGGAATTTTAAAGCAGAGTGACAGAGTGGCAAAGTCACCTACCCACCCTGCTCTTATGATCCATTTATCTTCAGCTTAGATTAAATTTAAGTACGATACCTATACTAACCATCGAAGTCGCCAAAAAAGTGTTCACCACCGTTTTCCCCTCCTGGACGGTGGTGAACACGTTTTAAACCCCTTTACGCAATTTTTCCAGCTTAAAATTCACTTTGAAGCAGCAGCCAACCACCTATTCCTGGAGATTACTGCCAATGAACAGCTTCGCTCCGCATGACAAGCCACCGTCACACCAAAATCATTCATCATCAATCGTCACTCTTTAATCTTCAATCTTATAAATGCGCGGCACACGAGTATTGATATTCGTCAAAATCTCATAGGGGATAGTGCCAGCCCATTCAGCGAGATCTTCGCAACGGATGATAGCATCGCCAGATTGACCGATGAGAATAACCTCATCGTCATTGTAGGCAGAATCCCACCCAATATTGACCATGATTTGATCCATGCACACCCGCCCCACCATCGGATACCGTTTGCCGCGAATGATGACTTCGGCTTTATTAGACATACTGCGAAAGTAGCCATCACCGTAGCCCACTGGCACCGTCACCACGCGCACCATGTGGTCTGTTTGCCAGGTGGAGCCGTAGCTGACCGGATGGCCTGGCTTCACCACCTTGAAGTAAACCACGTGGGATTTCCAGCTTAATGCCGGACGCACCGGAATCGTCTGGCGCACTGCAGCTGATGGATATACGCCATAAAGCACAATGCCAGCCCGCACCATATCGAAATGCGCCTCAGGCAGCTGCAAAATCGCACCAGAGTTGGCAGTGTGGCAGAGAGGGGGGCGAGATATGCCCCGTTCTTCATAGAAGGCAAGCACTTGATTAAAACGCTCTAACTGTATGCGTGCTGATGTCAGCGTGGCGGCATCGGCATTGGCAAAATGGGTGTAGATACCTTCAACATCGCAATTTTCACAGGCGAGAGAGGCTTCAAGCAAGGTTTCGGCGCTGTAATAATGGACGCCGATGCGCTCCATGCCAGTGTCGATTTTGAGATGCACCCTGGCAGTGACCCCCATTTCGGCAGCAGCCATATCAATTTGCCTAAGCTTGTCCACAGAGGAAGCAGTCAGGGTCAGGTTATGCTGAAGGAAGAGGGGAATTTGGTTACCTAAGATGCCGCCCATCACCAGAATTGGCGTCTCAATGCCCACCTGGCGCAGCATGAGCCCCTCTTCCAAGAAAGCAACACCGATATAGGACACACCCAAAGCAGCAACATGTTTTGCCACTTTGATGATCCCATGTCCATAAGCGTTGGCCTTGAGGACAGCCATGACTTTTGCAGGCGCCACGGCCGTTTCTATTGCCCGATAGTTTTCTGAAATGCGTGTCAGGTTCACAGTAACGGCCGTTGGCCGCACCACGCCATTGCTGCTAATCGTCGGTTTATTTAACATAGACCGATTTTACCCATTTTGTTGACACATGCAGAATTGAGACGGTACAATGTCTACAATTACTCATAGAGTTCTGTACATACAAAAAATCAACAATTGCATAAAGAAAACGGCCGTTCGGGAGAGAACTTTGCAGTAAACAGGAAAGAAGAAACAGTGAACTGTAAGATTTTTACTGACACTGAACACTAACCACTGAATACTGGTCACAGTCGCCGAAGGGGCAAGCCGGAATCACCGGTGAAACTCTCAGGCAAAAGGACCGAACAGACCGACCATCTCTGGAGAGAGAGAGTAGTCAAATCGTCAAACAGTTGATTCATCTCGCAGCCCCAACCGACTGCGAGCCACCCAGACGACGCGACTAAACCTCACCGACGGAGCAAGTTCCTAAACGGAACGAATCTCACAGGTTTATGACAGGGGGTGCAGTGCAACGTTATCTTGCAATGCACCCCCTTTTTGTTTGCGTTTAAAATCAATTCTAACTGCAAAGAACGCAACCCATTTGATTTGACATTGCGTCCTCTGCGGTACACAAAAATAGGAGACCATTATGAGCGAAATTAAGAATGGATTGTTATACACCAAAGAAGACGAATGGCTTTTGGTTGAAGGCGACAGCGCCACCGTTGGCGTAACCGATTACGCCCAAGACTCATTGTCTGACATTGTTTATTTGGAGCTGCCCAGTGAGGGTGACAGCTTCGATGCGGAAGATACCTTCGGCGTCGTGGAATCTGTCAAAGCAGCAGGAGATTTGTTTATGCCCGTCGCTGGTGAGGTAACGGCCGTTAACGAAGACCTCGTTGACACACCCGAAGCCATCAACTCAGCCCCCTACGATTCCTGGCTTATCAAAATCAAAATCAGCGACGCCAGCCAACTTGATAACCTGATGGACGCTGCGGCATACAAGGCATACTTGGACAGCCGCGATTAAAAGTAATCGGTGTTCAGTATTCAGTATTCAGTAAAACCTACTTACTGATCACTGTTTACTGATCACTGTTCACAAAAACATCCACTTCCCACACCTACCCTAAAAACCGGAGATACTTATGTTAGCGACACCTGCATCCTCACGAACCGCTTCATCAAGCAACCGAAATTTAATCAACCCAACAGACCACTTCGTAGACCGTCACGTTGGCCCGCGCGGCAAAGGCATCCAGACCATGCTCGAACGCATGGGATTGCCATCAATCGAGACACTCATCCATGAAGCCGTGCCAGACCACATTCTTTTAGAAAATGCACTGAACCTCGAAATTCCATACAGCGAATCAGAAGTTTTGGCTGAGCTGCGTGCAATTGGAGAGAAAAACAAATTATTCCGCTCCTTCATTGGCATGGGCTACTACGATAACATCATCCCCCCCGTCATCCTGCGCAACATCTTCGAGAATCCAGGCTGGTACACAGCCTATACCCCTTACCAACCAGAAATTGCCCAAGGGCGTTTGGAAGCCCTCATCAATTTCCAGACCATGGTAAGCGACCTCACCAGCATGGAAATTGCCAACGCCTCCATGCTCGACGAAGGCACAGCCGCCGCCGAAGCCATGACCCTCTGTTTGCGTCAACGGCCACGCCAGTCTACAGCCAACACCTTCTTCGTTTCTGAACTGTGCCATCCACAAACGATTGCTGTAGTGCAAACTCGCGCCAAGGTATTAGACATCGATGTGATTGTGGGCAACCATGAAACGTATGATTTCAGCACACCCACTTTTGGAGTTCTGGTGCAATACCCAGCCACCAATGGCGACATTATTGATTACGAGAGCTTCGTAGAGCAAGCCCATCAAGCAAGCGCACTGGTCACCGTAGCCACAGACTTGCTGGCCTTGACCCTGCTTCGTCCACCGGGCGAATTTAACGCCGATGTCGTGGTAGGCAACAGTCAACGCTTTGGTGTGCCGATGGGCTATGGCGGTCCCCATGCCGCCTTCATGGCTACCCGCGAAAAGTTCCAGCGGCAGATGCCTGGCCGCCTCATCGGTGTCTCTATCGACGCCCACGGCGATCCGGCAATGCGCCTCTCCCTGCAAACACGGGAGCAGCATATTCGGCGGGAACGCGCCACCAGCAATATTTGCACCGCCCAAGTTTTACTAGCAATTTTGGCCTCAATGTATGCTGTCTACCACGGCCCTGATGGCTTGAAACAGATTGCAAAACGAGTGAGATTATTAACGGCCGTTCTGGCACAAGGTCTGCAAAATCTCGGTTACACCATTAACGACGCGCCCGTTTTCGACACCATTAAAGTCAGTGGCGGCTCCCGCAGCCAGGAACAAATCCAGCAAGCAGCTTTAAAGGCACACGTGAACTTGCGCTACTTTGATGATGGCAGCATTGGCATTTCATTAGACGAAATCACCCTGGCGACCGACCTGGAAACACTCCTTGCCATCTTTGGCGCAGAAACTGACAAAGTGGACTTGTTTACTCTGGCAGATGAGGTTGAACTAAACTATGAACAACCGTTCAATCGCACAAGTTCCTTCCTGACACACCCTGTTTTCAACAGCTATCACTCCGAAACAGAAATGATGCGTTATATCAATCGGCTGGAAGCAAAAGACCTGTCTTTGATCCACTCCATGATACCCCTCGGTTCATGCACCATGAAGCTCAATGCCACAGCCGAGATGCTGCCCATTATGTGGCCACGGTTTGGCAGTTTGCATCCTTTTGTGCCCCGGGAGCAGGCAGCAGGATACAGTATCCTGTTTGAACGGCTAGAAAAATGGCTGAGTGAGATCACGGGCTTTGACGCCATCTCATTGCAACCCAATTCCGGGGCTTCAGGCGAATATACAGGCATGCTGGTCATTCGCGCCTACCATGAAAGCCGGGGGGATTTGAAACGGAATATTTGCCTGATCCCCAGCTCAGCTCATGGCACCAATCCCGCTAGTGCTGTCATGGCGGGCTTCAAAGTGATGGTGGTGAAATGTGATGAGAACGGCAACATCGATGTGGAAGACCTGCGGCTAAAAGCAGAAAAATACGCGGACACGCTAGGTGCCATCATGATCACTTATCCGTCAACCCACGGCGTGTTTGAAGCCTCTGTGGTGGATATCTGCCAACTGGTTCACGACTTTGGCGGACAAGTTTACATGGACGGTGCCAATATGAACGCTCAAGTCGGGCTGACCAATCCGGCTCGCATTGGGGCAGATGTATGTCATCTGAACTTGCACAAGACATTTGCCATTCCCCACGGTGGCGGGGGGCCAGGCGTAGGGCCCATTGGGGTGAGGGCCCATCTCGCCCCATTCTTGCCAGGCAGCCCAATTATTGCAGGGGTTGGTGGGGAACACACGATTGGGTCAGTGTCATCTGCGCCGTGGGGCAGCGCCAGTATTTTGCCCATTTCGTTTGCCTATATTGCCATGATGGGAGCTGAAGGCTTAACGGAAGCCACCCGGGTGGCCATCTTGAATGCCAACTACATCGCCTATAAACTCGATCCTTATTATCCGGTGCTTTACAAGGGTGAAGTAGGTCGCGTCGCTCACGAGTGCATCATCGACCTACGGCCGCTCAAGGAATTTGTGTCAGTCGATGATGTGGCGAAGCGGCTGATGGACTTTGGCTTCCATGCGCCAACTATGTCTTTCCCGGTGCCGGGCACGCTGATGATTGAACCTACGGAGAGTGAATCTCTAGCTGAACTGGATCGTTTCTGCGAAGCAATGATCATCATCCGTGAAGAAATTCGTGAAATCGAGGAGGGCACAGTGAGCCACGATGAAAGTGTGTTAGCCAATGCCCCGCACACCGCCGCGGCGGTGATGGCTGATGAATGGAACCATCCGTATTCCCGGGAGAAAGCAGCGTTCCCCACAAGTTGGGTGAAAGCGGCTAAGTTCTGGCCTGCAGTGGGGCGCATCGACAATGTTTACGGTGACCGCCATTTGTTCTGTGCTTGTATTCCAGTTGAAGATTACGAGTAAGATTTACATTTTTCCCACTTCCCGGAACGGCAAAAGTTCTGGGAGGTGGGCGCTTATCATCTCCCCCCTTACAGGCAGCAACGTCCTGACTAAAAACCTGAAAATATCTAGCCAGAAGCATTAAAACAAATAAGGGCTGAGACATTGTGTTTATCCCAGCCCTTAAACAGGTTTATGCTGATGACTGACGATGGAATAAACATGGAACATCGTCAGTTTCACGACACAGGAAGGAAACGACTTCATCGTCGTCTTTAATTTCCGTTCCTTAGTTCAGCGTGATTGGAATTTCAGGGGACAAGGTGTGATGTGTTCCGCCACCGGCTCGGCAAGTCGCGTAATCATCAAAGCAGATCACTAAACGTAAGGTATATGCTCCGGCTTCGGAAATGTACATATTGTCTTCCCAATTGAGCCCGCTTGGTTTAATGGAGTCGTTATTGCCCCCATAACTCTTTTGGAAAAATTCCCAACGATCTTTGCCATCTTTACGCGGGACGACACCAAGGGTGGAGAAAGGGACATTGGCTCCTGTGGCGTTGGCCACGGAAAATTCAAACCAAATCTTACCATTGACCGCAATATTGGATCGGTCTTGCAAAGCAAAGTGTGTGCCTGAAAGTCCATTGATGGTAACGGGTTGCGGTCCTGGCGGCGGCCCTGGGGTATTGGTTGGCGGGGGGGTCGCAGTCGGGGGCACCGGTGTTGCTGTGGGATAGACAATCGGCACTGGGGTATTGGTGGGGACGGGTGTCTCGGTGGGGACGGGGGTATCTGTGGCGATAGGTGTCTCCGTGGGAGCATCGGTGGGGAGGGGTGTTGCCGTGGGCGGCACAACGACCACCTCTTGAACTGTTGCTGTGGGGGGGGCTGTGGTGGGAACGGCCGTTTCCGCTTCAGCAACGGGGGTAGGTGACACAGGCGCAGCCATGGGTTCAGCACTGCTCTCAGATGTGCCCTGAAAAATGAGCCATAAGCCCACGCCAATCAACAGCACGACGAGAACAATGGCTGAGACTAACAAAGTATTGGTTGTTTTACTGTTCATAATCCATTTCCCAAATATGATTTTGGCGAAGTGCCAGCAATGTATTATCCACACCCCACTCTGTCTGGCAATAGTCCCAACGAGAACGCTTCCCATCATTCTCATGTTATGTTAAAATAAATGCGCTGTGACAACAAAAATCGACTTTTTAGAAGAACTGCCAATATTTGCGAAACTCACCTATAAACAGCTCGAGGAACTGGCTAAAATTTGTCAGGAATACGAGTTTGATAAAGGTGCGGTGATTGCCTACCAACGGGATATAGCGGATAGTTTATACATCGTGAGAAACGGCCGTTTATATGCCCAACAGCTCGATAAACAAGGCATTGTGCGCAAGTCACAGCAATATTTCCCCGGGGATTACTTCCAAGAAGCATGGCTTTTTGCCCCAAATACACATGATATGACGGTGACAGCAGCCAGTGACGGCAAACTATTGGTCATCAACAGTCAGGATTTTCTCAAGTACCTCATCGCCAACCCCCAAACGCTCAACAATTTAGAACCAGAGGATGATGGAGAAACCCTCATAGGTCTTTCCCAGGAGGGATGGGATGAAGCACGCAAAGTACATGGCCGCCGTGACCGAAAAAGCACTGCTGTTAATTTGCTGCCTGATGAGTTAGTAGAGTTCCAGGCACGACGCAGTGGCTGGTATCTATTTGTCAAGCTCTTTTGGCCTGTGTTAAGTTTGTTTTTATTGCCTTCTGTGCTTTTCATCTTGATTTCTGGCTGGGGCTTTTTGCCTAACTCCGTCACCCTCATCATTGTGGGTTTCATAGCCTTCATATTTTTGGTCATCGTTCTCTTTCGCCTGGTGGATTGGACCAACGATTACTTCGTTATCACCAACAAACATCTCATCCATCATGAATTTGATTTGCGCGGTTTCCGTATCACCATCAACAAAATTCCCATCAAACAAGTTCAAAGTGTTGAGATTCTTAAACCCTCCTTGATTGCCAACCTGTTCAAGATTGGTTCGGCCAGGGTAACCACTGCGGCTCAAAAAGGGGTTATCCTTTTTGACAATATTGCTGCGCCACGACTTGTGCAAGAAACATTAAACAGGCTTACCTCACGGGTGCGGGCATTAGATGAAGGAGAAGCCCAATTTGTCATGCGGCAATCCTTAGAACAACATTTTGCGTTAGAACCTGCCCTGAAAGAATATACCGATGACGAGGAGCCAGTGGCTGAAGATGAAGAGAGGGTATCTGCCTGGCAGCAAATTCGCAATCGGTACGCCTGGCGTGTGGTAAACGGAAATATCATCACCTATCGTAAGCATATTTTCATCCTAATTGCCGGGGTTTGGCTGCCAGCTGTGATTGCCCTGGGGTTGACATGCTTAGGCTATTTGCTCATACGTTACACCCCTATCAGTAATATCTTAATCTCTTTGATTGTTGGTATTGTGATTTTAGGAATTTTGAGCTGGTTTATTTGGAATTTTGAAGATTGGCGCAATGATACTTTCCAGGTTTCAGATAGATTTGTTGTTGATATTGATCGAAAGCCATTTGGGTTTGGGGAAAGCCGGAAGCAAGCTCCCATTGCCAAGATTCAAAACGTCAATGCGGATCGCCCGGGTCTCCTGCCCACCATTTTCAATTATGGCTACGTCTATATGGATACGGCTGGTGTAGACACTGACATCACTTTTGAGTATGTCCCGCATCCCAGTCAGGTTCAAGCAGACATTTTTCAGAAGCTTGAACTGCACGAGCAGAAACAGCGCAAGCAGCGGGGAGCAGACAGGCGAGAAGAGTATAGTGTCTTGCTCGACGTATGGAAGCAAGCCAGAGAACAAAAGCGCATTCCCCAGCGCACACCGCACCCTGGGGAGTTTAGCGAAAACCCGGATCCTGGAGACTAGCATTTCTGTGTCACCTATCCCCGAGCTATCCCTTTCTTGAGGGGGCTGTGCACACGCCCCGTTCAGCTTAAATCAACAAGCGCATTGGCCAATACCTCAGCAGGATGAAGGGCTGTACGCCCGGTATCGCCATGCCCAATCTGCTGCCGACAACTCAAGCCAGCAGCCACAATAATCGTCTCAGGTGCCGCCTCCCGCACAGCTGGGAGCAGCCGCCGTTCAGCCATTTGCCGGGAAATGTCATAATGCTCTGCCTCATACCCAAAGGTGCCAGCCATGCCACAACAGCCAGAATCAACTTCTGTCACCGTGTAATTGGGCGGTAATGCCAATATACGTTTGCTGGGCTCGGTACCCACTAACGCTTTTTGGTGACAATGACCATGCAGGAGCAGCGACCGGGGTTCCTCTGTGAACAGCAGGTTTAGGTTGCCTTCATCAGCCAGTTTGTCTATGAACTCTTCAAAAGTATAGGTGTGCTGCGCCACTACCTTGATCGGCGAATCGGCAGGCAGCAAGTATAGGAATTCATCGCGCAGGGACAAAATACTGCTCGGTTCGAGACCAACAATCGGAAGCCCTTGTTCAGCAAATGGAGCCAGCTTCATCACAATGTCGCGGGCTGCTGCTTTGGCTTTCGCCACAAGCCCTTTAGATATGGCTGGTCGCCCGTCATCATCAATGGGCACGGCAATGGGTGCCATGCCCACGGCTGCTAACAGCTTGACGGCGGCTTTACCCACATGGGGATAGTTGTAGTTTGTAAAGGGATCTACGAATAATACTACACGCTTCTTTGCTGATTGGTGATTGATGTGTGATGGTTGGCGCTTGTTGAACCATGTCATGAATGATTGTCGAGCTAAGGGAGGGAGTTGGCGGTTTTGGCTCACGCCGATTGCTTTTTCGAGGCTGCGGCGCACCAGACTTAGGTTTGCCCCCCAGTTTGCCAGCGGAGCCAGCGGGCCACTGCCTAATTTGCTCAATCGGCCAAAGTCAGTAAAGAGTTTTGAGCGGAGTGGCACACCGTGAACGTCGTAATATTGTGCTAACCACTCAAATTTGATTTTTGCCATGTCAACGGCTGATGGACATTCAGCTTTGCACGCTTTGCAGGCAATACACAAATCCATTGCTGCATACATCTGCTGGCTGGTAAATTCTTCAGGGGGCAAAAGGCCGCTCAGGGCGGCACGCAGCAGGTTGACCCGGCCACGGGTGGCATGCATTTCTTCTTGCGTTACCATAAAGCTGGGACACATGGTATCAATCGTGCGTTTGCGGCAGATACCGGCACCATTGCACATTTCTAGCGCACGATTGAAGCCGCCAGATGGGGTAGGGCCAGCCTCGCCCACTTCATGCTCGCTAAAACTGATGTGCGGTGTTAACGGGATTAGCTCATAGGTGTCACCATAACGCAAGTTTTCGGTCATGGCGCCAGCTTCAACGATATTACCTGGGTTGAAGATGCGTTGGGGGTCAAAGATGTCTTTGACTTGATGGTAGAGGCCATACAATTCGGGGCCAAAGAAGCGTTCGTTTAGCCAGCTGCGGGCACGGCCATCCCCATGTTCGCTGGAGAAGGCGCCTCCATAGCCGCGCAGGAGTTCGACGGAGAATTGGGCGATTTCTGGCAATTTGGCCACTTCTGTTGCTTTTTTGCTGTTGATGAGGGGGCGAATGTGCAGGCAGCCAGCGCTGGCATGGGCGTAGTAGGCAACGTCGGTGCCTAACTCGTGGCAGAAGTTTTCTACTTTTTCCACGTATTCTGCTAAATGCTCTGGGGGGATGGCGGCATCTTCGATGAAGGGAATTGGTTTGTGATCCCCTTTGATCGACATGAGCAGACCTAGCCCCACTTTACGCACTTTCCACACGTTACTTTGCAGTGTGGGATCGTAGGCAGACACAACGGCCGTTTCGCCAACACCTTGTTTCGCTAAATGATTTTGCAGCCGGGAGACCTTTGCCTGTAACGCAGCCTGGCTTTCCCCATAAAACTCGGTAATCAAGACGCAATTAGGCTGCCCGTCAATAAACGAATCGAGCAAGCGAGCATATTCGGGTACCTCTCGGCACATCGTTAACCCTAAATTGTCTAGCAATTCTACGGCAGATGGCTCTGTTTCTAGGATGGCGGAAACGGCCGTTAAGGCAGTGTGAAGCGCCTCAAAATGGACAATCGCCAACGCCGTTTGGGTCGGTTTTTGCACCAAATTGAGCTTGATTTCCGTCATCACGCCGAGCGTCCCTTCGGCACCACAAATCAAACGCGCCAAATTAAAACGAGCATCCACTGGCCATTGAAAAGACAACCCGGCTGGTGGAATTAACCGATCCAGATTATAGCCACCACAACGCCGCCAATGGCGAGGTGTGTGTGTGCGAACAATGTCCTGATTGTCAGATAGCGTCACCAAATCATTGATTTGTTGATAAATAGCACCTTCACGCCCAGCCAGGTTTAACTTTTGGGCGAGTTGTTCAGCGCCAAGGGGTTCAAAATGAGCTGTCGTACCATCATTCAAAATGACCTTTGTTTCCAAGACATGATCAGCTGTCATGCCATATAAAATGGAATGGGCACCCGTGGAATTGTTTGACACAATTCCTCCCATGGCCGCTCGATTGCTGCTAGCTGGGTCTGGTCCAAATTGCAAGCCGTATGGTTGCAGCTGCAGGTTTAGTTCATCTAGCACCAATCCCGGTTGGAGGCGTACCCATCGTTCCTCCTGATTCACAGCCAAAACCTGATTGAGGTGGCGCGAAAAATCAATAATCAAGGCTTCATTAACCGTTTGGCCAGCTAAACTACTGCCGCCTGTTCTGGCGACAAGCGGAATCTGATACTTGGCGGCACAGGCCACGGCCGCCTGCACATCTGCTGTTGATCTGGGTATCAAAACGCCATATGGCATGACCTGATAAATACTGGCATCCGTACTGTAAAGCACGCGGCTGTACTCATCCGTGCGCAAGTCTCCATCTACATATTTTTGCAGTTCATCCATAAAGTCAGCTAAAGCGGTATCCATTTCACCCTCTACTTGTCAATCTGTCGCATATGTTTGTTTGTTGTATGTTTCTACTGAAACTAAATTTTGGACAATCTTATTATGGCACAAAAACAACTTCATACGAGGCACCTCAAAAGGAAAACGGCCGTTCTCCCCTCTCATATCCACGCATCATAGACAACCTCTCTTTGCGCATAAAAGAGGGGCACACTGCCGCCATCGTGGGAGCCACCAGGGCAGACAAGACAACGCTCATGAAACTCTTACTTTGATTTTATGATGTGTCCTCTGGCTCAATTCGCCTGGATGGGCATCATCTGCAAGATTTTCAGCTGCGGGACTTACGGCAAGCGATAGGCTTTGCCAGCTTGGAACGCATCGCTGTGGGACGCACAACGATTATCATTGCGCACAGACTTTCAACGGTACGCCACGCAGATGTCATTTTTGTGGTGGAGCAGGGAGAGTTAAAGGAAAACGGCCGTCATGAAGAGCTATGTGCCCTCAACAACGGCATTTACGCCAACCTGTGGCGCGAGCAAACAGGCCAAGCGGCACAGAAAGTGTGAGGGGCTTGGGGGAAGATTTCCGGCAGCAAGAGGGGATAAATCCGGTATGGAACACGTCATATTCAAATGAGAAAATGGTCACCCTACTGTTCAGCAAACTTGTAATGTGCGTCAACTCTGTTTATACTAGAAGTGAATTCATATAGGTACTACACACAAATGAACAATAATTTAACTTCATCACTTAATGTATATGAAGCACAAACCAGCCATTTAGTGGCGCGTATTTCGTTGAATGGCTACGATATTCATGCTGGCGGCCTTTTCCCCACTAGTGGCGCCATGCGCAGCTTTGTGCTGCTAGAAGGGGATTTATGGGAGCAGTGGGATGTAGGCGCTCCCTTAATGCTCACAGATGAACAAGGTCAGCAAATAGCTGTTCGTGTGGCTGCCTTGCCTGTAGAAGAAGACAGTTATGGGTTAATCGAATTTCTGTAACCTAACCAAACAGATAGATGTCCTTAAATCAAGATCTGCTGCTGGCGGATCTTTTTTGTTGCCTACAGCCCATAGGTGGAGCCTTCCTCCAGTTTAAACTAGTTATCCTCAATAGTTTCCCCTTATTTATATTATAGTAGTAGTTCGTAGTAGGCTCTGTGTATATGTGGAAAAGCTCAATTTACCTGAATATATGCGCCGGGAGGGTGGCCAACAACCATATTTAGGGTGGCGTTTGTTGCTCACACTGTATTGAGGAGTGGATTAGCTTGAGGAGGGTGTCAATAAGCACTTTGCAGCGGGCAAAGGCCGTAAATTGCGCATAATACGAGCTGCCCCTATATCTGGTTATACGTTTGTGGAGACCCCTATATCTAAGAAATAGACAGGGAGGTGCCGCAGGCGATAAGCCAGACTTTTCCACAGAAGAGCCCTCTTTTCCACAGTTATTAGCAAGTTATCCACAGAAACATGGGTGAAATCTGCAAAAATACAGGAGGGCGATAGTAGCAAAAAGAGGCACCAAATTGCTTTAATGCCTCTTTTTCATCATTGTTTGGGGGAATAAGTTATGCGGACGGTCTAGGCAGGAAAATAGCTATATGGTAACCGCGCTTGTTTCATACAAGGATGCTTTTATGGCCAGCATGTCACGCCGTGCTGCTGCATCTTTTTCCAATAATGTTGAAATTTTTTCATAACCGTACAAAACTGTGGTATGGTCTCGATTCCCTAGCTGCGTACCAATTTGCGGGAATGAGGCGTCTGTTTCGGTGCGGGCAAGATACATCGCCATTTGTCTGGGAAATGCAATGGTACGGCTCCGGCTTGTGCTTGATAATGAATCTGTGGTGACATTGTAATAGAGACAAACAGCATGAATGACTTGCGCCACAGTGACTTTATCGGGGCGACGCACCAGGTCTGCCAAGGCCATGTTAACTAAAGCAGAGTCAACTGTGTTGGTGCCAGAGAGTTGGGCGTAGGCAATTACTTTGTTAAGTGCCCCTTCAAGTTCACGAATGTTGTTACGCACATGATGGGCAATTAAATCGATGACATGATCGGGCACGTCTATGCCGTGATCTTCAGCTTTGGCTTGCAAAATGGCTTTACGGGTTTCGGTGTCGGGCAGTTGAATATCTGCCATAAGACCCCATTCAAACCGAGATTGTAACCGCTCTTCTAGGGTGGCCATGGCTTTTGGTGTTCTATCACTGGAGAGGACGACTTGCTTGCCCCGACTGTGAAGATCATTAAATGTGTGGAATAGTTCTTCTTGGGTGCTTTCTTTACCGGCAATGAACTGGATGTCATCAATCAGGAGGGCATCTGGCGTGCGATAGCGTTCCCGAAACTCGGCCATTTTTTTATTGCGAATGGATTGAATTAAATCATTGGTAAAGGTTTCTGAGGAGATGTAGGTAACTGTTAAGCCTTCACTGACACATTTATGCCCAATGGCATGGAGGAGGTGTGTCTTGCCTAAGCCTACACCGCCGTAGATGAATAGTGGATTATATGTTTGCCCAGGGTTTTCTGCTACAGATAAAGCTGCGGCATGAGCTAAACGGTTGCTGGGGCCCACCACAAATGTTGAAAAGGTGAATCGATTATTTAATGATAAACCTTGTATTTGCCCAGCCCCAGAGGTTCCCTTGCCATTTTGTGACGGGGCTGCTGGCTTTGACACCACTTTCTTTTCTTTTTCTGTGGTGCCCATAACAGAAGGTGCTGGGGCGATCAGTTCATCTGACCATACTACGAAGCGGGCGGTTACTGGTTTGTCTACGATTGCTGAGAGTGTTCTCAAGATGGTGTCGCGTAACCTGTTTTCTAGCCAATCTTTTGCGTAATCATTGCGTACTCCGATGACGAACTCATTGTCCTCACAAGCTAACAATCGAGCATCTTTCAACCAAGTGTTGAAGGTTGCTTTTGTCATTTGTAACTCGAGTTCGCCCAGGGTCGCTTTCCATGCTGATTCTGGAGACATTTTTCTCACCCATTGATATATGCCGGCAAAATAAGGCAGGCATGATGAACTATGGCTCAAGACCATGTGCAAAAAACTAAGTTAAAGCTTTGGGGGTACTGCGACCACTGTGTTTGGGGTATGCTATATTAAGACCCTCACCTTAATGTAGACCCCTTCTGGCTCATTTTTTGCTCCCTTTCAAATGCTCGCAACCCGATTTGTGCGAGTGGAAAACTTAATGATGAGCCCTTTTGAATGGCCACAATGGTGGTATCATTCTAACAAATGGTGGGTGTCAACGCAATGGAAATTTCCGTTTTTTGCCTTAAAAGGTTTCACTAATTTTTTTGTGGCGGTTGATGCGAAGTTTAAATTTTTAAGGTTTAAATATTGACAAATCGGGGAGGTCGCAAGGTGTAGGAGGTTCCTATGAGTACCCCCCAAATATGGGGGTACTTGTTTCCATAACCATATTTACATATTTATATTGGGGATGGTATTGATGTGAGAAAACGGCCGTTTTGACCTTTATGATTTGTTGTTGGGTGTGTATTAGCAGTAAATTTGAGCCGGAATAGAGAACCGCTTGACAATATGTGCAGGAATTGTCTAGAATTTTATAGTCCCAAGGGCACAGAAATCTCATGATTCCGTGCTATGACTGTCACATCAATAAAGAACTTGGAGGCTCTACATGAATGTAATAAAAGTTTCTGCACGTTCCCGGACAGCGGCTGTAGCGGGTGCCATTGCAGGTGTTATGCGCGAGGTCAATCGTGCAGAGGTGCAAGCAATCGGTGCTGGAGCTGTGAATCAAGCGTTGAAAGCGATTGTAATAGCAAAAGGATATCTAGCAGAAGAAGGAGTGGATATAGTCTGTGTGCCATCGTTTGTTGAGGTGTCTATTGATGAGCAAGAACGAACAGCTATTCGGATTCTAGTCGAACCACGTAGTTGATGATTAAATGACGTGACATATTGGGAGGGCACGGGTTTACCCCGTGCCTTTTTTTTTGCGGGAGTCGGTGCCGGTCACTTGGTTCAGTATGGCGTGATTTCTGTCACGCAGGTTTACTCCAGGTATAATGGTTGGCGATGTTGTTTGTTATAGGTTGTGTTGATGGTGGGGAGTTGGACAAATGAACAGAATGAAATTGGGGCTTGTCAATTAAAGCCGTTATTGGGGATTTGATGAATTAACTATGTTAGCACCAAATGATTTTTTTGATTTAAGTGTGGCGGCAACGGCCGTTCTCTTTGAAGATTGTACCTATGTGTGGGATGTCATTCCGCGCATTGCCCACCATGTTGCTCGGTTGGTTGGGGATGGACAGACCATTCTCGGTGAGGTGATGCCAGGTGCCTATGTGAGTGACCGTCCTCTGTACATTGCGGCTGGGGCGCGTATTGAGCCGGGGGCTTATGTGCATGGGCCTGCTTACATTGGTCCAGGGGCTGTGGTGCGGCATGGCGCCTTTGTTCGTGAGAATGTCATCATGCTGGATGGCGCGATTCTAGGGCATGCCAGTGAAGCGAAAAACAGTTTATTCCTGCCTAAATCAGCGGCTCCGCATTTTAATTATGTGGGTGATTCTGTGTTAGGCCACAGGGTAAACTTAGGCGCAGGCACCAAACTTAGCAATTTGGGTATGTTGAGTGAAAAGGATAAGCAGACGGGAAAACGGCCGTCTATTTTGCTCACCATTGAAGCGGAGGTGTATGACACTGGGTTGGCAAAATTGGGGGCGATTTTGGGCGATGGCGCTCAGACTGGCTGTAATTCGGTGTTGAACCCAGGCTGTGTTGTGGGGGCGAATACGTTGGTTTATGCCAATCTCAGTTTGCGCAAAGGGTATCATCCGCCAAACAGTATTATCAAGCTGCGGCAATCTGTGAGAAGCATTGATAAAGTGATCCGGTAGGCGTGGGGGCTGCCGAATTGAAAGAGCGGTCTCCCGCCAGGGGGGTGACGGCGGCCGAGGGAAAGCGTGTGCCCTCGTGGCGTTCTTTGCCGCAAAAATAGGGAGACTAACGGCTTCCTTTTTGATTTTGGCTGCGTAAGTCGGTGGAGGAAATGTCCATGCGGAACGGCAGGGGCTTAAACAAGTCGTGGAAATCAAGCGGAATGGGGAGATCTGCTACCTGGCCGTAACGGCCGTTTTCATCCACACGTCCAGCGACCAGAAAGGTACACCCGCGCTGCTTGATTTTGGATAGTGATTGGAGCAGGAGCGCGTTGCTGTTTTGGTAGAAACGGGGTTGCAAGATTCGCTGTGCGGTATCGAAGCCCACGACAAAAGTTACTCCTGGATAAATGCGAGACTTCTCTATGAAAGTGGGAGCCGTGCTGACGTAAATTGGGTGTCTGCCCGCAAATTGAGCCAGCCGATTTAAGAGGGTTTGTTTGGGCAATGGTGGTTTATCGGCGTTGGTGGCAGATAGTTCAAAGGCGGTTGGTTGCTTGAGCAGGGCTGCTGCTTCAGCGGCCAGGGCTAAGTGTCCATCGTGGAGGGGATTGAAGGAGCCGGAGAAGAGTAGTTTGGGGAGGGTGTTTGGGTGGTAACGGCCGTTATCGGCAATGTTGAAAAAAGATGTGTTTCCAGCTAAAAGATCGTCAACCCGTTTCTCAAAATCTTGGCGCGTTTCGGTAATTTGCTCTCCTGATTTGAGTGGTATCTCCAGCTGTCCCTCCCCATTAACGGCCGTTGCCAGCGTGTTTAGTATGAGGGTGCTGACTGCCGCTTCTGCCTCAGCGCGTGTCCTTGCTTCTTTGTTTAGGATGAGGCTTTGGCACAGGAGCTTCTTGGGGTGCCAGGCGGCAGCAAAGGCGCGATGTTTCCCACGTTTAGCCGGATCCGTGGCGATGGTGGCCGTCCCTGCCAGCCCGATCACGGGCTCTTCTCCGGGGTGCAGCCACCGCGCTCGGGTATAAGCGCGGCCAGCTAATAAACAGGCTGTCTCTTCAGCAACAAATTGGGCGGGAGTTTGCCCCAAAAAGTCGATAAAACTCGCCTGGCTGTCAGGGACGATGGCCTCTAGCAGTGTGCCTGAGGCGCTGGCCGCATGGCGTAAATCTGACAAGGCCTGGGTGCCCGCACCGGCGCTCACAAAGACGAGTTTTGCCGGATGTTGATGCAGGGCGTGGCGCAGTGTTGCTGCCTGCTTATTCATGATTTGACATTGTTGCTTTCAGAAGCAGCATCTGCACGGGGGGGCCGTTTTATTTCCGTTTTGAACATGGCGCTGGGTTTCACTGTCCAGCCGTTTTCATCCACATCGGTTTGGGCATGATCCAAGAATCCTTGAATGCGACTGTCGAGCAAGTCGAGCTGATGCAGCAAGAGTGCCTCTAGCGTTTTTGGCTCAACTGGCGATCCCCACTCCAAATGACCATGATGCGAAGCGATCAGGTGGACTAGCTGCTGCACGTCTGCTGCTGGAATATCGCCTAACTCGGCGGCGGCTTTTTCAATGATGATGATGGCGCGAAGAATATGGCCAATTAAACGGCCGTCTTCGGTGAAGTTGAATGAACCGGTCACATTATACTCAACGGTTTTCCCCATATCGTGTAACAAGACGCCAGAGATGAGTAGGTCTCTATTGACATAAGGATAATGTTTAGCCAGCGTTTCCGCGAGTGTAGCCATGCTTAAGGTATGTTCTAAAACGCCGCCGATATATGCGTGATGCATCTGTCTGGCGGCGGGGGCGTTGGCAAATTGCAACAGGAAATCGTCAGCTAACAAAATGTGGCTGAGCAATGCTTGCCAGGGTGCCCCCAGGCTGTTGATGATTTGTTTGAGTTCTGAAACCATTTCATCTTGTGGCCGCGGGCTTGAGGGCAGCAGTTCGCCCATTTGGGTGGTTTTATTTTGGATTAAATCGGTGGTATTTATTTGTAAAGAATCTTTGTAGTTGTTGACGCGGCCTGTGAGCAAGACAGTTTCGCCTGAGCGCACCCAACTGTTGACATGGTCAGGCACATCCCAGAACACACAAGAGACCAGGCCTGTTTTGTCACGAGCCAAGAAAAGCAAAAACGGCCGTCCATCTTTTGTGGTGCGTCGTGCCACATCTTGCAGCAAGAATAGTTCGTTTACCAGGTCGTCACCTGGGCGTAGCTGTAAAGCGTAAAATGATTTCACAATGTCCTCTGCTTTCAAATTTCTAGAACCTGATAGGGGTTGTTGGTAAAGGTAAAATGGATAAATATTGTGTGTGATATCTCACCCTAGATTGTAATTGATTTTATGAATCTGTACAGTTTAGAGTATCATGGCTAAAATTTTGATCAGCGGGTGAGGAACGGAAATGAAATAATATGACGAACTCATTTCCTTCCCGTTCCTTGAAACTGACGATGCAATTCTGTATTTCATTTCAGCGCCACTCTTAACGGCCGTCTTTCAACTATCTGTGATGGTCTGTTTCAAAAGCGTTGTGTTTACATAACTAAAATGCTGTTCAATCTTGCATGTCGGAATTGGAGCAAATAGGATGAAAAAATTAATCGTTGGCATATCGGGGGCCAGTGGGGTCATTTATGGGATTCGGTTGCTAGAGATATTGCACCAGTTGGATGATGTGGAAACTCATCTGGTGATGAGTACGGCTGCGGCTGCCACAATCAGCTTAGAAACAGACCAGACGCCAGCGCAAGTAACCCAATTGGCCGATGTTGTTTATCGTTTTCGTGATATGGCAGCAGCCATTGCTTCTGGCTCATTTAAAACCTATGGCATGATTGTGGCACCCTGTTCTATGAAAACATTGGCTGGCATTGCCAACTCATTTAGTGATAATTTACTGCTGCGTGCCGCCGATGTGGCGTTAAAAGATAGACGACGCTTAATTTTGGTTGCCAGAGAGACGCCGCTGCATTTAGGTCATTTGCGCTTGATGACGCAAGTGACGGAGATGGGGGCGATTGTGGCTCCGCCAATGCCAGCCTATTATCACCATCCTCAAACGATTGATGATATTGTGAACCAAACGGTGAATCGAGTTTTAGATTTAGCGGAGATTGAACTGCCCCAAGATTTATTTACAAGATGGCAAGGAGGCCAGGCCAGCCTTGACTAAATCTGATCGAGAACAAGCGTTAGCTTATATCCAAGCCCATCAGGTCATGACTTTGGCTACAGTTGGCGAAGATGGGGTGTGGGCAACGGCCGTTTTCTACGCCAGTATTGATTTTAAGCTCTACTTCCTCTCTGCACCCCATACCCGACACGCGCAAAATTTCCAACATCAGAAGTTAATTGCCGCCACGATTCAAGAAGATGATCAAGATTGGACAAGCATCAAAGGGATACAAGTGGAGGGAGTAGTCAAAAAACTGTCAGGCACTAAACGTCTTAAAATCATCAACCATTATAAAAAAAAGTTTCCGTTCCTGGCCACACCCCACACCCAACTCATAACGGCATTGGCTAAAGTGAATTGGTATGAGCTTTCACCCAAAAGGTTGTATTTTATTGATAACAGCAAAGGGTTTGGCTATCGAGCGGAGGTGAGCTTATAAAGGCAATCCACAATCAAACTATCAGTTTACTCTTCCATCCAATTTGACATGACCATTTTCAAATACTTCACATAGTTTGGGGAATCATATAGAGCTAATGAGGCTTCTCGAATATCAAAGGGTTCCCCTAACTCAAGAATTTCTCTAAGGTATGTTGCATCACACCGCACTACGGCTTCTTGAAAAACATTTTCATTCTCTAATTGCAATTTAACAGGTGCTGTGGCCAAAGATTTACCTTTGAGCGTATGTATAACTTGTGCCTGGCGGGCTACTAAAAGCAAATCGTTGATCATGTTCTTTGAGATATTTTCCCCAGTTTTCTTGTAAGCGGAGGCCATTTGATCAATTAATTGGCGCCAGCAAAAATCTGATTTTTTGCTCAACAAACGAATAACGTCTTTCAGGACAACGAAGCGGATGTTTGCCGGCACAACGCGAAACCGCTGCCGTTTGAGACCACTGCGGTATTTTTTGTGAAGCGGCAGGGTGGGAACAGGATCCGTCCGGCGATAAGACACATAAACTGTGGTACCATCCCGTTCTATTTGAATAAGGTCTGGATACTTCTCCAAAAACTTTATGAAACTCCCATTGCCTTGTTGTGTTTGCTCAAAGGCATCACGGCTTAAGATGCCCATCTGCTCTTTTAGCACACTGGCACGCACTTTCTTTTTTCCATCTATCAAAAGGGAGTTCAATGCCTTTTTCAACAACTTTTGCACGTCGTCTTCAGTCAACTTAGGGACAGGAACCAGATCTTCATAATAAATATACTCATCACACAGGCTGACTAAGCTTGGACTGGTTGTGTGCTTGACACCCACGCCGATGACATTTTTCCCTCGTTTTCTTAATGATTGAACCAAGGGAGTGAAATCTCTATCTCCGGTAATCAGCACATAGGTGTTGTATTGATGCCCATCGACCAAGGTGTCCATGGTATCTACCACAATTTGCATGTCGGCTAAATTTTTGCTGAAGTTGTTGATCCGCACTGTTGATTGTGTAGTGAAGCCAGCAATGGTTAATTGCTCAAGCAGTTTTTGGTTTTGCCGCCAATCCCCATAGGACTTTCGCAATACAATACGCCCGTTGTCCGTTATCTCCCATATTTTGTGGAGAATGTAGTTTATATCAAATTGTAAGTTTGCTTGTTTTGCGCCGATTACCAGATTGTCTAAATCCAGGAAGACGGCAATATCATTTTTCATATGGCTCTCTCAAGCAGCTTGCGATACAGTCATCTGCTTCTTGCAATTCTACTCAATCTGAATGATCTCGCAATTGTTTCCCGGGAAACAGAGAGTTTGATTTTTGGGGGCAAAATGTTTCCCGGGAAACATGGGATGTCTATTCCTTTGTGTGCCTCCATAACTAAGTGACGGAATTGATGGGGGCGCCTCCGGTGACCTTTACCCATGAAAAATGTGGACTAACTTTTAGAGGGGCACTTTGTTGATCTGAATTGGAGTTTTGCACATTCCATGTTACCATAATGTGACAACAATATGTCAACCTGTTGGTATAGGCTTTGCCTCAGTGCGTATCCATAAATAAGCTACGGGATTGATGGAGGCGCTTCAAGTGACCTTTACCCATGAAAGACGGGAACTGATTTTTAGACAGCCACTAGGTAGTGAGGAGGTGGACAATGTCAGAAAATGATACACAAACAACCGCAGGCGATACCACGCGAAAAGGTGGATGTCGCAGCTGGATATATGGTGGTAAGCCGTGGGAGGCATTTAAAACCTTTGCGTTGATATTTTCGTTTATCGTCAATATCGTATTTTTTATTGTGCTGTTAGCTATTGCTCCCTTGATTTTGCCCATCGTCAACGAAATTGTTAATCCATTGGTTTCAGGACTTAATCAAAGTTTTGTTGATATGGGGGAGGCGACCATCATCCGCACGATTAAAGTGGATGATGAACTGCCGATTTCATTTACATTGCCATTGGATACGTACACAAATGTTGTGGTAACTCAGGGTGTTCCTTTAGAAAAGGTTCCGGCTCAATTTATTTTACCCAATGGTGGGGGCTATATTAACGGCTCTGTCTCTTTAACTTTGCCCGAAGGTTTAGAGCTTCCTGTGCAATTATCTTTGGAAGTGCCTGTTGAGCAGACAATCCCGGTGCAGTTGGATGTGGCTGTGGATATTCCCCTGGATGAGACGGAATTGGGCAAACCATTTACTGATTTGCAGGAAATCTTTGGTCCACTCCATGACACATTAAGTGGCTTGCCAGAGGACAATGAAGACCTTTTCAATCGTTTGTTAACGGCGCCACCAGAAGCAAAAGAAGCTGTCCCTGAGGAAAGTGTAAAAAATTAGTTAGCAGCGAGTTTCCCTGTTTACCTGGCTTGCCCGGAAATAGTTGATTCCCGGGCAAGCTTGATCTTGCTAGGATTTGTTGAATGTCTGATACTCCGCCAGTTTGTGATTATGAAGGCTCTGATTATCGCACCCGTTTTTGGGAGGATCAGGGACGGGATTATGAGGATCAGGTTGAGCGCATTGCCCTACGCCAAATGATGCCGCCAACGGGTGATACGCTCATTGAGATTGGCGCAGGCTTTGGGCGTTTGGCGGATGAGTACGCTGGTTATGAGCGTGTTGTTTTATTTGATTATTCACGCTCTTTGCTGCGTGAGGCGCAGGCGCATTTGGGTGATGATGCCCGATTTATCTATGTGGCAGGAAACTGGTATGCGATGCCATTTGTGGCTGGCTTGTTTGACACGCTTGTGCAAATTCGTACACTGCATCATGCCGCTGATGTACCTGCATTGTTTGGGCAGTTGGCGCGTATTGCCAAGCCTGGGGGGCATTACATTTTAGAATTTGCCAATAAGCGCAACCTCAAGGCGATTTTGCGCTATCTGGTTAAACGCCAGGATTGGTCTCCTTTTGCCCCGGAACCTGTGGAATTTGTAGAGCTCAACTTTGATTTTCATCCTGATTGGATTGGGGATAGATTGCAGGAAGCTGGATTTTATCCGGGACAGATGCGCACTGTTTCCCATTTTCGGTTGGGGGTCGTGAAGGATAAGGTGCCCACGGGGCTGCTGGTTTGGGTCGATGCGATGGCGCAGCGTACGGGCAATTGGTGGCAGTTGTCGCCTAGTGTGTTTGTGCATAATGTGAACCCTTCGTGGGGTGAGCCTGCGGCTGAGGCTGCTTTTTTTGCGTGTCCTACTTGCGGCTCTTCGCTGAGTGATGAAGTGGCTGAGCGCTTAGCTTGCCAGAATGCTGATTGTGGGCGGCAATGGCGTGTTGTAGATGGCCTCTATGATTTTAAGGACCCCATTTAGCCTTTAACCCAATTCTATGTTTCCCACAACGGCCGTTTCCCCTCAACCTTCTATCACTAAACAACCACTGCGTCCTTTCCTCAAATGGGCAGGTGGCAAACAGCGTTTGCTCAGGCAGTATCAAGCCTATTTCCCTCCTTTCCATCGCATCAATCGTTATTACGAACCGTTCATTGGCGGGGGCGCTGTCTTCTTCCACTTCCAACCCCAAACGGCCGTTCTCGCGGATCGTAATACAACATTGATGGAAGTGTATGAGGCGGTGCAGCAAGATGTGGAAGCGGTGATTGAGGCCTTACGCCCGCATCGGAATGAGTCCGACTATTTTTACGAAGTGCGGGCGTGGGATGTGAGCCAGTTGACCTTGGCTGAACGAGCTGCCCGCATTCTTTTCCTCAACAAAACTTGTTACAATGGCTTGTTCCGTGAAAACGCCAAAGGGAAGTTTAACGTTCCCTTTGGGCGCTACAAAAATCCACAAATTTGCAATGCTGAACGACTGCATCTCGCCTCGGCGGCGCTGCAAAATGTAACCTTGATGGCGGCTGATTTTGAGCATGTGTTGGAAACGGCCGTTGCCGATGATTTTGTATACCTTGATCCCCCCTATGCTCCCTTAAGCGCCACCAGCCGGTTTACCCAGTATGACAAACATGGCTTCGCTCTGACAGACCAAATACGCTTGGCGGAAACGGTTGACAGACTGACGGCACGTGGTTGCAGAGTTATGTTAAGTAATTCCAGTGCGCCCATTATTTATGAGTTGTATGCTGGCAAGTATCGCCTGATCGAAATGCATGCCCGGCGCAACATCAACAGCAAAGGCAGCTGTCGCGGCCCCATCAAAGAATTGCTAATCCTCAATTACTGAGTGCCCTGTTTTACTTTAAGCATAAATCCACTAAAATTCCGGCGATGAAAAAGAACCGTATTTTAATTTTTACATTCCTGCTGGGGATGGCCTTGTGGTATACCAGCGGCATGCTTTGGGCCCAAGAGGATGAGGAACCGACCAATCCCTTTGGCGTGATTGAAAGCTATGAAGACCCTGGCAAAGCAGACAGCCTGGGTGTTTCCTGGACGCGGGTGCGTTTTCAATGGGCAGAAGTGCAGGCAGAGGGGGCAGATTCTTGGGAAACGGCCGTTTCCGATGAGCAGATCGACGCTGAAATCAACGCTGGCCGGGAGGTGGTAGGCTTACTCATTGGCATACCCGAATGGGCTAGAGATGAAAACGATCTCCCTCGCGGCTTATATTTACCCCACGATAACCTTGACAACACCTGGGCGCAGTTTGTGCGCGAGGCTGTCAGCCGCTATGCTGGACGCATTGACCATTGGATCATCTGGAACGAACCAGACATCTCAGACCCCCACACGCCGGGGCATACTTGGGATGGGGATGTGGATGATTTTATGCAGCTGCTGCGCATAGCCTTCCTGGTGGTGAAGGAGACCAATCCCGATGCACTCATTCATCTACCGGCCATCACCTACTTTTGGGATCCTGATTACATCGACACCTTTTTTGACACCTTGGTGGCGCAGCCAGGCGCGGCTGAAAATGGGTACTTTTTTGATGTAGCCACCACCCATCTCTACTTTCAGCCCAATCACGTGTATGACCTGCTTCATTTTTTTTATAAGTCGATGCACCGTCACGGCATCACCGACAAGCCGGTTTGGTTAGTCGAGACTAACGCCCCGCCCATTGATGATCCTTATTGGACGGTGGAAGCGTGGACACTCTCTGTGACGCTAAACGAGCAGGCCGCTTACATGCCCCAGGCGATGGTATCAGCGTTGGCCGCGGGAGCCCAGCGCATTGCGGTCTACAAGTTGAAAGACACTCCTGGTGACAAGGCGGCCAATCCAGAACCGTTTGGTTTGGTGCATCGGGATGGCAGCCGGCGACCAGGATTTGATACCTACCGGGAAGCGATTAAACAGTTGCAAGGGGCAACGGCCGTTACCCGAGACCGTTGGGATGAGGTCGGGCAATTTCAGGTGTATCTGCCTGCCCAAACGACAACCGTCCTCTTTGCTCGTTTACCTCAGGCACAGGTGGCAAAAGTGCCAGCCCTGGTTGAGCGAGCGATTTTGGTAGACATGTGGGGGCAGCGTCTGGATGATCTGTTGGCTCATGACCGTATGTTTACCATCGAACTGCCGGGGGCGCTTTGTACCCAATCCATTGGCGACTACTGCATGATTGGCGGCACCACTTACTACCTCATTCAAAATGTACCGTCTCCACCGCCAACGCCCCCACCAACCTTGATGCCTACCGCAGTGCCCACCGAGGTCGCCACACTCACCCCATCGGCGACCCCCACTATGGCACCCACAAGCACCAAGCTACCACCGCCACCACCTATCCTCACCCCCTCCAGCACAGTACCAGAATCAGGTGTTATGGGCACAGAGGCGGCCGCTTCTCCAGTTCCGGCACCGGTGAATGAGGCAGATGCCCCACACAACCGCTATATCGGGGGAATTGGGATTTTCGTTGTTGGCGTTGTGTTTTTGGGCGGGTGGCTTGTGCGGCGTATGAAATAAGGTAGCATAGGAGCAGATGCTGTTTGACAAACATGATGTGGGCTGGTTACAGTTCTGAACATGTTGACCTGAATGGATTTGTGCGAATATTTATGAGATTTAGCCTGTTATGGGTATTCTTTATTTACCAGTTCTTCGGTTTTTCTTATGAGTAAATTTAAACATTTGTCACTTCTCTTGTTCTTGATAAGCACCTTATGCTTGTCGCAAACGGCCGTTGCGCAACAACCTCCGCCCCCCATCATCCAAAACGAAGCCACCATCAACTTCCCTGAATCAGTTGATTTTGTCTTGGAATGGCCTGCGGACGCCAACATTACCTCTGCTGTTCTCCACTATGACGTAGACAGAATGAGCTGCCTGGAAGCAGACACCCAAGTTCCCGTAGACCTGGTCACCAACACAGACAGCATTCTGGCGCAATGGACCTGGGTGATGGGACGTTCAGGCAATCCACCGCCGGGGACAGAACTAAGCTGGTACTGGGTTCTGACCGACATGGATGGCCACGTTACCCAAACCCCGCAGCAAACCAAAACGTTCACCGATGACCGTTTTCCCTGGCAAACGGTTTCTGCTGAGGGCATTGATCTCCATTGGTATCGGGGCGAAGAGGTGGGGCCGCTGCTGCTTGATGCGGCTGTGACTGGTCTGGATACGTTGGAAAGGGATATGGGCATCCAGCTGCAAGATGATGTGGACATTTACATTTATGGCAGTGCTGCCGATATGCGCGATGCGCTGTTGTTTGTGCAGGATTGGGCAGGCGGCATTGCCTTCGACGAGTACAACACCATCCTCATGGGGGTGCAGCCATCCAGCGCTGAAAGTTGGGGACGCAGCACCATGCGGCATGAACTGGCTCATTTGGTGATTGGACAATATGGTTGGAGCTGTGTTGGCGGCTCCCGCCCCACCTGGTTGAATGAGGGGCTGGCTGTCTACGCAGAGGGGGAACCGGCGCCAGACATCATTGCCAGCATCCAGGCCGCCACGCAGACCAACAGTTTTGAGCCGCTGCGCACGTTGAATGGTGCTTTTTCGGCACATGGCCCAGCGGCTGGCATTGCTTATGCTCAAAGTTACAGCGTGGTGGATTTTTTGCTGCGCGAATATGGCCAAGAGGCGATGCAAAGGCTGCTGCTGACGCTGGCTGAAGGGACGAGCTATGATGAGGCGTTGATGGAGGTGTATGGCATGGATGTTGATGGTGTGGAAGCGGCCTGGCGTGCTGCGTTGAGCTTGCCGCCGCGTACTTTCCCGCCCACGCCCACCCCTGTCCTGGCTGCCAATGTCCCCACGGCCGTTCCCATGGGCAAACCAGAAAATGTGCCGACGCCGCCCGCTGCAGCGGAGCCGCCACCTGTTGTGACAGAACGGCCGTTCCCCCCGCCTCAATCTGGTATCTGTGGCTTGGGTATGATTCCCTTTGTTGGCTTGGGATTTGTTTTTGTATGGAGTAGAGGATTAGGCAAAAGGGTCTCTACCAAGAATAAACCTTTGTTGGTTAAATTGTTAACTTCCAAAAAGTTTTTTATTGTCATTTCGGCTTTTCTGTTGTTTGGCTGCCAGTTGGTGAATGTGCCTCTGGAGGGCAGCGGTTTTGCTCGCCAGGCACCGCATGTGGCGCAGGATGACGCTGTTGTCTTGAAAAGTGGACAGCCGCTGACGATGGATCCGGCGTTGACGCATGGTGGGCCGGACAGTCCCCTGGGGCATATTTTTAGCGGGCTGGTTTCGTTGGATACGGATTTGCAGGTGCAGCCGGAGTTGGCGGCGGGCTGGGAAGTGAGCGAGGATGGGCTGACGTATACTTTTTATTTGCGTAAAGATGCGCTGTTTCATAACGGCCGTTCTCTCACCAGCGCCGATGTCATTTACTCGTGGGAACGGGCGGCTGATCCCGCTACCGGCTCCGACACAGCCCAAACTTACCTTGGCGACATTGATGGTGTGTCGGAAAAACTGACAGGAGCCGCTGAATCGATCAGCGGGCTGCGCGCTATTGATGACCATACGCTGGAAGTGCGCCTGAACGCTCCTGTCGTTTACTTTTTGGCGAAGCTGGCCTATCCTGTGGCTTACGTAGTGGATCATGAGAATGTGACTCAGCCTGATTGGGAGCATCATGCCAATGGCAGTGGCCCGTTCAAACTTGAACGCTGGCAGGATGATGTCATTATCCTGCTGGCCCGTTTTGACGAATATTACCTGGAACCGGCTAAAGTGAGCCATGTCGTCTATGATTTAGGGGAGGGGCTGGCGTTGTCGATGTATGAGCAGGGGGAAATTGACCTGATTGGCGCGGGGGGCGGCATCTTGGAGAAGGCACGCGATCCTAACAATCCGTTCAACCAGGAGCTGCACACGACTGCTGCCATGTGTACGTCCACTATTGGCCTCAATAACAAACGGGCTCCTTTTGATGATGTCCGGGTGCGCCAGGCGTTTAACTATGCCCTGGATAAGGAGCTGCTCATCGAAACTTTTGCTGGTGGCAATGCCTTAGTCGCCAGAGGGTCGCTGCCTCCGGGAATGCCGGGGTATGGTCTGAGCGGCGTGACGGGTTACCCTTACAATCCAGAATTGGCGCGGCAGCTGTTGGCTGAAGCGGGATATGCTGAGATGAGTACGTTTCCGACGCTCTCGTATTCGATTTCTGGCTATGGGGATGTGAATGCATATGTAACGGCCGTTATCACGATGTGGCAAGAAAACTTAGGGGTTACCATTGAGCCGGTCATTATTGACCCCTACACTTACTATGACGAAATCTATGCTGGCAACATTGGTCATTTTTATGCCAGCGGCTGGTGTGCCGATTATCCTGATCCGCAAAACTTTCTTGATATTCTCTACCACAGCCAATCCCGGCAAAATATTGGCGGTTTTAGCGACGCTGACATTGATGCTCTGCTTGAAGCGGCACGCATTGAACCGGATCCAACCACTCGTTTACGCATGTATGCTGATGCCGAACGCGCTATTGTGGATGCTGCTCCAGTTGTCTTTACCCGTCATGGCTTAACGGCCGTTCTTGTCAAACCGCGCCTGGAGAATTATGTGCTCACGCCCATGGGGGTACGTCAGTGGCAAAACGTTTCTATTAAACCTACTGAATAGCCGTAAAAACATGAATAAAAATCTGTCGATTATGTAGGTGGCACGCACGGTTTTCTCTGCGTTTTGGCGCCTTTGCCTTAAATTTGTTTAGACAGGCGTTTCCCGTTTTGTTGCTCCTTCAATTGTGCTATCATTGGGGCATGGTAACGGTCATCCTCGTACGACATGGTGAAAATGATTGGGTGAAGAAACATCGGTTAGCCGGTTGGATTGAGGGCGTTCATCTGAATAAAAACGGCCGTTCTCAAGCCCAAGATGCGGCTAAACGATTAAACAACTTGCCCATCAAAGCATTGTATAGCAGTCCCGTTACCCGCTGCATGGAAACTGCCGCATTCATTGCCCAGGCACAAGAACTAGACATAATCAAGCTAGAGGCTGTTGGTGAGGTTCGCTGTGGGGATTGGGAAGGGAAAAAGATTAAAAAGTTAGCCACCAAACCGGAATGGCAGGTGGTGCAATATTATCCGAGCCGCTTCCGTTTTCCCAAAGGGGAGGCTTTAAGAGAAGTACAGTTTCGTGCGATTCAAGCCATCGAAAATCTGAGTAAAAAGTATAAAGACGATATCATCGTTGTTGTTTCTCATGCAGATGTGATCAAACTTGTTTTAGCCCATTACCTGGGCGTTCATATTGATTTATTCCAACGTATCGTGATTTCACCGGCATCACTCACTGTTTTAGCCCTGATGGAAAATGGCGTTGTGCGGGTGGTTCGTGTGAATGATACGGGTTTGCTCCAGCCACTACCAGGTCTGCTACCTGAAAAGAAGAAGTAGTGCGTCGCCGCGCACTTGATTATGGGCACAAAGAGGCAATCATGACTGACCATATAGAACTCAATCCGGTTTATCATCTAACGGTGGGTACTGTTGGGGAACCTGGCAACCGTACCTTTTATTTGCAAGGTAGTCAGGGGGCACGGGTGATTTCGCTTGTCATTGAAAAAGAACAGGCTGCCATGCTGGCTTCTAGTTTTCAGTCTCTATTGGATGAATTGAGTAATAAGTATCCAGAAATGACCAGAGAGGTTGAGGAACCGGTTTGGACAGATTTACGCCTGCGTGAACCGATTGAAACTATGTTCCGGGTGGGACATATGGGTCTTGGTTATAATGAGAGCAGCGACCAGGTGGTGTTGGTGGCCTATGAGCTAGTAGAGGAAGGGGCAGAACCCAATGTGGTTAGTTTTTGGCTGTCCCGGGCTCAGGTGAAGGCGCTTATTCAACACGCCAATGATGTGGTGAATGCTGGGCGTCCTATTTGTGGGAATTGTGGTCGCCCGATGGATGCAGACGGACATTTCTGCCCGAACCGCAACGGGCACGCGCATTGAGTGGCGTCTGTGATTGATACGCTGGTTCTTTTACAACAAGGGTCATTAGAAGTTGCAGGGCTGTTGCCCTGGAGTTCAAATTACACGTTTTTGGTGCAGATTTCTCTGGATGGCGAAGAGGTTGTGGCTGTTTATAAACCACAACGGGGAGAACGGCCGTTATGGGATTTTCCGCAAGGCACGTTGTACCAACGAGAAGAGGCTGCCTTCTTAACCAGCGATGCGCTTGGCTGGGATCTTGTGCCAGCAACTGTGATACGAGATGGCCCTCATGGTCTGGGCTCTGTGCAGCAGTTTGTCGATCATGACCCAGAGCGACATTATTTCACCCTCGAAGGGCAAGCTGAATACTCAGCGCAGCTGCAGCAAATTGTGCTGCTTGATGCCATCATTAATAATGCAGATCGTAAAGGGGGGCATGTGTTGCTTCAAGAACATGAAAACCAACCTGATCGTCTGTGGGCTATAGATCATGGTGTTTGTTTTCATGCTGAACCTAAATTGCGCAGTGTCATTTGGGAATTTGCGGGTGAGCCGATTCCCATGGCGCAGATGGCTGCTTTAACTGCGTTTCAGGAAAACTTAGCCACCAATAACAATTTGATTCGGACAAGGTTGAACGAATTGTTAAATGAGAGAGAGGTACGTGCGCTCTTGTTCCGCTTACGCAGTTTAATTGAGCAAGGGCGATTTCCCCATCCCAATCCTGGGAGGCATTATCCTTGGCCTCCTGTATAATAATGAAACATGGTATACAAAATCTTAATCATCGATGATCATCCAGAAACACGCGGCATCATTGGGCAAGTGCTGAAACACAAAGGGTACCATATTGTTACGGCTGAAAATGGGCAAGAGGGGGTCGAGGTGGCAGAGAGGGAGCTGCCGCATATTATTTTATGTGATTACATGATGCCTGTGATGGATGGCGTGGAGGCTGTCAGAAAGCTGCGTAAAAATGATGCCTTTGACAAAGTTCCCATCATTATGTTTACGGCGGTGGATGATCCGCGGCAGAAACTGGCTGCCTTTGATGCCGGTGCTGATGATTATCTAAATAAACCGACGGAACCGCCAGAGCTGGTTGATCGTGTGCAAATATTATTGCAATCAGCGTATGGAGAGATGCCTAAAGTGGAGGAAACTGCGACAAAGGTGGTTTCAAAACCGAAGGTAGCTTCTTATTTTCTTTCTGCGTCAGAATCTGAGTCTGAATTGCCATCAAATGAACAACCTAAACCGCAAGCACAGGCGGAGGCTGGTTTCTTGCTGCCTGCTTCTCGGCAAATTATCGCTGTGATGGGGGTACGTGGGGGTGTCGGAACTACGACGACTGCGATCAATATTGCTTCTGTTTTAAGTGGGGCAGGCACGGCAACGACGCTCGTTGATTTTGATGCAAAAAAAGGACATATTGGCCTTTATCTCAATCAAAAAACACCAGGCGCATTAAATGCTTTGGCGTCCATGTCAAACGGTGAGATTGCCTCTCAATTACAGGCTTATGTAGCACCGTATGCCCACAACCTGAAGTTATTGCTTGCTCATCTCAATGTAGATGCCCAGTATCCCATTATTTCTGGGACACAAGCAGCGGCTATTTTGATGGCGTTGGCGGTTTCTTCAAAAGCGACTGTGGTGGATTTAGGCAATACGTTCTCAGATGTTTCTCGCAGCACGCTGGAGTTGGCTAGTCAGGTTGTTGTCTGTTTACGACCAGAGCGCATTGCCTTGGTGGCTGCTCGCCAGTTGTTGTCCCAACTACAGAAAATTTTATTTGTGTCTACTAATGTACATGTGGTGTTGGTTGATTTTAGTGGTGGCAATTCAACGTTACCGAAAACGGCCGTTGAGAATTTTTTAGGACATTCCGTTGAAGCGGTCGTTCCCATTTTGCCCCGGGAAATGGCGCAAACAACAAACAAGGCGGAACCAATTGTTTCTTTATTTGCGCAATCTGAAGCGGGCATTGCCTATAGACAATTTGCACATCTGCTCAAGAAGGTGTAAGTTTTAGCTTGTTGGTTTCATTTTTGTCGGAATATTGCATCATTTTTTTGATAGGGAGAGAATGGTAAATAGTCACCACACTTTAATCAAACAAGCCCAGAAAATCCTGAAAGAAACAAAGTATCTTGCTGCTTTGACGGGGGCTGGCATCAGCACGCGGTCTGGTATTCCTGATTTTCGCAGCCCTGAGTCTGGTTTATGGGATCATGTGGATCCGATGGAAGTTGCTACCATAACGGCATTTAAGCAAAATCCGAAAGCTTTCTTTGACTGGATTAAACCCCTTGCGCGTAAAATTATGTCTGCCCAACCAAATCCAGCCCATTTAGCGTTGGCAAACATGGAAAAATATGGGCCGTTAAAGGGAATCATCACCCAAAATATTGATGTGCTGCATACTAAAGCTGGTTCACAGACGATTTATGAAGTTCATGGGCACATGCGGGATGCTACCTGTATGCATTGTTTGGAAACGTCTCGCTCAACAGAAAACTTGCACCGGTATTTGAGCAATGGTGATGTTCCCAGATGTTTTCAATGTAATGGCATTTTAAAACCCAATATTATTCTTTTTGGGGAAATATTGCCGATGATGGTTTTGAATAAAGCCAAACGATTGACACAATCTTGTGATGCGATGATTGTGGCTGGCTCTTCTCTTGAGGTGGCTCCAGCTGGCGATTTACCTTTGTTGGCAAAATATGCTGGCGCGAAGTTGATCATTGTCAACTATGAGGAGACGCATCTGGATTATTTGGCTGATGTTGTGATCCATGCTGATGTTGCTGAGGTTTTACCTCAATTGGCCTCTGTTTTTATGTCTGAACCTGCTGACTAGGCAGTTTATATACAAGTGGTGCTGCTTTCTTGTTAACGAGAATACCAGAAGGAATGTGTATGTCTCCAGTTACTGAATCCCCAGAACGGCCGTCTTTGGCTGAGATAAATCACGAAAGTTTAGAGAAACTGATAGAAATTAGCACACGACTCAGTTCAACGTTGAATTTGAGTGACCTGCTCAAGATGATCATGGAGTTGTCTACTGAATTAACCCGCACTGAGGCCTCTTCGATTTTGCTGGTTGATCAGAGCAGTGGGCAGCTGCACTTTGTGGCATCTTCAGGTTCTTTGGTGCCGGAGAATACAGTTGTGCCTTTAGACGGCTCTATTGCGGGGTGGGTGGTGCGCAATGGCTGTTCTCTGATCCTCGATGATGTGCAAACGGATGAACGATTTTATGCTAATGTGGATAAGGATTTGGAGTTTCATACCAGTTCCATGTTGGCTGTGCCTTTAATCACCAAGAAGGGGGTGATTGGCTGCCTGGAAGTGATCAATAAATTGGATGAGGGGCATTACAGTAGCCAGGATGTGGCTTTGTTGGAGGTGTTGGCATCGCAATCAGCGGTTGCTATTATGAATGCCCGTTTGTTTAGTCAATCTGATTTGCTGGCTGAAATTATGCATGAGCTCAAAACTCCGCTGATGGCTATTACCACCGCTAGTGAGTTGTTGGCGCGTCCTGAATTGCCAGAAAATAAACGAGCGGATGTGGTGGGGATGATCCAACGGGAAACGAAGCGATTATCACGCATGACAAAAGAGTTTGTTGATTTTGCCAGGTTAGAATCGGGGCGCATGAATTTGAAGATGGAGCCGGTGGATGTTGCGCAGATTGTTGCAGAGGTGGTGGGGCTTTCTCGGGTTCAGGCGGAAGAACGAAATATAGAGTTGGTTACTGATTGTGCAGACAACTTACCCCAAATGACAGATGAGCCTTGCCTGACTGCGGATCGGGATCGTTTGCAACAAGTCTTGCTTAACCTGGTAAGTAACGGCATCAAGTACAATCGAGAGAACGGCCGTTTAACCATCATTGGTCGCCGCCAAAATGGGAATGTGACGCTGGCTGTGGCTGATACGGGGTATGGTATTCCAGAGGAAGAGGTGGAGCATCTCTTTGAGCGCTTTTACCGGGGGTCGTGGAGCGAAGGCAAAGCGGAAGGCAGCGGGCTGGGGCTTGCCATCACGCAAAAGATTGTAGAGCAGCACAAGGGGCAAATTTCTGTAGTCAGTGTTGTCGGCGAGGGCACCACGTTTACCATTGATCTACCTTTGTCTTAGTGCGCATTTATCAATGCTGTATTTCATTGTCAGTCCTTAGGTCGGCTGAATGTGGCTTGCTTCCTTTTGGCTTAAAATCACAGAAGTTGTCGTTTTATCTGCTTGGCTGGCTTGGCGCCTTGCTCGCTCAATTAGCAGACAGCCTTGCTTTTTCCCATAGATTCAACGTGGCCGCTGCTCCCCAAAATGCAATCTGTTTCGCCCCCGCTATCTCATCTAAATCTCTATACCGCAGCGAGCCGAGCAAGAAGATGATTAGACCCGTGTAATACTCGCGCCAGTCATTTTGGTTGAAAAAGTAATGTTGGGCAGCCTGGCGAATGGCAAGCAGGATGGCAAACGGCCGTTCCCATTCTGGTGGCGGCGCAGCATGTTCCAGGTGGTGCAGGGCGCAATGCAAGTTGTTATAAAAGGGAATAATTTGCTGAGGATCGTTGATACCGGTTGGTGCGATCTGGGTCACGACAGCCAGTTCCAAATTCAAAAAGTCACGCAATACATGGTTTTCATTGGCGTGAATGAAATCAATCAGATGGACATTGCCGTTTTGGGGCTCGACTAACACATTGCCTAAATGCAGGTCAGCATGAATACAGGCGGTGTAGGCATCAAAGGATTGGTCAAGCAAGTGGGGCAAGGCGATGAGTGGGTTAGGTAACGTGTCATTATTGGAGCAGGTGAGGGAAACGGCCGTTACGTCCATCTTTCCGGCAAAAGCATCAGCTGCGAATTGTTGTAACGCCCCCATGCGTGTCTCCACTATCTGGCAAGTTAGCGGTTGGGGCATGATTTGATTAACCACATAGGTATCAATATTGGGTACAGATTGACAGCGTAGATGATACGTACCCGGCAGATGAGAGGGTATATTCAAAATCAAAGTTTGGCTGTCATACAAGATGCGTATCACCTTAAAACCAGCTAATTGAACAGTATCCCCACGCGCAAAAGGCGTTTCTGGCCGTCTGGTTTCTGGTTTCAGAGAGACAGGGGTCTCAGAAGACGCTGCCATATATTCCAACAATAAATTAGGCGGCAAGAACGAATCGTAAACTGTAACTAAATGCAGCGCGGGACAGCGCTTTTTCCCTTTCCAAATCGCTCCCATACTGATGAACAATTTTTCCAAAACGCGAAGAATGTCGCTGATTGGCGCCTGTTGGCAATATGTGCGCAAACTACATGTCTCAAATGCGCCATCCCCAGCCAAGGGATAACGCAAGCCGCCATATCGACTGTCAGGTAGATAAACTGGCTGCCCGCTGATAGCGGCAACGCTGGGCAAGCGATTGCGGATGCAATTTTGATACGCTTGCCACTCTTTTTCGATGTTGTCACGGTCGTCTATTTTAACGACAGATGGCAATTCGTGACGACCGTCTTGACGCAATGGCCGTACCAAAAACACACGGCTGCTGCTAAACCCCTCTTTAAATTCAGATTTGACGATAAGTTTCCTGTATGTGGCAAACATGGCGGTGAGAACAGCTTTGATGTGGGAAGGGAACGGCCGTTTCAGGCGACTATCGTCAATGATGACCATGCTTTGCTTCTTCTTTGATATAGCTTGAGGTGAGTTGGGCTCGGGCTTGGGCGGTAGTAAAGTGGATAGGAGGTGAAAAGCATACAGATGCTTGCCATAAGAGCCGGCTATTGCCATTTTCCCATCTGTAGAAAGTGCCACATCACGGATATTCTTTTGCGCTTGTGCCCTATGTAAAATATCGCCCGCTTGGTTGAAAATGTGGATGCTGCCCGCACGTGTGCCCGCCATAATGACATTCCCGTCGGCGCTGATGGCAGCGGACGTGACCTGTGCCCCCATGTGGCGTCGCCAAATCATGCGGCCACTGCGATCAAATAGCAGGAGGTGGCGTTCTTTTTCATCTGCGCCTACCAGCAACTGTTGGCCGCTATGACTTAATTGAGCAGCCCATATTGCGTCGCCGATATTGTGCTGCCAAAGCAAGCTGCCCGTTGCGTTGGTCATGTAAATATTGCCTTTTGTGTCGCCAGCAGCCACGGTAGAGCCATCGGCTGAAACCGCAACCGCATAAATATCTGCCTTTGCTTTATGTTCGGCAATCAACTTGCCTTGCCGAGAAATCAGGCGAAAATGTTTGTCAGCCGACCCAGCCACAATTAAATTGCCATCAGCAGAAACGGCCGTACTCCACACCCACGCATACCAGCCCCACCCTCGCAATGTTTGTTCCAATAAACGCTGCCCATTATTGTCCAAGACAACGATTTGCTTGCCTTCTGTGCCCGCAACAATGGTGTTTCCTGCCGATGATACGGATAATCCCCAAACAGATGCTTTCAGATTGACTGACCAGCGTTGTTTACCCTCGGCATTAAAGCAATACAATCCGCGATTGGTCATATCCCAGGGACGGGTACTGCCTGTGCCCACAACAATTGTTTGGGCATCGTCGCTCATGCCGATACGCCATGCCTGATTGCCGACGGGCTGCCGCCACAACACCTCTCCTGCTGTATTGAGGGCAATGACGTTTTTGGCCAGGGTAGTGGCCATGATGAGGTTGTGTTTTGCGGAGACGGTAACGGCCGTTATCCCCCCTTCGGCTCGATAGCGCCAAGATGAAACAGTTTGTTTATCCACTTGGACGCCCTTCAGGGAAAAATTGATAGCCGCCCTCTGGCTGCCCACGCCATGTCACCACATACACTGGTTTGGCTGGGTTCGGTTCAATCTTTTTCCGTATACCACGAATCATCTGCTGGATTGACTCATTTGAGGCGGATGCATGTTGCACATCCTCCGGCCAGGCCGCCTCAAAGATATTCGTGTATGTATGTTGCACGTGCGGATATTGCGTAAAAAAGCGCAGTGTTTCCCTTTCTAATGGTGTTAGCTTCGTGAGCGCAGTCCGCCCCTGGAACAATTCGCCGGTGCGGGGATCTTCCCAAATGCGACCGCGACCACGACCTTCTACTTTCGCCACATAAGTGCTGAACAAAGTACTGAAAATGTGCCAGTTATCGCATTCACGGTAACAGATACCCTTTTTTTGTAAATCTGGCAGCGTGTCATGCAGGACTTTCTCCGATGGCGGCGACAATCCCGCTTTTTGCAGTTCAGAAAGCGCAAATTGTTCTTCCTGAGTTAATCCATCCCATAAGCACATCAGCCGATATTGCACGTTGCGTTGCCCTAATAGGGTTTCGATCCATTGGTATTGGTCTTGTTGACGACCGTCTGTCATCCACCAATGAGCAACAATTTTTATTAGGGTGGGATATCCGCCGGTTATGTGCCACAGGCTCTGGATTTCTTCTGCAGTTGGAGCGGGAACGGCCGTTCGCAGCTCCCGCCGAAACATATGGTTGGCATCCGTTTTGTTCAACGATCCCACCCAATACACGTTGACATCGAGGATATGGTGTAACGGCCGTCCAACCTCCAAATCAGACAAATGTGCCATATCGGTTATCATCCCTGCCAGATAGCAGAGCGTTCCTTTATAACTATCGCGTAAACTGCGCAACGTGCGCGTCATTTCCAGTGTGGCTGTCTTTAGGAACTCGTCGAAATGATTTAATATCCAAACTAGGCGAGCTTCGCGTGCCTGAAACAAAGCCAATAGTTCCAGTAACGCACTTTGAGGCAAAAAGGGATCGTGTGAGGCGGCATGGCGTTGGTAAAAATCAGAGATGATTTGTTGCAAAGAGTTGTCAAACTGTTTGCGTGCCCCATAAAATGCACGCAAAATAACCCGGTACAGGGTAGCAATTGTATCATCCGGCAGGATATTCAAATCAATAGGGATAATAACGACATGCTCGGGAGGAACGGTCAGGTATGGCGTCAGCGCTTCTGGCCTGTGATAGATAAAGTCGAGGAGTGTAGAACGCCCAACGCCGGGCACTCCTACCACGCAGCCGCTTTCACCTTTGTTGATCCAACTGGCAATCGTTTTCACCTCTGGCATGCGATAGGTATCAGGATAACGCTGCCAACGGTGTTGATTTGCTTGAGTAATTTGGCGCGAAAGTTGAGAATCGGCTTTGTATGCAGGCATTAAACACCTCCTATAATTATTATCGTAGGTTGAAACAACCGACAAGCCATCAAATCTTGTTTAGACCCACCCTCAACCTTTCCTCAATAGTTCTTCAGCCAGTGCTCAACGCGCCCTTCTCATTTTCTCCTATTCTGTATTTACATCGTTGCTCGAGAAAATTATTTACCAATTGACTTTTGTTGAGTGTCTCATGAGAGGATAGATCCTATCCGGCGCGCCCACTTAACGAGTCTTTAGTCCCCCAAAAGGAAGGTGACTCGTGACGCTCAAACTTGTTCGACAAAAAGCAGTTTACTTGCTGGCTGCGGCCTCCATCATCCTGGTATTGTTGGGTGCGCCTTTGGTGGCACCACCCACCCACGCTGGTGATTGTCCCACCGTCAGCTCACAAAGCTGCTAACTAGAATGTGATGCAGTTTTTGATAGCCAATTGGTTTTTACTGATTGGCTATTTGCTGCTCTTCGACAAGCCTCTGCAAATCAAGCTTAAATTCTGCCATCAGCTTTTGCGCTCTGGCATTGCCGGGAAATTTCTTGAGCAAGGCAATGGCTCCCTGATAGAGGGGGATTGCTTCTGCTACCTGCCCCTGGGCAGCACGCGCTTCTCCTAAAGTTTCCATGGAGTTAGCCTGCTCAAGCCCCTCGCCAATTGTCTGCCATAACGTAATGGCATGTTGTAAGTATGGTATCGCTTCATCTGGTTGGTGTTGCTTTACCAACACATTCCCCAAACCTTGCATTGTAGCTGCTTCATGATACTTTGTGTTTGATTGGCGTAAATGAGTCAAATTAACCTGCCGTAAGATCGTTTCTGCCTTATCCCACTGCTCAAGACGTGAATATAGTGCCCCTAAATTTATCTGAACCACTGCTTTGTCTAACTCGTAGGAAGTCGCAGCTAATAATTCAGATGCTTCTTCATAGCTTTGCAATGCGCTGTTGAACTTTTGGGCAGTTTGCAAGGTAACAGCAAGGTTGTTGAGAGCCCGCATTAAGAATATGGGTTGCGCGAGTTTGCGTCTAATTGCCACTGCCTTTGACAGCATCTCTTCAGACATTGCTAAATTGCCGCGGACTCGAGCCACTTCCCCTAGCGTATTGAGCGTAAAGGCTTCCCAATGTTTCATTCCTTCTAGGTTATTCAATGCCGCTAGTGCTGCTTGTCCATATCTCTTTGTGGTAGCATAGTCATGGCAGCGCAGATAATCTTCACTTAAGTTACAGTAAGCAATAGCCAGACTTTGTTTATGGCCTAATTGTTGTGCCAAGTTTTCTGCTTCCCGGTGGGTCTCAATCGCTGTTGACAATTGTTGACTAAATCTTTGCAATTGACCTAATCGGCTTAATAATTCAAACTTTAAATGTAATTGTTTGTCGGTGCAGAAAGTTGCAGCCTGTTCTAACACAGGTATCCACTCTTCCCAATATCCCCGCCGTTCTACTAAATTGAATGCTTGCAGCGCCACTATTGCCGCCTCCTGCAATGTTTGCGGCAAGGCCAATCCGAATTGCACTGCCTGGAATAGGTTTTGGCGTTCAAAGTCTAGCTGGCTTATGGCGTTGTCATCTATTGCCTGTGTGCGCCTGTGCCAGTAGGCAATGGCTGCTTTTGTACTGTGGATAAATTGAGGGGACGGTGTTGGGGCTGTGTAGTTGGTCATTGGTTTTGTTTGATGGTGGCTGGTATGAATAACTAACCATTAATCACTCGCGGCCGGTACTTCCGGCCAGTGGACGATCTCTGTGCGTAAGAATGTTTCTGTTAAACGGTGAATGCCATATTGTTTTTTATGAATTGTACCGCGGACTTCTAGTAAGGAACGTTTACGGAGTTCCTGTATGGCTGGCCAAAACTGATCGGCTGACAGGCCGCTGATCTCTTGCAAATAGTCGGGCAGCCCGCCTGTTTCGGAAACAAGTGGCATTGCTTGCAATAAATCACGTGCTTCCTGGCTCAAGATTTGCCATGTTTGCCAGTAGATATGTTTGTACAGGTCTTCTACTGCTTTCTGTCGCCCTAAACTCAGGTCATCCAGGATTTGTGGCAGGGGCAGCACGTCCAACAGGCTTACGACCAATCTCAAGGCTAGAGGATTCCCGCCTGTCAAGTTGTAAATGGTTGCGATGTCGTTACTGTCAGCTTCGGCCAATGCGGATACGCCGATTTCCCGGGCGTGATGGCGGATCAGGTCGGTTGCGTCGACTAAAGACAGTTCGTTGAGGGAGAAGTTGAAACTGTGTGCCTGTTTGGTTGGCCGAGTGCGGCTGGTGAGCAGGAATTTGCTGGGGTTGGCTAAATCGTTGAGATGGGCTAGCAGGTGCGAGGTGTCCATCTCCAGGTTATCAATGATAACCAGATACGGGTGGATTTTCAGTGCTTGCCGCACGCAGACCACACGCTGTTCTGTTGGCATGGGGGTAGCTATCTCTGGGCAAAGCTGCTGGGTCAGGTCGGTAATGATTGTTTCGTAGGTGCGCTCGTGGGAGGGGGAACGGCCGTTCATTGTTTGTGATTCTGTACGCAACCAGATCACCTTTTCAAAAACGAACTCGCGAATTACCTGGCGCGTAACGGCATCTGCCAGAGAGGTCTTGCCAATCCCGCCAATACCTACCACAGATACTACCCAGGGGGCGCCTGCTTGCAGCAAATGTGCCACCAGGTTTGTTTTGGCTCCTTTTACGCCAAATAGGTGTGTGTATTCGCTGGGGGGCAGATGGGCTTCTAGCTCTTGAGCTTGCTGCTCACGGAGGGTCATCTCTTGATCGTAAATGATTTGGGAGAGCTGTACGATGGCCGCTTTTTGAATCCGGCTGACGGTATGCTCACTGACGTTCAGCATATTTGCAACGGCTATAATTTTTTTGTTTTCCTGGAAACGAAGCCGAAGCACTTGTGCTCCTGTTTGATCGTGTGCTTCTAAAGTATCGATTCCTGATAGTAAGAGTTCGTTTGTGGCTAATCGTTTGTAGGAGGGGGTTTCGTTGCTAGCTAATGAAGAACGACGCAACTGTATCAATCGCAGCGATTCAAGTAGGTTTTCTGCATTCCCACTGATGCCATGCCACGCTTTGAGGGCTGCGTGAATGTTTTCTGTGAGTTGTTCCCGACTAAAAAGGGTGGAAGCTACCATCCCGCTTGTTCTCCTGATTATCCACCTGTACTATAGGTTAATCTTAACATATTTTAACAAGTTTTCTAGGAGGAAAAGGCCTATCGGCAAGTTTGTGACAATTTGTCGCAGATTTTTAAAGTTTATAACAGATTTCTGCAAGTTTTTGGGTATTGAGGCACGAAAATATAAATATGGGGAGATGCTCCCGGGAGATGCAATATGTTTGTTAGATCATTTGGTTTCTGATGTTTTATACTCTTTGTATGCCAGTGTTATAGATGGGGGGGGAGGAATAAAATACATGGGGCTAGAGATGAGGACGGGGGGAGATGTGTGCCAACTTGCCCCCTACCCGAGCAAAAGATTAACGATGAGGACGGTAACGTTTTTATGGTTGTACGACAGACTCAATTGACTAGCAAAAAAGTAATTGTCTTATTGGCGCCCGGCTTTGAAGAAGGGTCAGCCATTTACTGTCTTGACCGATTGCGTGAGGCTGGTGTCCCTGTGTCATTGGTGGGGGTGTCGGCTGGCTTGATCAGCGGAGCGCATGGGGTGTCGGTACGGCCTGATTGTACGTTAGGGCAGGTTATGGATGTTCCTTCGCCTAAGATTGTCTTCATACCTGATGGTAGTATATCGGTTTCGACATTACTAGCAGATCCGCGTGTCCACCGCCTGTTGGCAGCCACTGTCAAAAATGACGGAGCTATTGCTGCCCTGCCAGCGGCGGCTTCGATGTTGGATGGGATGGAGGTTGAGGGGGGAACGGCCGTTTCTCCCCTCGTTACCCCATCCGATGGCGGCCTTGATCAGTTTGCTGATCAGTTAATTAACCTTGTTATGTCGTGAATGCATTTAGCGGACACGGCTGTTGCCATTCGGCGATGATATTGGCTGTGGTCGCAAATAAACGGGTGTGCGTTTTGGCTCTTGCTCTTGTGGTATCGCCAAAACTGAAACACAAGCAGCGGAAATCGTATTTGAAACCCTCAATGGTCGAGTCATTGGCACTGAGTTATGCGCCATTTATGGTGTTGAGGCAGAGGTTCTCAAATTGTTGGGTAAGAGCACTAGTAACGAACTGTTTTTGAGAATTCCTGTTCCTCATGTGAGCAGCACTTAACAGGGGGACTACTGGAATGTGGGGCAAAAGAAAAAAGTAGACAAGAAAAGCCTCGTGTAATGTTGCCAGCATTACCTTAAAGTAAAAGTTATTCCAGATAGAAACCAAAAAGAGCCATACCACAATGATATGACTCTCTTGTCGGGGTGACCGGACTTGAACCGATGACCTCGCCGTCCCGAACGGCGCGCGCTACCAAACTGCGCCACACCCCGAACAGCAGCGGGATTATAGTTCAACCTGTTCAATTTGCAAGAATAATTCGCCATTTTTCTCGCGCCAAACGGCCGTTTTGACTGCCTGCTCATACCCCAATAATTGTTGTAGTTGCCGCTCAAACTTTACCCTTTGTCCCGTTGTGTACAAATCTAGTTGGACTGGTGACAAGCCCGATGACAAGTTAGCTGACTTTTCCAATACTCGCTTCACCTGACGCCCGATGGCAGGTGCCGGATCAATAATAGAAACGGCCGTTCCCACCACCTTTCGCAGCACTGGAATCACAAACGGATAATGAGTACAGCCCAAAACAAATGTATCGACATCGGCAGCCAGCATGGGAGTCACAATCGTCTCCAACAGAGATTCCGTTTCCGCCAAATCACCTTGCTCGATCAAATCCACAAGCCCCAAACACGGATCTTGAACGACAGTGACATCTTGAGCAAAACGAGTCATCAAATCAGCATACCGTTCACTGGCAAAAGTGCCCCGCGTCGCTAAAACGCCAACCTTGCCCGTCTCCGTTTCCCGCGCCGCCGGTTTGACTGCCGGCTCCATCCCCACAAACAAAACTTGTGGAAACCGAAACCTTAAAAAACTCAAAGCTACCGCCGAGGCCGTATTACATGCCACCACAATCACCTTAGCCTCATGGGCAAGCAAAAATTGAGCAATCGCCTTGCTAAACCGTTGAACCTCCTCCTTGGCTCGAGTGCCATAAGGCACATGAGCCTGATCCGCTACATATATTAAACTTTCATAGGGCAGCAACCTCCTTATTTCTCGGAAAATAGAAAGACCGCCAACACCTGAGTCAAAAATGCCAATAGGAGCTACCATGAGCTAATCACGCCAAGATGATCAAAAAAGCAAAAATGGGTGAAAGCCATACACTTTCACCCACTATTCAAATAGTATGAGTTGTCAGAAACTAAAGAAATACCCAGGAAGCTCCTCTTTAATCTCTAAGCACAAACTTAATAAGTACGTTTTTCCCGCAGGCGGGCAGACTTACCAGTTCGTTCACGCAAGTAGTAAAGTTGAGCGCGACGCACATGAGCGTGACGGTGAATCTCAATTTTCTCAATACGTGGGGACGTGGTAAGGAAAGTGCGTTCTACACCAATACCATTAGATGCAATACGACGAACAGTGAAATTTTCATTATTGCCACCATTGCGTTTGCGAATGACAACACCACGGACAATCTGCACACGCTCATTACGCTTGCCCACATTAATGCGGAGATGCACAGTGACATTGTCACCAACACTAACCTCCGGGATATTTTCATTTCTTTCGCTATCAAAAGCTTTTAACAATAAATCAGACATAACCAACTTCTCCGACAAATATCTTCAGGTAGCTACCTGCTTGATCTCACATAAAAATAACCCGCTTGGCGGGTTAGAGAAGGAAATATATCACGACATGGTCACTCTGGCAACATCTTTTTTTAAAGACAGACAGTCTAGACAGCCAGTCTCAATCTGAAAACAGGTAGATAAAACAAGAGAAAGCACACCCCCTGATTCCCCAGATAAAACAACCTCCGCGACAAGCATTTTGCCAGCAAAGCCCCAAAGCCAGGTTATCATAGCCCCCGTTTTTCATCAGTAAAGGTCACTTAAAGCATATCCGTCACTTATGTTATGGAGACGCACACAGAGAAACCTTGTAGTCATTCATGAGACAGACTGGGGCTGACGATGACATCCTTCCTAAACACATCCCCTTATTCTAGAGCGAGAATGATGGTCTCCCATAAAAAAAGCCCCGCTGAAAACTCAGCTGAGGCTTAGATTTTGGGTAAAGAAATCGTCTTCTTAGGAAGCTTTCTTCAATACCAGCAAACCATTGCGACTTTCAGAAACCATATACCCGTCTGGTAAAGCATCCAATGCACCTTCATCTTTAACTTCTTTCGCAAAGAAATAGATGGTTTGCTTATGTCCGTTTTTCAACGTCGTGTCTTTCTTGTGAAGATAATAAGTCTTATTCTTGGAATTTGTAGCACTAAAAGCCATTTTATTTCCTTCCTTCTGCATTTATATTTGCCGAACGCGCACAGTAGTCGAAATTCGGCGTATGCTAAGAATGATTTCTCAAAGAAATATCCTGTCATTCAGTTCCCTGAAACGAGAAACTTAACAACTTGCTACTGTGTATCAGAGATACATCTTAATTCAACTTTCCCGAGTTGGCAAGAAATTGGTACTCGAGTGGCACTTTTTAACATAAACAGCTTAGGAACAAAAATCAAATAATACGACGAAGTCGTTTCCTTCCCGTTCCTCAAAACAGACGATGCCATTCCATATTTTATCGCATCGCCACTCCGTAGGATGTTGCCTTTCACTTTGTTGCCCTGCCTCCCCTCAGCATAAACAAAAACCCCGTATGCCTCACAGACACACGGGGTATTGCACAGGTACACAACACAAGGAGGTATTTCAGAGATCATTCGCATTAAATCAATGCGAACACAGGCATTCTACCCCACATGTGAGGGGTAAGTCAATTGCATTTGCGAGAAAGGGCAAACGTCTTGTAAACTCTAGTTCCAAGGGAGATTTTGGAGTCTGGTTCACTGTTAAAAACACCTGTTATCAAGCACAAACAAACGACTAAGTGACCGTCTAAAAATCATCCCCCGTTTTTCAGGAATAAAGGGCACTTGGAGCGCAACCATCAAGTCCGTCACTGCTTGATGGTTGCACACTAAAGGAACACAATATGGAATACCGTCATTTAGGAAAATCCGGCTTAAAAGTAAGCGCCTTATCCTTTGGTGCCTGGGTCACCTTTGGCACACAGTTCGGCGTCGATGACGCCCTGGAAATTATGACAGCCGCTTACGACGCTGGCGTCAACTTCTTCGATAATGCAGAAGTGTACGCTCACGGACAAGCAGAAACGATTATGGGCACAGTGCTGCAAAAAGCAGGCTGGCCACGGGACAGTTTCATCATCTCGAGCAAGGTTTGGGGGGGCGCGGTTGCTGAGCCAAAACCTAATCAGAATCGCTTGAGCCGCAAGCACATCTATGAAGCCTGCCACCAGGCGATGGCACGGCTGCAAGTGGATTATCTCGACCTTTACTTCTGCCATCGCCCCGATCCCCATACGCCGATGGAAGAAGTGGTGCGTGCCATGACTGAGCTAATTCAACAAGGCAAAGTGTTCTATTGGGGCACATCTGAATGGTCGGCGCAGCAGTTGATGGAGGCTTACAGCACAGCCCGCCAATACAACTTGATTCCCCCCACCATGGAACAGCCGCAATACAACATGTTCCACCGCCATACCGTTGAAGTAGAATATGCCCGCCTTTACCAGGCCATGGGGTTAGGGACAACGATTTGGTCGCCGTTGGCCTCAGGCCTGCTCACGGGAAAGTACAACGATGGCATCCCTCAGGATTCACGTCTCAATCTGCCGGGGTATGAATGGCTGCGCCAGATGCTGGAGAGCGAAGAAGGGCAAAAACGCTTGCACATCGTGCGTGAATTGGGAGCCGTTGCCGATGATTTGGGTGTGTCGCTGGCTCAGTTGGCCATTGCCTGGTGCCTCAAAAATCCGCATGTAAGCACAGTCATCACGGGAGCCTCCCGTGCCAGCCAGGTTGTGGAAAACATGAAAGCAATCGTCGTTGTGGACAAACTGACCGATGATGTCATGGAGAAATTGGAAACGATGTTGGCTAACAAACCGCAAGGGATGGATTTCCAGCAATAAAAAGGAACACAGAGAGGCGTAGAGAGCCACAGAGAGCCACAGCGTAGATGTTCCTCTGCGAGTTCTTCGTGTAACTCTGTGTAATGAGTCTTATGGCAAAACGTTTACCCCATACCGATTTAGTGGTAGGTCAAATTCCCACGGCCGTTCTCGTGTGTGGTGATCCGGCGCGTGCTGCGCAGATCGCAGAACAGCTGGATGAACATGAGTTGGTCGCAGAGAAGCGGGAGTATCGGACATACGTTGGCATGAAAAACGGCCGTTCCCTCACAGTCACCTCGCATGGCATTGGCGCCCCGGGAGCAGCGATTGCTTTTGCCGAGCTAATATCCGCTGGCGCACAGCAAATTATCCGCGTAGGCACGTGCGGCAGTTTACAGCGGCACATCAAGCCTGGTGAATTGATTATCGCTTCGGCAGCCGTACAGCGCACTGGCTATGTCCGTGAAATAGCGCCAGAAGGGTATCCAGCAGTGGCAGACGCGCCACTCCTGCTCGCTTTGCAAAAAGCCGCCGCCCAGCAATCTGTTCCCGCCTACACCGGCATTGTCCTCACACGAGATGCCTTCTACTCCGGCGTGGACAACGTCCACACCCCCCACTACGCCCAAATGTCCGCAGCCCATGTCCTCGCCGTGGAAATGGAATGCGCGGCACTCTTTGTGTTAGGCAGTTTACGCCGTGTGCAAACAGCCGCCATCCTCGCTGCCGATGGCTTCGTCCTCGAAAAAGCAGAAGACATGGACACCTTTGGTAAACTAGTAACGGAAAAGAAAACGGCCGTTGCGGCAGCAATTGCTGTAGCCATCCAAGCCTTAAGCGGAAGCAGCCTTCCTTGTTCCTAAGCGATCGCCTAAACCCTCCCCCATTTTGCCGGGTAAAGGTCACTTGCAGCGTTTCCATTAATTCCCTCACTTATTTATGGTTGCGCACGACGAACCTAAGGAGCTTGTAGTACGCGCTTTAGCGCGTAAAAAACAGCGCACTGAAGTGCGCACTACGAACTTTGTCAGTGCTTTAACGCATAAAAACAGCGCACTGAAGTGCGCACTACGAACTTTGTTAGCGCTTTAGCGCATAAAAACAGCGTACTGAAGTGCGCATGACGAACCTAAGGAGCTTGTAGTACGCGCTTTAGCGCGTAAAAAACAGCGCCCTGAAGTGCGCACTACGAACTTTGTCAGCGCTTTAGCGCGTAAAAACAGCGCACTGAAGTGCGCACTACGAACTTTGTCAGCGCTTTAGCGCATAAAAACAGCGTACTGAAGTGCGCACGACGAACTTTGTTAGCGCTTTAGCGCGTAAAAACAACGCAAGTGTATCCGTTTTTTTTGTTAATCTTGAACAGCGAGCTTTATGAGGAGTTTACAAAATCATGCCAGAAACAAATTCAGCCTATTTGGTAGAAATTCATCAACTACTAACCCGTTATTACAACCAGGAGGAATTGCGGTCGCTTTGCTTCCAACTTGGTATTTGTTACGATGATTTGCCTGCCACTGGTCGAGCCGGCAAAGCGCGCGAACTCGTTACCTACCTGGATCGGCGAAAGAGGTTACCGGAATTGAAAGAGATCGTTTCAGCCCAACGCCCTCATGCGCCTTGGCCATCTTATGCTGCTAAGCCTAAGGAAAACCCACCCGCACCGCCTTTAGCGGAACGCTGGCAGCTCAACAAGGCTGACTTTACCCGTCTAGCTAATATCTTACAGGCTGAGCCCCGCTTTGCCACCCCCCAACAACGGTTAGATTTATTAAATGAGGCGTTTTCCGATTCCCCCCGCCGGGAGGACATTAAGGGGGGGATCAATGTGGATGGCGCTCCGCGCAGTGTGGCCATTCGCTTGATTAACCATCTCGTCCAATTTGGCCAAGATATCAAAGATCGGGAGACTTTAGGTCTGCTCATCCTAACGCTGCTCGCTGGTTTGGGCGACAATCCTGATGCTCACTTTTTACGCGGCTTGTTAAGTCGTTATCCTTTAGGTGTCCAGGTTAAAACACCGCCAGAACCGGATAAGCGATTCTTAAAACAAGATCCTTTAGATGTCCAGGTTAAAACACTGCCAGAACCGGGCAAGCGATTCTTAAAACAAGAAGATAGAAAATGGTTAGTTCAAACCATTGGGAACCTGGCTCGTTTTCAAGATTTGCCGGGTCGTAGGAACTTGCTGATTGACGCCCAGATCCCAGATGCGTGGATAGGTGAAATCAGTCTGGAGCGTGGGGGTACTTCCGAGATAGCCAGGACAGTGGTTAATGATTTAGAGCGTCGCGGGTCATTGCCTCAAAACCCACAGACACATGCTTTAGGGGGCTTGTTGGAAGCCTTATCAGATTCCCTGGGCGTAGAGCAATCCAGGCGTGCTGTCGCCCTCCTATTTCGTTACCGCTTAAATTCAGACCACGAACGCTTGAATGAATTCAGCCAATTATATGGTGTCCCCTTGCCCCTTTTTGCAGAAGAAATAGATCGTCCACAGTTAGCCATACCAGGTTCTTTGCCTGCTGCATGGCAACGTGACGTGACAGGGCAGTTGGAAGCCTTGTATGCCAATGGTAAGAAAAACTGGGTAGATATAGATTTTCTGGTGGCAGGGGCGCGTGCGGCCCAATCCGTTTGTCGTTTGGAGTGGCAAGGACAGGGTGTGGGAACCGGATTTTTGGTGGCGCCAGACTTGATACTAACCAATTATCATGTCATCATGCCCCAGAATTACACGGGGGCTTTAGAAACACGCCTGCGCACCTGTCAGATTCGTTTTGGCGCCACCGCTGTGCCAGGAGGCGGTGTTTCCGCGGGGGTCAAAGTGAGCAAGCTCCATCAAGATAGTGTGGTGGCTTTTAGCGAGATTGACAACCTGGATTTTGCCCTGTTAAGATTAAAAGAGCCAGTTGAGGACAAGATTCGGATTAGTCGGGCTGTTCTCTCTAAAGAGGCTATTTATCTTGAGCAGTATGCGAATATCATTCAGCATCCGTTAGGGGGTGCCATGAAAGTAACCCTGCGCAGCAACCAAATTGTGAAACTGCTGCCACACCGTATTTATTATCTCTCGGATACACAGCAAGGCTCCTCTGGCGCTCCTGTGTTTGATGATGATTGGCAGGTGATTGCCCTGCATCGCGCAGCTGGTTTACAGGATGCTACTGGAAAGGTGGTGCTAGAAGCGAATGAAGGGGTACCCATTTTGGATATTGTGCGTGAAATTGAACAATTTTTAGGAGGAAACTAATGCGCGAAGATTTTGTCCCGTTAGGTGAGCTGCCCTTAGAGGCACAAGTACAGAAGTTGTATGAACTGGGAGAAGAGGCAGAAGCCCAGGCTGTTGCCAACCAACTGGATTCAAGGAAAGGCGGGCTAGAAAGTTTCTGGAGACCACCCGCCCCTTATAGGCATACCCAGCATCAGGTGGGATTTATCCCTCCTTTTGACCCGGGCACGGAAGAAAAACACAAAATAATCTCAGCCAGCCATGCCCCCGTAGCTGCAGAGCTAAAAAACCAGCGGATCAATGTTCGCCTGGAATTTTTACGGGTATACCAATACCCCCGGCCATTTTTAAATTTAGGTGATAATAAGCACACGATTTTATTTACCTTTGAAGCCCAAAATCAGATACCAGGCGGCAGTGAAGCTGTTGCTTTTAACCAGGCTTATGAAGCAGCTTCTGGTCAGGATGCATCGGTGATGGGCTATCCCATATTCATAGGACTGGGCGTGGGCGCCAATGGCCTTGTGTTTTCCTGCAAAACAGTCAATATTGGTAACTCAAACGATGAACAACTAGTGGCGGCTATCAATTCAGATGCCGCGAAAACGGGGCTGAGTTTGCTAACCACAGCCCAGCCTGCTCTGGCTCCTTTTGTAGGTGTGGCCACAGGATTGTGTACCTCATTGGCCAATCGCAGCAAAAATGCGGCGGTTCAAAAAATTGACTTGGGGTTAGATTTTGAAACGGGTGCGCCGGGTTTGCGCCTGGGTGTGGGTAGCTATATTGTGGCACAAGTGCCAAAAGCAAACGAAATTACCTGGAGTGATTGGGGGTTTGAGTCTGCCTCAGGCACCATTGTCCGCACTAACCTGGCTGAAGGAGAGGACGCTTATACTTTCCCCTACAATGCGATTGTATTCCGAATCAGTCCTTTTGCCGGGGAATAACCAGCTTGTTGTGTTATGAGTATTTGTGAAAAATGATAGGGAACAGATTGGAGTAAAAGGAACCGATGGCACGTGTATCGCCCACCCTCAAACAAGATATTCGGGATTATTTTCTTGCCTATGATAAGTTTATGATCACGGAAGAGCGTATCGCTTATTTAAAGACGCCTCTTCATGAGTGGAAGGAGGTCTATAAAATTAAGTGGGATAGCTCACCATATGTGTTTTTTAATGATTTGATCGCATGTTTGCCGGTTGCAGGGCTTAAAGCGGCCTTACAAGCGGCTGGGGCGTCGTTTGGCGTGCAGGATGAACCACGCGTAGCCACGTTGTGTGCCCGGGCAGATGAGGAAGCCGCTTATTTTGCAGAGCCTGGCGCAGACTGGTTAACGGGGCATTATCAAGAGCAGATCGATTGGTTAGAAACGACGCGTTACCAAATTGATAACCGTTTTGTTAAGCTAACGCTTCTGATCGACCAGGGACCAGAGGTGCAGGGGCTTCGTTTTGTTCAGGACAGCCAGCATGACAAGTATGATAATCTCAACACGTTGCTGGGGAAGGCGGGCGATGGCGCTTTCGTGCTATTGGGGGGGCCGGGCAGCGGCAAAACGACTTTGCTGCGCCGTTTGCAGTTAGAACGAGCCTGGGAAGGATTAAAAGCACCTTCAGACCACCGTATCCCCTTCTTTGTGTCGCTCAATGGGTATCGCGGGCGGTCTGCTGATCCTCCTGATCCGATGGCGTGGTTGGCGAAAGAGTGGCAGCAACGTTATCCGGCGCTGCCTGCTTTTGAACCATTGCTGAAAACGGGACGCTTGCTGCTGCTGTTGGATGGCCTGAATGAAATCCCCTACCGGAGCCAGGAAGATTATCAAGAACAGGTACACACCTGGCAATCTTTTCTACAATATGCTGTTCCCTTAGGTAATCTGGCTGTCTTTAGCTGCCGTAGCCTGGATTACAGTGCCCCGCTGAGCAGTGAAGCGGTGCCAGTGCGCCAGGTGAGGGTGGAACCGCTGTCCCCGGCTCAAATCGAGTCCTTTTTGCGCGTCTACCTCACTGACGAAGACAGTGAGCGGGTGTGGCACAGGCTGCGCCAGAGCGAGCAGCAGTTAACCTTGTTTGCCACTCCTTTTTTCTTACGCCTGTTAGTAGCTCAGGTGGCGACTACCGGACAGCCGCTGACCAGCCGTGTGGCTTTGTTGACCGGTTTTGTGCGTCGGGCGTTACATCGGGAAGTGGAGCGACGACAGTCGCTGTTTGTGCCGGGCACATTACTGACAGCCAACGATATCCGGCAGGTAACGCAAAACAAATGGCCTACTGAGTTTGCATTACCCCGGCAAGGGCTACTTATGCCCAAGCTAGCACAGCTGGCTTATACGATGCAGGCTGACCATATTAACACAAACGACCGTTTTGCCCGCGGAGCAGGCCAGGTACGCGTTTCTGAAGAAGTGGCCTTGGATATATTAGATCATCCCCAGGCGGCAGCTTTGATTCAAGCTGGCATTCAACTGAATGTCCTCGACGAGGATCTGATCCAGCTGGAGGTAACCTACTTCCACCAACTGCTGCAAGAATACTTTGCTGCACGGGTGCTGGCGGAGAACCCAGAGCCGGCACGGGTGGCGGTGCCTTGGCGAGCCGATGAGCTGACT
>PDWJ01000294.1_pt1 | contig 76153 bp, 58 predicted proteins | sample 1430881 | NCBI WGS metagenome assembly PDWJ01 (sample SAMN01162460, study PRJNA174530) | Oral metagenome, whole genome shotgun sequencing project. | biome: Marine environment; feature: Marine mammal; material: Swab sample of the gingival sulcus; isolation source: swab sample of gingival sulcus...
TCCACGCTTGAGCTGGTATGTCACCCTTTGATCAGTGTAGTCACCATTGTTTGCACTGTAGGGATGATCGACAGTCAACACCATCCTGGAAATGTCCATACCGGGTTGCGGCAGACCCTCGGTAGCAATGATCCTGTCATCCAACGACAGCCTGGCATTGACGTAGGGGATTGTTTCACCCTTGTAGCCCAAATCGACGACATATCCGGCAATCCCGTCATACGTAAAGGTGACTTTAGCGTTTTCCGTGTGTGTTCCGATCTGGTCGGCCTTGTATTTGAGTGTGAGGTTACGCGTTGCTCCTGCACCTACATTACCCGTGCCGAATCCGCTAACAGGGGAGAATCGCGCCGAATCACTACCGTTTCGAGTGATATTGGTGATCTTCAGAGTGTAGTCACCGCTGTTTTTCAACCTGGCTGAACCTTCAAGCGGCACCCCCTGGAAGCTCTGGCCGTAATTAAATCCATACGAACCACTCAAATCAGGAGATTGGGCAACAAAACCCGATAGATTTACAGTATGTGAAGAGGCCGACTGCCCGGAGAAATAAGAAGAGACAGTCATGCCCTGGTTTTTCTGTCCCCGGCTCACACCTTGTCCGGTCAGGCGAACGACAAAGGTTTTTGAACTGCCGCCGTTGATCGTATAGCTATAAACGCCATCGCCATCAGTATCTCCATCAATGCGATATGGCGTATTACTGGCCGAGGGGATTGTGAGACGCACAGTTAAACCGGGGTTCCCGGGAGGATTTGAAATCTGACAACTGCGCATACTGGCAGAGCCGCTTTGATTGATTCGTCCAAAATCCCAGCTGGTGCTACAAAAAACGCCAATGCTGCCAGACTTTGCAGCAACAGCCTTATTTCCTGATAAGGCTACAGGCTGCGGGGCAGCCGGTGATACCACTTTGAGCGTTTCAGGAGTATCTGCATTGAAGAGCATATTGCTGACAGTCTGTTTCTTCAGGTTTGCGGGCACGTCATAGGATATTGCCAGTTTTTTCCCGGCAATATCAGGGATATTCAGCGTTTCATCCAGTGCCCCGTGCTCAATGCGCACCTTATGAATATATTGGCTAGGAACTTCACTCCAGACAGCATCAATGGTATAGGCAAAATCAGGGGTTTCCGGCAAAACATCAAAAGATCGTTGTACAGTGGCATAGTTGCCAAGTATCTGCTCGATGGAATCATTGGGTCGATTGGCCTGAATGTAATTGATCAGATTGGTTGTATACTCACGGAGTTTTGATCTCAGGGCCGATTCATTGAGATTTTTAATCGAACTACTGTCTTCGGTGCCGCCAGCGCTACCATTAAGTACTGCCAGATCAAACCCGGAAGCAGTGCCAATATCTATTCCGGCGAGCTTTTCAACTTGTTTGAATGCCGGGTCAAGATGGTATTCAGTTCCAGTAATACTGGCCCTGACCCAGACACGCCGAACTTCGACGTTATCCCCATGAAAGGTTGCCGGGATGCCGCCATTTGCCAGGATATGCTCGACCAACACGCTGTTTTCCTCAACACCAAACCAGTGCGCTAAGTCTTGGCCATTACTTGTAAAGGCCGCAGGAATCGTCATCGTGCCATAAACAAAATCTGCGCCGAACCCTGATGCTCTGAGTAAGGTGATCAGTAATGCCGCCTGATCAAAATCATTGCCTGCACGATCTAGCAGCGTGACCTCGGGGCCTTTCAAAAAACCAAAATACGGAACATAGTCAATGTGGTTAACCACATATTCGAAAATACGCATGGGATCATGTTTTAGGCCACGCGCCAGTTCTTTTATTTCCGGTATATTCAACGCAGCAGTAAGGTTTGATGCATAGTCCTTTGTCTGTTCAGTCTTTGTCTGATCTTTGAGTATGGCCTCTGCCTGACGGACGCCTATTAATTCAGCAGTAGGTTCATACCAGCCCTCTCCCGCGATTTCTGCGAATGCATTATTTGACAAGCCCATGAGACAACCAAAAAGAAAGGCTGTAAAAATACACAGGGAACCATGCCTACGATATCCTCGATGTACGATACCCCTCATCATTGGGCGGCCTCCTCATCCAGCAAGAGCAAATTCAGTACCGGCATGATAACTGCCGGGTTATACACAGTAATAGACACAGTTCCAGTATCTTGACCACCGCGACCATCCTCTACTACATATGTAAAGGTGACTTTTCCGGTAAAACCGCTGGCTGGGGTAAAATACAGATTATTTCCAGAGCGACTGACTGTTCCTCCTTCACTGGGGTTAGTGGTGAAGGATTTAATATGCAGGGCATCGCGGTCAACATCGGTATCATTTGCCAAGACATTAAGGAGTTTACCTGTATCGATCTTAGTATGAAAATCATCATCTATCGCAATTGGCGGATCATTGGTGAGGTCTTTGTAAATATTGACGGTAACCGTTGCCTGGCTTGTTAACCCTTGAGAATCACAAATAATGTAGGTAAAGCTATCTGAACCATGATAGTTTATGCCAGGGACATACAACAACTGATCACCCAAAATGGCGACACTCCCATGTGATGCACTGGAAGTGGATTGAATCGTTAAGGGATCTCCTTCTGGGTCGCTATCATTGCTGAGTACGTTCATTGTTATGGCTATATCTTCGTAGGTTGCGAATTGATCATTACGTGCTGTAGGTGATTCATTCGTGATTAAATAGACCGTTACCTGTCCTGCACCTGTCGCTTGCCCATCCGAGACTGTGTAGCCAATGACTTCAGACGTCACACCTGAAGATGGTGTGGCGGTAATCGTTTTCCCGTTATGACTGACTGTTCCGGTTCCCGAATAATTGATCTGGGTGATGCTTAACGTATCACCATCCAAATCCGTGTCATTGGCGAGAACCGGAATCGTAATAGACTGCCCGACTTTAACCCAAACCATCTCATCGGTAATAACCGGGGCAAAATTTTGATCGCTTATCGTTACAGTCACTTGTCCGGTGTCACTGCCGCCATATCCGTCGATGACGGTATAGTGAAATACCTCTTGGCAAGGATCAAATCTTGGCAAGTTCACCTACTCTTTGCCGGTTTGAAAACAGTATGGGAAGAAAAGAAGCTGTCGCCATCCATGAAGTTCTGGTCGATAATCAGCAAGCAGCAGAATCATATCTTCAAAGTAAAGAGAAACAGCGTCTTTTTATTGCTATGAGCTATGCAGCAGGGATCTGGGACAGGGAACGCAGAGTCATTGTTAAAGCAGAATATAGTCGAAGAGGCAACAATCCTCGTTATGTTGTCACCAGCCTGTCAGGTAGCGAGCAAAATCTTTATGACAAGCTCTACTGTGTCCGAGGAGATATGGGGAATTGCATCAAGGAACAGCAGCTTTGTTTGTTTGCTGATCGTACCAGTGCCACTATTGGTGGCCCAATCAATTCCGCCTGTTGTTATCCAGTATCGCTTATGTGCTGCTGGAAGCCATTCGGCGTCAGTGTCTTGTAACTGGCTGCATCTGCCGACAACAACACCGAAAACCCTGACAACAGTCATGGGGCTCTCACCTTATCCATCCCTGTTTTGCAGGGGTGATTACCAGAGATGCATCGACATTCGATCCTGCTGGACAGGAGAAAAAATTTTCACTAAACTCCGGAAAACGTAGCCAACGCATCAGGACAGTGATGCGTTCTTTTGGAAAAGGGGGTTCCCCACACAACACCATCGGCATTACACCATGAAAACGACGGCACATCGAATCAGCCTTGCGGTACTTCTGTTTTTCACTGTTCTCCCCGGACAAAGCGCTGGTATAGAGGCCTTGAAAAAATGGGTACGGCAGACCGTATATGTTCCCCTCTACTCCCATATTTATGCAGACGAACGCTACCGCGACAAACCTTTTCTCCTCACCGCGACCCTGTCCGTGCGTAATACTGACCCGGATACAGCACTCACCCTCCTCGAAGTCAACTACCATGATTCCAACGGCAAGTTGTTACAGGCATATCTCGACAGCCCGATTACCATCGGTCCGCTGGGATCCACACGCTACATTGTCCAGGAATCAGAAACCAAAGGTGGTTCAGGCGCCAAGTTCCTGGTACGCTGGCAGGCTGCCACAGGTGTCACCGAGCCTATTATTGAATCGATCATGATTGGCACAAAGATGCAGCAGGGGATCAGCTTTGTCTCCAGGGGCAGGGTCATCAAAGGCCGGTATCTCGATAAGTAAGAGGGTAGTATCGCGGTGCGGCCTTGCCAAGAAGTACGCCACCTGTACCGCTCTTCACGGGCAGGTGACCGATACGTCCAGGAGAAACTTCAAGGGCAAACGGGCGCGGACACAGCACCCTTGAGGAAAAACAAGGGCTCCAGCAGGCATCAAGGCTCAGCGTCGGACAATGCTGACAGACCCTTCCATGGCCCGGGCAATCTCTTCTGCGGCCTCGCGGCAAGCTCTCGCGATCAGACCGGTTACCTCTATTTTGACGTACTGGCAGCCTGACAGATTCAGGATGTAATGGGGTGCTTTGTATTACAATCCGCAGAGATACTGGCCTCCAGATCATAGTCAAGAGCCAATAACACTGTCAGGCTGTTCTCCGACAAAACTGTTTTCTGTTACTGCCGGAGCCATTTTCTTCATATCGAGCTGTACCAGATGACGGTACACTGTACCTTCGCTCATGAGTTGTTCGTGGCTGCCCTCTTCAACTATCCGTCCCTTATCCATAACGATGATCCGGTCTGCCCGACGAATGGTGGACAGCCTGTGCGCGATAATAATGGAGGTTCGCTGATGACGCACAGCTTCGAGCGCCTTCTCCAGCATGTTTTCCGAGCGGGTATCCACGGCCGCAGTGGCCTCGTCCAGCACCATGATACCAGGGCTACGGTACAGAGCCCGGGCAAAGGCCAGCAGCTGATTTTCACCGACCGAAAGTTTCCGGCCACCCTCACCGATCACGGTATCAAGGCCATCTGGCAGGTCGTCAACTATCTGCGCCAGCCCGGTCTCCCGACAGACCCTGTCGAGCCGCTGAGCGTCAACAGGCAAATCCAGGGTAATATTGGCGCCGATGGTATCGGGCAGCAGAAAGACATCCTGCATGATCACCGTCACCCGGCGGCGCAACTGATCGAGGGGGTAACTGGTCAGGGGGTGGTCGTCAAGGTAAATTCTTCCCTGATCAGGGTCATGAAATCGGATCAACAGGTTCGCCAAGGTGGTTTTTCCTGAGCCGGTTGCCCCGACCAGCGCCAGTGTTTCTCCAGCATTGACCTTTAAGGTAATGTTTTCCACCACCGGCTGCCCGGCCTGGTAGGCAAAACTCACCCCTTCAAAACACACGGTTGCGGCGCCTTCGTTACTGTCGCCCGGCAAGTGCGCTTGCCCGGCCTCACGGATACCCGGTTCTTCATCAAGGAGTTCAAAAATTCGCTCTGCAGAGGCAACGGCAGACTGGACAATGGAATACTTCTGCGACAGTTCTCGCAGTGGCTGAAAAAAAAGCCGCATATAGGTGATAAATGCTACCAGCTCACCCAGGGTGAGTTGCTCGCGAATCACCTCACCACCACCATACCAGATGATCAGGGCGACAGCCGCTGAGCTCATAAGCTCGGTCATGGGCATAAACAGGCCAAACAGCCTGATCTGCTCCAGAGTTCGGCGCAGGTACTCTTTGCTCTGCGCCGCATACTCCTCCATGGTTGTCTGCTCCTGACCAAAGGCCTGAAGGACAACCATTCCGCCCATGGATTCGGAAAATATCGAGTTGAGTTTGGCAAGCTGGGTACGAATGCGGCGAAACCGCTCCCGCGCCAGCCGGGAAAAAAGGACGGTGACCACTACTGCCAGCGGAATAAAAACTGCCATGACCAGCGCCAGTTTCGGGTTCATGATCGCCAGTGCCACAAAAACTCCGCCCATACGCAGCAGATCGTTGAACAGCGTCACCATGATAGAGGTGAACATCTCGTTCATGTTCTGAATATCATTGGTGAGCCTGGTAACCAGTCGCCCCACCGGTTGTTCGTGGAAAAAGATCACGTCCAGCCGCAGCAGCTGCGCAAAAAGGGCCTGACGCAGGGCGTGCATAACCGACTGACCGATGAGCTCCAGCAGGACCACCTGGATAAAGGTGAGACAGAATACCGTCACCACCAGGAGACCATACCCCAGAGCCACGCTCCCCAGCGTCCTGAGCCGTTCGGCCGTGGCCACCGTATCAGCGGTGACAGCGTGATCAATGCCCAGTTGAAGAAGCCTGGGCAGCAGCAGCATCCCTGCAGTGATCAGTAACGACAGCAAAACGGCCAGCAGCAGTTTGATATCGTGGGGTCGGCAGAATCCGAAAATACGTGCCCAGAGTCTGAGATCGCCAATGGAGTTCACCTGTCCCTCTTCCGAGTAGCCGTAATTATCCATGGCGCTCCTGTTTCTCCAGCATGGCCTGGTAGAACTCGTTGTCAAGAAGATCTTCATGGCCGCCGCTGGCAACGACCCTGCCCTGGTCGACAATGATGATGCGATCAGCACGCCTCAGAACATTTATCCGGTGGGAGACAATAAGGATAACCTCTGCCGCTGCACCTTGAACCAGGGCGTCAAGAACCTGCTGTTCAGTTGCGACGTCAAGCGCGGAAAGGCCATCGTCAATTATCAGGATCCGCCGGCCGCTCAGGATGGCCCTGGCCAGGGCGACCCGTTGCTTCTGGCCGCCGGAAAGCCTGACGCCACGCTCGCCGATACGTGCTTCATAGCCGTCGGGAAAGGCCATGATCTCGGCATCAACGGCGGCCAGCCTCGCAGCCTGACGAACCTCCTCAAGGCTGGCATCAGGCCTGGCCATCGCGATATTGCGGCGGATGGAAGCAGAAAAAAGCAGCGGCTCCTGGCTGACAAAGGCGATATGGGTACGAATCCGGGCAGGATCAACCTGATTGACATCAATTCCCTGGATAAACAGCCGCTGGTCAGGCACCGGGTACATCCTCAGCAGCAGTTTACACAGACTTGATTTTCCTGCACCCGTAGGCCCGGTAATCCCAAGAATACCTGGAGCAATGGCCAGATCGATCCGATCGAGTACCCGCTTGTCGACGCCTGGATAGGAAAAACTCAACTGTTGACAAACAATGCAGGGCGACGTGAGCGGCAGGGGAATATCGCTGATGCCTGTGGAATGCACCAGAGGACGCTCCTGCAAAAGGTCGTCAATACGACCCAGAGAGGTGAGGCCGCGCTGTGCCAGGCTGGTGACCCAGCCCACAGCCATCATCGGCCATATCAGCATGTTCAGGTAGGCAATAAAGGCGACAAAATCACCCAGGGTAATCTGGCTGTCGATCACCAGACGACCACCAACAGACAAGACGATGAGCATACCCAGGCTGCCTGCCATGGTAGCGGCAGGGAAGATCAGTCCCTGTACCGAGGCCACCCGCAGATTTGCCCGGACATAACGGCGCCCGAGGAGATCAAAAGCGCCGAGTTGCAGTGATTCAAGGGTGTAGGCCTTGATCAGGCGGATCGAGGTGATCGCGGCACGGCTGAACTCGGTCAGCTCGGAAAACAGCCCCTGCACCTGGAGAAAACGTTTATGCATCCTGGCGGCAAGCACCCGGGTAGCCAAGGCAAGAAAAGGCATGGGGGCAAGTGCCATGATGGTCAGCCGCAAATTGATGGCAGCCATGAACCCGATGGCGGCAAGAGAGATGACCAAGGCATCAGTTGCGGCAACCATGCCCATCCCAAAGGCCAGCTGTACGGAGGCCAGATCATTGGAGGAGTGTGCCATCAGGTCGCCGGTGGTACGGCGGTCAAAAAAAGGCTGATCCATGCCGAGAAGGTGCTGGTAAATACGATCCCGCAGATTTTTTTCAAGGATGCGGGAAAAGCCAATGATCAAGTAACGCCAGCAAAAACGGAACAGGGCCATCCCCAAGGCTGCGGCGAGGATACCGGCACCTATCCAGAGGAGTGTTTTCCCGTTGATACAGCGGCTTTCCAGGCCGTCAACAGCCAGCTTGATCAACCGGGGAACGGTCAGCTGCAGGGCATCAACCAATAGCAGGGCGGTGAATCCCAGGGCCAGTCGATACCGGTGTTCACGGAAGACCGGAATCACCAGTCCCAGCAGATGGCGAGCATTTTTCACGACACTGGACGACGGTGCACTCATGAGTGATTGCGCAGCAGTACGTTATAGGCCCTGGTCAGGGCAATGAACTGATCGTGATCACCCCCGTGGTCGGGATGTACCCTTTTGGCCCGTTTGCGATACAGCCTGTTCAACTGTTCGCGGCTCATGTCCTGGTAGGCATGAAGATCAAGGTGAAACAGCTGTAAGGCCTCCTGGATGGACATACTGACCGGTCGGTGCTGCCTGGCACTTTCGTGATGGAAGAAAAAACGGTGCCGGTTGCCACGCGGATCAGAGGAGGACTGCAGATAATCGAAGTAGATTACCAGGTAGCGGCGCAAATACAAAGGTAGTACCGCTTGACGCTGAAACCCCCGCCAGAGTTCACGGTCCTGGTCGAGCTCACAAACGCTTTTCAGCAGGGCATCGTCCATCTGTTCCTGGCCGGCACACTCCAGGGCAATCCGTGGATTCATGCCATGAAGATGCCTGTACAGATCAAAGGCAACAAAAAAATAGGCCCTGAGGTCAAAGGGTCGCAGCACCTGCTCGCGCGCGAGGATATACTGTTCAATCTCATCCCGGGACTTGTTGAGCAGCACCCGGTACACAGGCTGGGCCCGGTCCATACGGCGCAGATCAAGCTGGGCAAACCGAAGAAAAAACAGGCGGCGGCGATCAAAGACATGGGTTTCATCGAGAATCCTTTGCCTGGCTTCTCGGTCCATGGGCTTCCAGTGCCGCTGGCAGCCTCGCTCACGAAAATGCGCCAACCTGGCCTTAAGTTCCGGTTCGACAAAGGGAAACAGGATATCATCGAGCCGGTCATAGCTGTGTTCGACACCCAGAGCCCTCAACCGGTCCACCAGGGTTTCGTCAAGCTCATAACTGAGCCCTCCCTGGTAGTGGATGTACACGGAGGGATCTTCACCGAGATCAGCAAGATCCCGGCAGGTCCAGTTGTCCGCATCCCGCACAGATTCCCGCAACAGATAATGGTAGCGGTTATTTACGATTAGCCGGGCTAGGTACATACGTCAGGTGCATGTTCATTTTTTCTCAAAAGTGGTAACTGCAGAATTTCGTTCAAGGTAAAATCTGCGCCAGGTATCCTCGCTTACTTGATCCTTGGGCCAGGATCATGGCCGGCGAAAACATTTACCATAAACAGACATGAATATCTTGAAGATAAACTTCAGGGCATAACAGCGAGTTGAGCTTCGCACTCGCTGTTCCGGCGTGCGCAGTGCGCCGGAACGCAGAGTTCACCGGCGAGTGCAACGAGTATGGTAAAACGACTTATTAGCTTTTCTTTATTTTTATAATGGAATAGTTTTATCTATGAACTCTATCTTCTCGATGTCAATTAAAGTGTTAACACCATCTCTGTCGAGTAGGTTATCGGAGACCACTACTTTTTTACTTTTTTTGGTTATGGTGTATTCGTTCAAATTTCCTGAAAAAATAACAGTATTCACGCCCAAGTTCCCTGTAATACGGTTATTAAGCTGATTAACTCGGACGTTGGAATTTTTATTGCCTGTCAGGGTTACATCTTTAAGGTATTGGGAATGGTGTGTATAAGGTAAATTGTTATTAAATTTCAATGAAAAAGTTCCTTCAAAATTGGCATCGATTCGAGCATTGTAAGTCAGATAAGAGTGAAAGAATTTATTATTCATTAACCCTGCTCCCATTGGGTCTTCATTAGTAATTTCTTCTCTTGTCTTTGCAATATAAAGTCCCCACATACCATGCGTAGAACTTTCATTCCATGCCCCCCAAAGTCCGTAGTAACAATCAATTACAGCCGCCAAATATTCTTGTGAAAGGCTATTTTCTGTTTTTAGTTCATCAATCCAGTCATTCTCATCGATTCCCCAAAGATTTTTTGCTAAACTATTTTCCTGTGCCGCCCGAATTTCGGCTTGAAAGCCAGAAAGTACACCTAGAAATCTATCGTTTCCATCCACTCCAATACCTGTATCATGAACTAAATGCAAAATTTCCTCGAAAGTTGCATCTCGATGGTTATAATCTTGATTGATATACCAGCTATTACCCTCAACCTGAATTTCATTTTGATATAACGGCTGCCCTTCTAATTTACTCGCCAAGTTTGTCCCATCATCTTCACCGTTGAGGAGCAATAATATCGCATTATTCTCAGCCATCTTATTAACGACTGCAGACTTATCGTCACCATAAAGAGACCCAGGAAAGTTTCTTAAGTAATGCTCTAAGACACTCCTTGCACGAACAATTTGTTCGTTTGTAATATTATTCTGCGCAACGATATGTATTAAACCTCCATCAGGGGTCACTACTTTTGTGTAGCGATTAAAATTCGAAATATACTCATCCCCTAAGGATGTGGGTACAGATTCAATACCAAGTGTTGGATCTATTGAGACGGTCCATAAGGGTGATGCAGAAGATTTTTCGCCATAATCAAAAAATAACAAAGACAATAAGACTAAAAAGACTAAGTTAATTTTCATTAGTTCTCCTTTGCGAGAGCTAACAGCGAGTTGAGCGGCTTAGCGGCAGGCCGGCAGACGACGTCTGCCGAGGCTGACGGGAAGCGCGCTCGAATGATTGGTTCCGGCGTGCGCAGCGCGCCGGAACACAGAGGTTGGAAGCAAAAGAGGCACAAGCAACATCAGGCTGCCGCTTTTTTATCGGCAGAACAAAATCGTTGCACAAGACGTCCCACCGCCTTCAAGGAAAAGGGCTTGATCAATGTTGCGACAAAGTTGTGCTCGGCATAGTTGACCAGAACATCCGAATAACTCTCCCCACTCACTGCCACCAGAGGAGCTGAAGGATCAAGTGTAAAGATCTTTTCTGCCGCAGCCCGTCCTCCCATACCCTCCGAGATATTGAGATCGAGCAGCACCAGGTCAAATTTCTGCTTTTCAGCAAAAGCGGCAGCGTACAGCTCAACGGCCTCGGTCCCCTCGCGGACAAGAACGACATCACATCCGTAATGCTTCAACATCTTCTCGATGATGACACGCATCGTCTCATCATCATCTAAAACCAATACTCTCCTGGTACCTTCCTGTTGCCTCAAAGGCGCCGGCCCCTGCTCCTCCTTTAAGGCCTCAGGGAAGTAGAGCCAGACCGTACAGCCTGCCTGTGGTGCTGAACTGATCCAGACCGCACCACCGTGCTTTTTGACAATAGAATGAACAATGGTGAGTCCCAGCCCCACTCCCTTCTGAACCCCCTTCTGTTTAGTGGAAAAATAGGGATCAAAAATTTTGTCTAGCATTTCTGCGGCAATTCCAGCGCCGTTATCAGTATAGCGGAGACGAATCAACGGCACCTCTGGCAGGGAGCGCCCGATACGGGCCGCCTCGGTTGCCCCATCAACACGGTCAACCTCGACCTCGATAATACCCTCTCCCTCTGTGGCCTTCAAAGCATTACGAGTGAGGTTGGCCAGTAACTGAATCATCAACTCCGAATCCAGATCCAGTGGAGGGAGGGCATCAGCAACAACCACGTGAGCGGTAACCTTTGTTTGCGCCAGCTCTTTGGCAAGGACATCGCGGATCAGACCTTCAAGATCGACGCTTGATTTCTGCAGTAGGTAGGTGTCGGAGAAGGTGGTGAACTTACGGATCAGCCCGGAGGTTAAATCGAGGGCGCGGATCGACTCGTCCAGGAGTTGAGCAACCTCAGCATCCGTGGTCAACAGGCGGCCCATCTCGATATTACCGTTGATAATGGTGAGGAGGTTATTAAAGTCGTGGGCGATGCCACTAGCCATCAACGACATGGCATCGAGCTTCTGAACGCGCTGCAGCTCCCGCTCAAGGCGACGCTGCTGCGCCTCCATACGCTTACGCCTACTCACATCCTTAAATATTGCCACCATGAAGTAACCATGGTTTTCCGCCACCGGCACAAGACTCATGGTCAGCTGCCGTTCGCCCATGGGCAACGGTTCATCATAGGTGTAGGTGAACGGTGCGGTGTTCTCTGCCTTTTCAATACTTCCCATCCATTGCTGCAACTGCAATGCTTCGGGCCTGGGCAGGAAACTACTGAGTGGCCGGCCAAGCATCTGTACTTCATGGAGACCAAAGAGCGATAAGGCCGCCCGGTTGATCATAACAATCCGCCCCTGGGCATCCAGCTCAACCACGCCCTCGCTCATCTCCGCCAGGACAACTTCGCGGTGCTTCTTGCTGACCAGCAGTTCCTCTGTTACCTTTCTGGGAAAGAGGCCTTCCATACCATGAATAAGCTGTTCTCTGCGATTGCCACACGCATACTTTTTCAAGGATTCACGAACATGCTTACGCATAGTTTTGGCAGGGCCCTTGGCAATATAGACATCAGCCTCCAGTTTCAGTGTTGCGGCGTTATCTTCAAGAGCCACTCCGGAAAGAACCACCAGAAAGACATTTTCCAGACCTGGGGTATTACGGATAACATAACTGAGCTTACTGCCATCAATTTTGGGCATCACCAGGTCGGTAAAGATAATGTCCGGTCGTGCCTCTTCAATACGATCAAGCGCCTGCAGGCCGTCTTCGGCCTCCATGATCTCGCACCCTTCCTCCTCAAGTACTGAGGTGACTATCCTGCGGATAACCGGGCTGTTTTCGACAACGAGAACACGGCTAGGCATCGACGAGAATCTCCTCAACAGTTCTAACAAACTTCCTGATATCAAAAGGTTTACTAAATACTTCTGTGGCGCCGAGTTCCAGGGCTGCCGGCAGATAGGCTTCAGGTTCGATTCTGCCACCCCCAGAGATAGCAATAATCTTCACTGCAGGATACTCCCTGGTCAGTTTAGCGATGGTTTCAAGGCCTTCCTGCTCGGGCATGATCAAATCTGTCACCACCAGATTGATGTCATGGTCCTGCATCTGCCGCACCCCCTGGCGCCCGTTTTCCGCCTCGACCACACCATATCCAGCTAATTCCATGGCCTGGCGGAGTAATACTCGCATCTGTTCGTCATCATCAATTATCAAAATCTTCTTCACAGGTTTACTCCCCGTCTTTAGAGGTCGTCTCCGGAATACCGCCGAGAAGTTCACTGACGGCTCGAGCCAGTTGGTAGGTGTTTATGGGTTTGGCCATAAAAAGATCAATACCGGCCTGCTCTGCACTTTTTGCATTGACAGCATCGCTGTAGCCGGAACAGAGAATAATGGGAAGTGTCTCCTGGTACTGACGTAGTTTTTTGGCAAATTCCATTCCGCCCATACCAGGCATGGTCTGATCAGTAATCACCAGGTCAATTTCCTGGGATCTTTCAAAAAAAACCTGCAACGCCTCCTCTGCATTGGTTGCCGGCAGAACAGTATACCCAAGATACTCTAACATTCGCATGCGCATCTTCACAATATCTTCTTCATCATCAACAAAGAGAAGAGTGCCGGTTCCCCTGGGTATAACTGAGCTTTTTTCCTCCTGCTCATCGTTTTCTATGCTTGGGAAAAAAACAGTAAACAGGGTGCCCTTCCCTGGTGTCGACAAAAAATCGATGCTCCCCTGATGAGCCTCAATAATACCGTGCAGCACGGCCAGCCCCATACCAGCACCGTCACCAACCGTTCTTGTCGTATAAAAGGGATCAAAAATCCGCCCCTGATCTTCAGGCCTTATCCCCTTGCCAGAATCTTCTACGCTGAGCTGTACCCACCTGCCCGGCTTGAGGGATTTGTAGCGGACAACATCTTCTTCACTGACAAAGGCGTCCTTGAGTTCAACACGGATCCTGCCCTTTTTGTTCTCCATCGCCTGTACCGCATTGGTCACAAGAGTTACCAGGACCTGATGCACTTGCCCGGGGTCACCGTAAATACAGCCTGTATCCTCCTGCACGGAAGCATCAAGCTCAATAGAGGCGGGCAGAGATGCGCGCAGAAGTTTAAGGGCCTCCTTGATGATCAAAGCAATGTTGATTTTTTGCTTGTCAGTTTCTGCCTGACGACTGAATGCAAGAATTTGTCGGACCAGTTCTTTAGCCCGTTGTCCTGCTTTACGGATCGCCTCGACGTGCCCCTTTATCTCTTCGTTACTAATCGGTGGTGCACTAAAATCTTTACTGAAATCATTTCCTGGTAACCGAAACAGCAAAAGGTCTGCATTTCCCAGGATCGCGCCGAGAATATTGTTGAAATCATGTGAAATACCAGCGGCCAGGGTGGAAATAGACTCCATCTTTTTTGCATGGATCAACTGCCTCTCCAGATGGCGCTGCGCTGAAATGTCCTTGACAACAAGAGCAAACCCCTCTGTCTTTCCCCTGATAACAAAGGGGGAATGGGTGACGAGAAAGATCCTATTCGAGGCTTCATGATGTATCTCCCGTGAATAGATCTCATTGTGCAAACATCCTGAGGTGACCTGGCACCGCGAACAGGGAACAATATGGTCTCGAAGCAGTTGATGGCAGGTTGCCTCTTCAGCATCCTTGGCCTTGAACTCTAAGCTCAGTTCCTTGGCGGCACGGTTGGCCTTGATCACCTTTCGATCCGAGGTGATTATCATGACCGGTTCAGTGATGGCATCAAAGATATTGCGCCAGAAATCAGGCGATTCTTCAAGTAGGGCAGGAGCGGCTTCGGTATTCTTTTCCCCTGTCTTTTCTAGACGGGAACGCAAGACAAGAACATAGCAGACCAGGGCGGCGATGAGGAGGACAGCAAACGTTAAGCCCAACAAAAGACTACCCTGTAACATTCTCACTCCATTGTTTCACCGGAAAGGCCTCTCAGGTCTTCATTGAAAGTCACCTGCCGAAAAACCCTGCTGCGAAAAAAAGTAATGGTTCGCTGCCGACGCCGAGCAATCCGTATCTCTTCCGGGATCAATCCTGTAACTTTACTCTGCATTATAGACATTTTATATTCTATATTAGCAGCGAAACGATTGTCTAGGTACCAGGCATAAAAAAGACCAAAAAAAAGCCCGGGCGGGGTAAATCCTTCACCGAAGTTGACAACTCGGGTATACACCCCTGCCTGACGTTCCATGGGGTGCATACGTATCAATCGGAGATACCGGTCAATATCCTCCGCACTGAGATAACAGCGCTGTGCAGATGCATCCCGTACAGTGAGACGGTACATCAGGCCGACTTCTTCGCCACCTGCTTCAATAAGCGGTACCATCTCCTTCTTACCGGCATAGTTGCCCAGCAGTGACTGCCCCAGGGCCACCAGAAAGGCCATTTCCAGGCGGTCATGGTCCTCTACCTGATCCTGACGGATCTTAATATGCTGATCCATGGGATCATAAAAGGAATACACATTGTCCCATTGCTGACAACGCCGCCAGCTCTCTGTGGAGACAATGGTCACCCCCTTGGCAGAGTGAAGATGCTCAAGAGGGATATCCTGGTGGAGCCAGACAATCTCCACCAGCCGCTCCAGCAGCCACCGACGCTGCTGATCATCCATGGTGACCTGCTTTCCCGACGTGCTCCTGACTTCCTCTGTGGTCAATGCTTCAACCTGAACACGGATGGCCCGGTAACGCTGACATATCATCAGTTCGGAAGTCTTGCACAACTCTCCGACCAGCGCTTCCGGCAAGGCCGTGGTTGGCTGCGGCTGGGGCAGCTGCCCACATTGGCTCAGCCGCCACAGGACCTGGACAGCCCTGGCGACATTGTCTGGATCATGCTGAATTGCCAAGCGTTTTTCAAGTTTATCTTTGGCAAAGACACTGGCCTGCACAGTTTCAAATCCTAGCTCCGCCACCCGGCTACGATCCAGATAAATGGGTTCCTTCTGTTCAATGGCGTACCGCTGTAACACTGAACCGGGAATATCACGGAGATTCAATGCCAGCACATGGGAAAACAGGTCATGGATCCCCCCAGGAATATTACGGTGATAGGCGAGAATCAAGTCGGAGACATAAAATTTTCTCTCCCAGGCGTCCCGGGAGGCGTCGGTTTCTCCCTGCTGGACCCAGATGTTGGCAACCAGCAATTTCAACGCCCTGTGGTTACGACGTACGGCATCAGCTATGCCAGGTATCTGAAAAATGGGAATAATAGAACTGTACAGACTGCCGGGTGCCAGCACAATAATATCCGCTTCTTCGACAAGTGCAGTAATCGCAGGATGTGGATCCGGTGTTCCGAAGAATTCGACCCACACCCGGTCCACCGGAACGCCACGCATGGCCCGGCTCGATTTCTCCTCACCTGTGGCCAGCACACCGTTCATATAGAGAAGCTGTAAACGGGCTACAGTTATGGTACAGGGTAACACTGCGTTTTTCGGGACACCGAGGCGGGAAGCAAGCTCGGCCACGCCTTGAAGAGTGGCTGCCGCAACCACCTCAGGGGCGTCGTCCAGCTGCTTCCCTGTGAAGGCGGAGTCGATGTGCGCAAAGATCGCGGCTGCCAGCAACAGATTGCCCAGGCACTGTGGTCGCAGAAGCACCGGGTTGAGCCGCGGGTCAGCAAAGAGTTTGTCGATGAGTCCCAGCAGACAGGTCCGCAGTTCGCCGGGGATATCAGTCAGCTCGACGCCTGTGTCGTGACAAAGAGCCTTCGGAGAGTGGGGAAAAGAGATAAAACGGTAATTGAAAATCCCATGCAGTGCCTTGATGGTCCTTACTGTCTGTTGTCGATCCAGGCCATAGAGATCACGTAACGGTTGGTCACGGACACAGGCAAGCAGGACATGGCGGAGGTCTCCCAGGCCCACCAGCGGCAGATCCTTGAGCAGCTCGCCGGTGGAACCACCATCATCGGTGGTGCAGACCACGCTGTGTACCCGGGGAAACAGCTCTTTCATTCCAGAAAAAGGCTGTTGCCACCATGTGCGCAGCCGAGAGTCACCACCAATGATACTCGAGAGTCCAGTGCCGCCGCCGAACACGACAACCCTTGCCTGGCTGGTGTCCATGTCGACGAGTTGTCTGCGGCAATCAGTTAACTGACTGTGCAGCAGAGGGGGAAGGTTATCCGGGCAGCCCTCCAAAACCAGCTGTACCATCTTTTCGGCAAAACTGCCCTCACCCAGGGCATCAAGGGCGGAAAACTGCGGAGCGCTCACCTTGAGGAGACGCTCGACCAACTGGTGATATTCACTGCTCATCGAGTACCTATGACTGCGGAGCTTTTCCGGACAGCACCTGTTCAACACGTTTGAGGTCTTGAGGGGTATCCACCTCAATGGAGTCGTACGCTGTTAACACGACCCGGATGGTGTGACCGTATTGCAGGGCCCGGAGTTGTTCGAGTTTTTCGCACCGCTCCCATTCTCCTTCCGGCAGGCTGACAAAGGTTTGGAGAAATTCTTTGCGGTAGGCATAAAAACCCAAATGTTTATAGTACGCAGTTGAGACCACATCTTCTGCATGACGTTGAAAGGGAATAGGAGCACGGGAAAAATAGAGCGCATTGCCCTTGCAGTCGAACACGGTCTTGACATGATTGGGGTCATGGATCTCTTCAGGACGAACGATCCGGTAAATGAGGGTGGCCATGGGCAGGTGCAGGTCCTCCAACAGGGGCCGGGCCACCTGTTCGATGATCTCCGGAGGAAACAGCGGCTGATCGCCCTGAATATTGACCACCACATCCTGCGCATCAATCCCCAGCTTGTCAACGGCCTCGGCAAGCCGGTCCGTTCCGGAAGCATGGTCTGACCGGGTCAGCACATACTCTCCACCAAAGGCATCGACAGCCGCAGCGATACGCTCATCATCGGTGGCCACCACGGTACGTGAAAGTATTGCGCAGTCCAGTGCACGCTCGACCACGTGCTGAATCATCGGCTTTCCCAAGATGTTGGCGAGTGGTTTACCGGTAAATCGGCTGGACGCATAACGGGCCGGGATGATGGCCACAACGGAGGAAGCAGGCTGAAGCATTTTGACAACCTCCTGGTTCAATAACGTTTTTCCTCTTTTTTTTCCCAAAGTATGATACAGTTTGCAGCTAAAAAAGTAAACGAGTAAACAAGGTTATGTCTTCCAGACAACGTCGCCACAACCAGTCAGGCTACACCGTCCCCATGGGAGTAATCCCAGAAACCCGGGCACAGCAGTCCCAGGCAACTCTACTCGCCCAGACGACCGGCCTGCCGCTGCTTGACAGCCGCAGTTCCAGCCGGCTGCTCCTCATGGTGCGGCCGGACAGAATAGAGTTGCAGCGTTCGGGCGATCCCACCCTTTCCGGCAGCGTGTACGCCGATTTTCTTGCGCAGGGTATCCTTCGCAGGATAGCGAGAATACGGGCTGAACGACTCATTCAGGCTGTGCGCATCAGCAAACAGCCACCAACCTCGGTTATCGACGCAACCGCAGGACTTGGACGAGATGGTTTCCTACTGGCAGCGGCAGGAAGCCAGGTACTTTTAGTGGAACGGCATCCGGTGGTGGCGGCGTTACTCCAGGACGGGCTGACCCGTGCAGCCAATGATCCACGCACTCGAACTATCTGTGCGGCTATCACCGTTGCCACAGGTAACTTCCAGAAAATTCTCACCTCAGCTGAGGTGGTCTATCTGGATCCAATGTTTCCTGAAAAACGCGGAACTGCCAAGGTCAAAAAAGAATTACAGATGCTGCAGTATGTGATCGGGCCGGAAGCTGAAGATCCGGAGCTGCTTGACCATGCCATGGATCTGGCGCAGACAAAGGTGGTCGTGAAACGACCATTGCTCGGCAAACCATTGAACGGCTGCCAACCGTCGTATTCCCTGGCCGGCAAGACCACGCGTTTTGATATTTATCTCAACCACTGACCGGCCTTGCCAGCATCCTCAGTTTCAAGTGCTCCCCGTTTGCAGGGGGACCTCCCTTAAGGAAGGCCTCCCTGCAGCAAGAGGGCGTTTATCTCGTCGACAACAGCAGGAAGTTCGTCGATGGTATCGATGACGTAGTGGGCACCGGCACGGACAAGTTTTTCCCTGGCTGCGCAAACACGTGATTCTCGGCTCTCCGCTTCCAATGCCAAAAACTCCTCTTCACTCAGTCCTGTTTCATTACCTGTTGCCGCAACACCGATACTCCATACCCCTGCGTTGAGTCCTGACTCGATATCCACCACTGTATCTCCAACGTTCACCACAGCTACTGCCGGATAAATATTGAGTTGCTCCATTACCCGGTAGATGAGCCATGGAGCAGGACGACCGTCATGTACATCACTGGAGGATAAGGCCACATCAGGGACATATCCCTGCTGGGCTGCACTGCCCGCGACAGCAGCCGCAGCTTCACGAAAGTAACCGGTCGTTGCAGCGATCTTTACCCCCTGATCACGAAGAGCTGCAACGACATCAACAACCCCGGGAATCACCTGGGAATGGGAGGGCAGGACCTGCATTAGCAGATCGACAAAGCTCGTATACATTGCATCGATGTCACTGTCATTGGCGGGCCGACCATAGTGTGCCTGCCAGGCAGCGGCAACATCATCAAGTTCCATGACCGCCTGAATATGGTCTCTTTTTTCCATACCCATGGGGCCACGAGCCTGCTCCATGCTAAGCTCTATCCCTTTGCTCCGGAAGCCTTCAACAAAGGCGGCGATGGGGGCCTGGCAGCCAAAATCGACGGTTGTCCCGGCCCAGTCAAAGACAACCAGCTGAACCGGACCGCAGTACGATCGTGTGTAGCTGTAGCGCATGTTTCCTCCACTGACACTATTCATAAACGCGTATGCACTGGTGAGAACCACAGCTCAAGGGTACTACAGTGCTGCCGCCTTTTTCAGGGCATCACTGATAGCACGCTTCTGCTCCGTGGACATCTTCACCGGCACCTGATACACCAGCGTACGGCACAACAGCTCCGTTGATTTTGGCAAGGCCTGGGGATCATGGATGTATCGTTTTTTACCATGCGCGGCAAAAGGCCAGCCCCCCTTACACAGGGTCTTTGCCCCCAGAAAATGTTCCCACCTGGGGTAGAAATGCCAGGTATTCTCAGCCCAGTTGATGGCGCCGACACCGCAGTCTCGCAGTACCTGATTGACCGCTACGGCACGCTGGGCATCAGCGAGGAAGAAAGAGAAAAAGGTGGCAGAGTCTCCCTTGGGATCAAGGATGGTACGGAACTCCACATCACCGAGCCGTGAGACCTCTTCGGCAAAAAAATCGCGGTGCTCCTGTTGTACCCTGATCATCTCATCCAGCTTGGCAAGCTGTGCCAGTCCAAGAGCTCCCTGCAGTTCCATCATGCGAAAGTTAAACCCGACAAAACGCCGCCCTTCTCCGCCACGGCCACCGGGATTCTGTACGTGATCATGCCCGTGATCATGATACTCGGACATCTGCCGCCACAGCTCCGCATCATTGGTGATACACATCCCCCCCTCTCCGGTGGTCATGGTTTTCACCGCATCAAAGCTGAACGTACCCACCTTGCCGAAGGTGCCAAGATGCCGGCCATCCAGACGACACCCGGCGGCCTGGGCCGTATCTTCGAGTACCGGTATACCATGGCGATCAGCTATAGCCATGATCTCGACAATTCTTGCCGGCGCCCCCATCATGTGCACCGGAATAATACATTTCGTCTTCTCTGTAATTTTTCGTTCCAGATCTGCCGGGTCCATGTTCAGGGTGGTGTCCACCTCGGTGAACACCGGTGTCGCCCCGACATCAAGAATAGCCTCCCAGGTGGCAACAAAGGTAAACCCCTGGGTGATAACCTCATCTCCTGGGCCTATCCCCAGAGCAGTAAGCGCAACCTTCAACGCAGCAGTACCCGAGGTAACCGCCTGCGCATGGGCTGCACCGGTGTACTGGGCAAAGGCCTGTTCAAACTGCAAAACCTTGTAGACACCCTTTCGTTGCGCCCCGAACTCGTAGCGAAACAGCACGCCGGTATCAAGGACATCCATAATCTCTTTTTTTTCTTCATCTCCAAAAATTTCAAAACCAGGCATAAGACCCTCTCACATTGAAGCTCATCAAGAAAAATAACGGCAGGCAAAAATCATCGTTACTTCAGTAAAAACATACGAGAAGACACGTCCTTTCACAGGCCCCCTTGACCTACATCACGTCTTGGCACTCTTCGTCGCCACCCTGCAGCAGGCTGTTGTCGATCAAGCGCACCTTGCCGGCAACCTTCACGGCCACAGCCATCAGGCTATCCTGATCTACGACATCCACTGCACCCATAGTGTTTTTATTGACGACGCTAACGTAATCGACAGATGTTTTCGGATGGGTGAGGATATGCGCTCTCACTCGCTCGCAGAGGACTTGGCCACGTCGTTCACCTGCGGCGACCAGTTGCCTGGCCATCTGCAACCCAGAAAAAAGACTCAGTGCCGAGGACCGATCTTCTGGTCTGAGATAGGCGTTACGTGAACTCATCGCCAGGCCGTCAGCCTCACGGACAATGGGATGTCCCACCACCTTCACCTGAAAATTCAGGTCTCGTGCCATCCGGCGAATCAGAACAAGCTGCTGGTAGTCCTTGTTCCCGAATACCGCCACATCCGGATCTATCATGTTGAAGAGCTTGCAGACCACTGTGGCCACTCCCTGGAAATGCACAGGACGATCACGTCCGCAAAGGGACTCGGAAATCTCGGCTACCCGCACCCCGGTTAAAAACCCTTCAGGGTACATCTGGTGAGTTTCCGGAGCAAAGAGGACGTTTACCTTACTGGCGGCAGCGAGTTTGACATCACGTTCAACATCTCTGGGATAGGCTTCCAGATCTTCACCGGGACCAAACTGCGTGGGATTGACGAACAGGCTGACAACCACCTGATCGGCAAGCTCGCCGGCCCGCCGCATCAGGCTGAGGTGGCCGTCGTGAAAAAAGCCCATGGTGGGTACCAGGGCGATACGTTGTCTCCTCGCGTGCCGGCCACGTGCCCACTCGGCAATCGTCTCCGGGTCCTTGATAATCTTCACTGCTTCTGTAATCTGCCGATCCGCTCTTCAACCATCTGCTGCCGAGAATCGGGAATGGAGCCCTGTTTATTTGCAACAACCCCCAGGTACTTCTGATAGAAACTGACAGCCTCCTGCGGCTTCCCCTGCTCTTCGGCAACCCGTCCCAGGGCAAACCAGGCATCGGCTGAAAAACCAGTAATCCGACTGAGTTCTTCATACTCGGCAACAGCCACATTCAGCTTGTCCTCTTCCTCATGCAATCCGCCGAGATTGAGAAGCACCAGGGGCAACAACGATGAATCTGCACCAAGATCTTTTTTTACCGCCTCCAACTCAGCGATACCCTGTTGTCGCTCACCCTGTTCCACATGATACCGGGCCAGTTCAATTCGAGCCCAGATACCTGAAGGGGTTGAGCCGTACTCGTCGATGACCCCCTGCAACTGCATATCTTTATCGGCAGTCGCCGCCATAGCTGTTTCAAGGGCAGCGGCCCCCTTTGCTATCCGCCTTTCCCTGTACGAGGTGTAGAGCGATACCGCTGTCACGGTGAGGGCCAGCAGAATAACCACGACCCAGATGGTGCGCTGGTGCTTGCGGATAAAGGTGACAGCCTTGGGCGGCAGGTTCAGATGCTCCAGGAGCCCCTGGGGCTCATGGAGTTTTTCAAAGGGGCTACGATTAGGGTCAAAGGCTTTCTGCTCGGCCATACGGGACTCCTTCTTCAACGGGTAAAATATTGACGCCTTATCTACGATTCACCAGCCGCGATGGCAACGATCTGCGCACCGCCACCGGCCAGGAAAATACATTGTCAACCGACAAAAGAACCGTTAAATATACACTGTGCTTAAAAAAAAGTACAAGGGCGACGTTAAAAAAAACAACCGTTATTTTCCCTGACCATGGCTGAGCTGAAGGCTGCCTGGTCTGCACAATGTCTTGGGCAATGAGATTTTTCGTTCAAGATCAGCAAGCGTGCCCACAAAACGTTCACCACAGATATGGTGGGCAGCTTTTGAGGGAATACAAGAGAGACATCCCTGACCGACACTGCGTAGTTAAGAGCTCCTCGACGAGATCACGCCCTCTGCATCGCCGCCGGATTTACCGGAAGGGCTTTTTTTCTCTTATATGAGTTTTTTCCATGACAACTGAAAAAGCCTACACCGTCAGCGAATTGAATGCTGCCATCCGCAACATGCTCGAGGGACGGTTTCCTTTCATCACGGTGATCGGCGAAATTTCCAACCTGCGTCGTCCCGGATCAGGTCATTGCTATTTCACCCTCAAAGACGCAGAAGCCCAGATAAAGGCTGTACTGTTCAGGATGCAGCAGCGCTATCTCAAAGAACTCCCCAAGGACGGGCAACAGGTTATCTGTCGGGGCCGCATCAGTGTCTATGCTCCCCGTGGTGATTACCAACTGATCGTAGATACGCTGACCCTCCACGGTACCGGCGTCCTGCAACAGGCGTTTGAAGAACTGAAACGTCGGCTTGCCCAGGAGGGGCTTTTCGACGCACGCCTCAAAAAAGAGCTGCCGGCCATGCCTGCACATATCACTCTGGTGACCTCTGCCACTGGTGCAGCCGTGCATGATTTTATCCGGATCGCCCGGAGTCGGATGCCGGGACTGCATATGACTATCTATCCTGTGGCGGTGCAGGGTGAGCAGGCCGCTCCGGAAATGATCACGGCAATCAACAGCCTCAACGCCGAAGTCGAGACTGACATTATTGTCCTGTGTCGTGGTGGTGGCTCTCTGGAAGATCTGTGGGCATTTAATGACGAGCAGCTGGCCAGGACTATCAGGGCGTCGCAGATCCCTGTCGTAAGCGCGGTCGGCCATGAGATTGACTTCACCATCGCTGACTTCGCCGCTGACCTGCGAGCACCGACCCCTTCAGGAGCAGCCGAAATGCTCTTGCCCGATACTGCCCAGCTCCGCATCCGGTTGAGAGAGCTTCAAGCCAGACTCTGCGGCTCAATTGACGGCAGGCTCGAAAGAGCGACGGCCAAGCTCGCAATGACAGAGGCGATACTCGGCCGCATGACCCATCCCCTTGATCCGCTTTTTTTTCGGCTGGATCACCTTGATGGTCGGCTCTGGAAGGCGATAGCTGAACATTGTGCACAACAAGACGACAGGCTAACAACCCTGACCAGACGGCTGCAGGCCGTCAGTCCCTCGTACAGCATATCCACCAGACTTGTGCAGTTAGCTCATCTTTACTGGCGGCTGGCAGCGGCCCAGAAACGTTTGGTAGAGTGCAACACCGCCGGCCTGGCACGGGCGGCAGAGGTCCTCAACGCTGTCAGCCCGCTGGCGACACTCGCCCGGGGGTATGCTATTGTCCGCCACCAGGGGGCGTCGTCGACAGCGGTCATTCGAGACGTTGACCAGGTACAAGTGAACGATCCGGTCAGCGTAACCCTGAACAATGGGGAACTTTTCTGTAACGTCCAGGAGATTCGAAAAAAACGATGAACGGTGGTAAAAAAGGAGATATCCTCGTTGCAGGTGGCTCTGGCTGGTTACCTGCCAAGACCTGTGCTCCTTGGCTTTTCTTAGGGCTCCACGTCATGAAGTGACTGGAGCCCCCTTTACATGAAATCAACAGTGAGTTACAGGTTTGCCTCCACTGCTCGCTGTCATTTACCGGACAAGTCTGGTTTTTTTACGGCATATAGGTTTTATCAATGATGATAACCGGCTTTATCACCTCGCCGCTATTGGAAGCATTTGCAGCCTCATTTATTTGTTCAAAATCAAATTTTTTAATAACTACGTCAAAAGGAAAAAGATCTTTATTATAAAAATCTATAAGCTGGGGGATAGAAAGCTGGGGAATAGCGTCTCCCATAAGGACGCCTTTAATGTTTTTGGTTCCAACAACGACATCAACAAACGGAGAAATATTGAAGTCTTTATTAGTTACAGCCAATGGCGCATAAACTCCACCTTGAGCAGTTACATCTAGTGCAGTTTTCATTACTTCAGATACCCCAGTAGTGTCTATTACATAATCAGTACCGAGACCGTTTGTTACCTTTTTTATTTCCTCCGCAGCGTCAATATTTTTAGAGTTAATAGTATGCGTTGCTCCCATTTTTTTCGAAGTCTCTAACCGATGATCATGGATATCGACCGCAATAATTTCTGAAAAGGCCGATATTTTTGCTGCCATCATCGCCGCTAACCCGACAGTTCCGGTACCAAAGACCGTCAGGGTCGACCCAATCTCAGGCTGAAACCCGTTAAAAACGGTACCGCTTCCGGTCAAAAATCCGCAACCAAGCGGCCCCACAAGTCTCAAGTCGACTGACCTGTCAATTTTAGTTATATTTTTTTCATCTACGACAGTATGTGTGGCAAAGGATGATTGTCCCAAAAAATTACCAATTGGCGTCACCTTATCCTTTTTATAGAAAACCGCCTCACCATTACCGCGTCTACCACTGACATTTAAGGGCACCCAGTCCGAGCAGGTTGCAGGTTTGCCACGCAGGCAACTGTGGCAATGGCCGCAAAATGCATATGACAGAATAACATGATCGCCCGCTTTAACTGTTTTGACAGCCTCCCCAACCTCTTCGACAATTCCGGCGCCCTCATGTCCAAACACTGCCGGCAACCCGTACTCAGCATCACCTAGACGAAAAGCTTCATCTGAGTGGCAAATACCGCTGGCAACAATTTTTACCAATACTTCATTTGCTTTTGGTTCATCCACGTAAATACTTTCAATTTTGTACTCTTCGTTGACACCATTAACCACTGCAGCTTCGATTTCTTTCATTATTACCCCTCCTATGTTTATAGTTACTCGCCCTCTAGGGACGACAAGAAACTAAACTACAATAAAAAAAAGGGTATACGAAAAGGTTGACCTCTAGCAAAAACAACCTGAGTTAAAAAATCTCATGGTGCTGTTCATTGGGTCTCGATCTGCGGCTATTCTACAAAATTTATTCTTCTTCAATTTTCCGGTACCAGCACATGGGTCTTTTCTCCATAAGGAGTATTTCCTCTTTTTCTTTCTTAACCTCCTCATGCTTATCGGCTTTTTTTTCCGTCTTGTCGAAAACGGCTTTTTCACCCAAAAAACAGCTCCCTTTTATACAGTAGTACCGATGGGATTAGTCGTCAACAGTGGCTGCCCTCTTACAAAACCAACAGGCCCCTGAAACACTCTTTTTTTCCACTGACGATTGTCAAGATAGTTACCCCCAGACGGATAATGGTTAGATTTACTTCATTTTTTTCATAACATATCTTCAGAAAAACAGCCTGTTTTTCAAGGCCAGCTAATACAGGAGTCCAACCCGATCTCTTACCTGCTCAAGGGTTTCTGCGGCAACCGCCCGGGCCTTGACACTGCCGGCTTTAAGGATATCACGGATATCATCGGGGTGAGCTAGCAACTCCCGCCGCTTCTCCCGGGCAACCGCAAAGAATTCATCGATCAAGACAAACAGATCCTGTTTGATATACCCGTAAGCGGCTCCACCGTTCACATAAAGGGCGTGCACCTCCGCCATCTTCTCGGGCGGAGCAAACAGCTTGAGCAGGGCGTATAGATTGCACTTTTCCGGATTTTTCGGCGCTTCCACTGGCGTGGCATCGGTCTGAATCGCCATGATCCGCTTACGCAGGGCCTTGCCCTCCATAAATAGCGGGATAGTGTTGTCGTAGCTCTTCGACATCTTCTGACCGTCCAATCCAGGGACAACGGCTGTGGCTTCACTGATGGCGGCATCGGGCAGGACAAAGGTCTCACCGAAGGTATTGTTAAACTTGATGGCAATATCGCGGGCCACTTCAAGATGCTGCTTCTGGTCCTTACCCACAGGGACGACATGCGCCTGATACAGGAGGATATCAGCAGTCATGAGCACCGGGTAAGCAAACAGGCCATGGCTGGAGGAGAGTCCTTTAGCGACCTTGTCCTTGTAAGAGTGGCATCGCTCCAGAAGCCCCATGGGGGTGATGGTCGACAAGACCCAGCTCAGCTCACAGACCTCGGGTACATCTGACTGTACCCAAAAGGTACATTTGTCAGGATCCAGCCCCAGGGCGAGAAAGTCGGCGGCTGCCTCCAGGGTGCCGGTGCGCAGCCGGTCGCGGTCATGCACCGAGGTGAGGGCATGGAAATCGACAATAAACACGAACAGATCGGTATCGGCCTGATGCTTGAGCATGGGCTGCATCATACCGAAATAGTTCCCGAGGTGAAGCTGTCCTGAAGGCTGGATGCCCGAAAGTACGCGCTGCATAGTTCTCTTTGGTGGTGATTAAGAAGGGCTGACGCCCTGTTCCTGTTCGAGACCCCCTGACAGAGGGATCATCGAAAAAAAATGGGAGCACAGATCCCTCCGCACTCCCATCATGGCTGCTTCCTGGACAATGGTACGGCTTATTTCACCTCTTCGAAGTCGGCATCGACGACATCGTCATCATCCTTGCCCTTGCCTGCACCATGTTCTCCAGCACCGGTTCCGGTGCTGCCATCGCCCGCTGCCTCTCCTCCCTGGGCACCCTGGGAGGCCTGGGCATACATCAGCTCGGCGAGCTTGTGCGAGGCCTGCGTCAAGGCCTCGGTAGCGCTTTTGATGGTGTCGACGTCATCACTCTCCATCGCCTTTTTGACGTTCCCGATCTCACGCTCGACATTGCCCTTGGTTTCGGCGTCCACCTTGTCACCCAGCTCGGCCAGACTCTTCTCGGTCATGTGAACCATGGAGTCGGCATTGTTTTTAGCCTCAACCAGGCCTTTGCGCTTCTTGTCCTCCTCGGCATGCAGCTCAGCATCCTTTTTCATCCGCTCAATCTCCTCCTCGGAAAGGCCGGAGCTGGCAGTAATACGAATGGACTGCTCTTTGCCGGTGCCCAGATCCTTGGCCGAGACATGGAGGATACCGTTGGCATCCAGATCAAAGGTTACCTCAATCTGTGGGACACCACGGGGTGCGGCCGGAATATCGGTCAACTCGAAGCGGCCGATGGTCTTGTTATCCGGCGCCATCTCCCGCTCACCCTGGAGCACATGAATGGAGACTGCCGGCTGGTTATCAGCAGCGGTGGAGAACACCTGGCTCTTCTTGGTGGGAACAGTGGTGTTGCGGTCGATAAGCCGTGTCATAACGCCACCCAGGGTCTCAATACCCAGCGACAGCGGCGTGACATCCAGGAGCAAGACATCCTTGACATCGCCCCTGAGGACGCCGCCCTGGATGGCAGCACCGATAGCCACCACCTCGTCAGGATTCACGCCTTTGTGCGGGTCCTTCGCAAAGATCTGCTTGACCTTCTCCTGCACCTTAGGCATACGGGTCATGCCGCCCACCAGGATGACTTCGTCAATGTCAGCGGCATTAAGGCCGGCATCCTGCAGGGCGGTCTTACAGGGCCCCTGGGTACGGTCAATGAGGTCCTCGACCAGACCTTCGAGCTTGGCACGACTCAGCTTGACATTTAAGTGTTTGGGGCCCGAGGCATCTGCCGTGATAAACGGCAGATTAATATCGGTTTCCAGGGCTGAGGACAGCTCTTTTTTGGCTTTTTCCGCCTCTTCTTTAAGGCGCTGAAGGGCCATCTTGTCGCCACGCAGATCAATGCCCTGCTCGCGCTTGAACTCATCGGCCAGCCAGTTGACGATCCGCATATCAAAATCTTCGCCGCCAAGGAAGGTGTCACCGTTGGTGGATTTAACCTCGAAAACACCGTCCCCGATTTCGAGGATGGAGACATCAAAGGTGCCACCACCGAGGTCAAAAACCGCGATCTTCTCCTCACCTTTCTTGTCAAGCCCGTAGGCCAGTGACGCGGCTGTGGGCTCGTTGATGATGCGCTGTACGTTAAGGCCGGCAATCTTTCCGGCATCCTTGGTGGCCTGACGCTGGGCATCGTTGAAGTATGCCGGCACGGTGACCACGGCATCGGTGACGGTCTCACCAAGGTACTCCTCGGCGGTCTGCTTCATCTTGGTGAGGATCATCGCCGAAATCTCGGCGGCAGAGTAGGTCTTGCCCTCCACCTCAACCACGGCATCACCATCAGGACCTTCAACGATCTTGAACGGGCTGACCTCAACGGATTTCTTCACCTCCGGGTCGGTAAACTTACGACCAATAAGGCGCTTGATAGCAAAAAGGGTCCGGGTCGGGTTAGTGACAGCCTGCCGCTTGGCGACCTGGCCCACCAGCCGCTCGCCACCGTCATTGAAGGCGACGATCGACGGTGTTGTCCTGTTACCTTCAGTGTTCTCAATAACCTTGGGATCTCCACCCTCCATAATGGCAACACACGAGTTGGTTGTTCCCAGGTCGATACCTATGATTTTTGACATGATATATTCTCCTCTCTCCTGTAATGAAAACCAGTTCTCAGATTATCTGTATCTTCTTAACTCTTACCGAAATGCAGACGTTCTTTCACACCTCAACAGGTGCTCTCCAATCATTCTCCTGCAGGACCACTGGAGACCACCACCTGGGCATGCCGCAGCACCCGGTCCTTAAACATATATCCCCTGGCATACTCCTTGAGCACATGGTTGGCAGGTATCTCATCACTGGCCTCCATGGTCAGGGCATCGTGTTCGTCAGGATTAAACGGCTGGCCAACTGCGGTCAACGGTGCCACCTCATAACGTTCGAGGGTACTGACCAGCCCCTTGCGGGTCAGGTCGAGCCCTTCGAGCATGGCCTCAAGTTTCTGGCTGGTATCAGCGCTTGCCGCCTTTCCCTGCTCAACGGCACGGTCCAGGTTATCCAGGGTGGTCAGCAGATCCTTGAGGATTGCCTCACCGGCGTATTTGAGCAACCTGCTCCGCTCACGCTCCATCCGCTTCTTGTAATTTTCAAATTCAGCAGCGACACGCAGCAGTCGATCCTTGGTTTCAGCCAGCTCTTCTGCCGCAGTTGGCGTAGCCTCGACTGTCGGTTCTTCACTGCCCTGCTGCTCGTCTCCCCCTGAGACTTCCTGCTCCTCTTCGGGATTGCCCTCCCTTACCTCGTCAACCACGACGACCTCCTGATCTTAGCCACTATCTTTTTGTTTCAGCATTTCCATGAGGAATCGCACCACGCATGCTCAAATCTGCTGGCAACGTTAAGTATGGGGTTTTCCGGTGTCAAGGGAGGGTTCAGGGAAATGGGACGAAAGGACAAGAACGGGGAGAAAGAATATCTGTGACGGCTACTGGCAGCGCAAAAGATGTAGAAGAACTCTCTGTCCCGACGAGCTTTCCGGCAACACTGGCCTCATCTTGATCAACAGGGCCACCCGGCAGTTAAGCCTTTGTGAGAAGAGCTGCGGCCGCAGTAGTTGACAACAGCGGCGGGAATAAAATTCCTTACGCATGATCACACCCGCATTCGAGCAGATAACGGAACTGTTGATCACGGCCTCTAGGCGACCTTGGGGAGAACGCTGGCTAAGGGTAACCGCTAGTTCTCCCCTCCTTCCTGCTTTCTCGCCAAAGGAAACCTACACGACGATGCTGTTTACGTGTTCCCCTGCCTTCGACGGTGGCATCAGTACGATACTTCTCTCAGTTTGTGCCGGATTCCTCGGCAGCATAGGTCTTGAGCTTGTTCAACAGGGTTTTTCTGGTTATCTGCAGACGGCGTGCAGCCTCGCTGCGGTTCCCGCCCGTCTCTTCCAGGGTCTGAAGGATGAGCGCCTTTTCCGCCTCCTTAAGCGTTGCCGGCCGTCCTGTCTCCACAGGCGCGTTACGACCAGCCCATTCGAGAATGGTGAGTGGCAGGTTTTCCACGTCCAGATACTCGCCGCGCATGAGAATAACGCCGCGCTCCATGCAGTGTTCCAGCTCCCGGATATTACCTGGCCAGGGATAACGGTTGAGCAGATCCATGCATTCAGGAGTAATGCCTGTGACCTGACGGTTATTCTGTGCCGCGAACCGGGACAGGAAGAACTCGGCCAGCAGGGGAACATCTCCCTGTCGATCACGTAGATTCGGAACAACCAGGGAAACAACGTTGAGCCGGTAAAAGAGATCCTCACGAAACCGCCCCGCTGCCACCTCCTCTCTGAGTATCCGGTTAGTGGCGGCAATAATCCGAACATCGACCTGCAGGGTTTCCTGACCGCCGACCCGTTCCAGTTCGTGTTCCTGGAGCACCCGCAGCAGTTTGGCCTGCATGGCCGCTGACATCTCCCCCACCTCATCGAGGAAAAGGGTTCCTCCCTGGGCCTGGATAAACCGGCCCTCCCGGCGTCGATCCGCACCGGTAAAGGCGCCGCGCTCATGGCCGAACAGTTCCGATTCCAGCAGTGATTCAGCAAGGACCGCGCAGTTGACCTTGACAAGGGGGCCCTTCCTGCGGCGGCTGTTTTCGTGCAGGGCGGTTGCCACCAGCTCTTTGCCGGTACCGGATTCACCGCTCACCAGCACCGTTGCCTCGGTGGGCGCCACCTGCAAAATGACGTTCCACAGATCCCGCATGACCGTGGAGCGACCGACCAGCCGTTCGCCACCCACCTGAGGCTCGGGGGTGACCGTATCCTCCACCGTATCCTGCAGGTGCCCCATGGCATTTTCCATAACCTGACGGAGGCGGTCAAAGTCGAGCGGTTTGGTCAGGTAATCACGGGCACCAAGTTTCATGGCCTCAACAGCAGAGTCCACCGAGGAGTAAGCGGTCATGATAACAACAGGAATGGCCGGATTGACCGACTGAATCTTCTCCATAGCCTCAACACCGTCCATACCCGCCATGCGAACGTCCATAAGGATGGCGTCGTACGGTCCGGCCTCGGCCATGCTCACGGCCGCGGCACCATCACTGGCCTCTTCGGTTCGCCACCCCCACTCTTTGAAAAGAGCGTTTAAGGTAAAACGGTGTACAGGTTCGTCATCAACGATGAGAATGCGCGGCGTCTCCTGATTGTCCACAATAGTTCCTGTTGTTAACGCTGTTGGTTTTCGGGAAATTTGGTGCTATGTACACAGAACGCATCGTAGCACTGGACACCCCTTCGTGCAAATGGAACATGAAATAGTCATAAAAAAAATAATTCCGGGAGGTTCCGGGCTTGGCCACCTCAACGACGGCAAGGTCTGCCTGGTAGATCACGTCCTTCCTGGCGAGGCTGTACGGGTGCAGACAACCTCTTGCCAGCGCGGCTACGACCGGGGTGTTGTCAGCGAGATCATCGAGGCATCGCCACTGCGGGTACGTCCGCCATGCCCCTGGTACGGCAGCTGCGGCGGCTGCGACTTCCAGCACATCGATCCTGTGGCCCAGTTGCACATCAAAGAAGAAATCCTCCGGGAGACACTCACCCGCCAGGGACCGGCCCCTGCTCTTCCTGCCCTTTCTTCTGCCCTGCCTTCACCCGCACTGTTCGGGTATCGCCATCGCCTCCTGCTCCATGTTGACCGGCGACAACGTCTTGGCCTCTACAGGGCCGGGAGCAACCAGGTCGTGGAGATAGAGCACTGTGCCATTGTCACCCCGGGTATCAACAGGGTCCTGGCAGCGCTCCGCGATAACGATGCCCCTGGGCTGCCATCCTGGTGTCGTAACCTGGAAATCCTGCAGTCACCCGCCGATGGCAGGACATTTCTGGTGCTGCATCGACGCGGCCACAGACAGGGCCGGATACCGGAGCGGTTCACGGCTTGGGCGTGCGGGGTGGTCAACGGCCTCTTCTGTCCCGGAACCTTCGCCATGGACGATGCCCCTGCCGAGCTGCGCCAGAGGTTCTGTTTTGCCAGCCTCGACTACCAGTTACACTGGAATCCTGGCTGTTTTTTCCAGAGCAACGCCCGGCACAACGAAAATCTGGTGGAGCTCGCAGTTCGCCTTGCCGGAAATATCGACGACACTAGGGTGCTGGATCTTTTCTGTGGCATGGGTAATTTCTCGGTTCCTCTGGCCCTCAGCGGTGCCCGGGTCACCGGCATCGAGCACAACCACCACGCCATTGCCCGGGCAAGAGACAATACCGCACGCCTTGCGGTGCATGCGCGGTTCCTTGCCACTGATACTGCCGCCTTTCTCGACAATCCGACTGGCACCTCCTTTGATTTCGTGCTGTTGGATCCTCCACGTGCCGGCCTCACAGGCGGGGCAGACAGCGCCAGAGCCCTGGCCGCTCTGGGAGCCCATCACATCCTCTACATCTCCTGCGATCCCGCTACCCTGGGCCGTGACCTCAAACTGCTGCACACCCACCGCTACCAGATGGTTTCGGTCAACCTCGTCGACATGTTTCCCCACACCCACCACATTGAGGCAGTGGTACTTCTGGAAAAAAATTGACACACGTGGGACAACAAACTACATATACTGTTTTTTACACGTGTTACCTTTCGCGGTGAATGAGCTCCACGGCTCTGTTGCTTTTTTGGACGTGAGCGGAGCCCCTTGACCCTTTACTTACAATCGCAATACCTTTGGCCGCGATGCCTGCGCACGCGGTACCCTGAGTAGCAATTCCATGGAACCGACAAGCAACATACTGAAGCAGCGCCTGGAAAAGGCCAAAAATCTTGCCAGCGAAGGGGTCAACCTGTTCAGCAACACCTTCAAATCCCCCCGGCCCATCGCCGAGATTCTCCCCCATGCCAAAACACTGGCCCCTGAAGAACACTTAAACGACGGGCAGAAGTACCGCATTGCCGGACGAATCATGTCCATGCGAAAATTTGGCAAGGCCGCCTTTTTTCATCTTCAGGACAGCAGCGCCACCATGCAGGTCTATGCCCGCCGTGACCTGCTTGGTGAAGAGACGTTCAAGCTCTTCAAGAAATGGGATGTGGGCGATATTGTCGGGGTGCATGGCGGCCTGTTCAAGACCAAGACCGGTGAACCGTCGCTGGAAGCGGCAGCACTCCATATGATCACCAAGTCTCTGCGGCCCCTGCCGGAAAAATTTCACGGACTCACCGATGTGGAGACCCGCTACCGGCAACGCTACGTTGACCTGATCGTCAACCCCGAGGTCCGCGAGACCTTCCGGCAACGGGTGGAGATCATCCGCCAGATCCGTGACTTCCTTGCCAACCGCGGCTTCATGGAGGTGGAGACACCCATGATGCAGCCCGTGCCTGGCGGCGCCACAGCCAAACCCTTCAAAACGCACCACAACGCCCTCTCCATGGACCTTTACCTGCGCATCGCCCCGGAGCTTTACCTGAAAAGGCTCCTGGTGGGCGGGTTCGAACGCGTTTTTGAAATCAACCGCAACTTCAGAAACGAAGGACTCTCGACCCGACACAACCCTGAGTTCACCATGCTGGAGTTCTATCAGGCCTACGCCACCTACCACGACCTGATGGACCTCACCGAGGAGATGATCTCCTGGCTGGCCGAGGAGGTGACCGGCTCCATGCAGATAACCTATCAGACACAGCCCATCGACATGACTCCACCCTGGCAACGCTATACCATGGACGAGTCTCTCGTGCGGGTGGCCGGCATCTCCCCGGAGGTCCTGGCCAACGACCAGCAGCTCTTTAAGATGGTAAAGAGTCGTGGTATTGAACTGCCGCCAGAGGCTGGAGCGGGCAAGGCCAAGACCGAGCTTTTCGAGCTGCTGGTCGAGGACAAGCTGATCAACCCGACCTTCATCACCAGTTACCCCACCGAGGTCTCGCCATTGGCGCGGCGCAACCAGGAGGATCCCGGCATCACCGACCGGTTCGAGCTGTTCATTGCCGGACGCGAGATCGCCAACGCCTTCTCGGAGCTTAACGACCCCCTGGATCAGCGCAAACGCTTCGAACGACAGATCGCTGAGCGGGGCGAAGACGACGAGATCCATCCAGAGCTGGATCTCGACTATCTGCGGGCCCTGGAGTACGGGATGCCGCCTGCTGCTGGTGAAGGTATCGGCATTGACCGGCTGGTTATGCTGTTGACCGACGCACCATCGATCCGTGACGTCATCCTCTTCCCTCACCTCAAACCGGAGCACGGCGACCAGAAGGAGGGCTGAGCCCTTCTCCCTGGTCCCCCACACCCATGACCTTTGAATGGTTTGTCAGCCTCCGTTATCTCCGAGCCAAGCGACGGCAGAAGTTCATCAGCCTGATCACACTGATCTCCATCCTCGGTGTGGCACTCGGAGTACTGGCACTGATCGTGGTACTATCAGTGTACACCGGCTTTACCGAAGGGCTGCGGGATCAGATTATCGGCATTAACGGTCACGGGCTGGTGCAGCGTTACGGTGGTCCTATTGATACACCGGACGCCGTCCTTGCAAAGGTTGAGGCAACCGACGGTGTTGTCGCTGCCATGCCCTATATCCATGCCCAGGCATTGATTGCCTCCAGCTTTGCCTCCACCGGTGTTGCTCTTCGCGGCATTGCACCGGTCAGCGCTGCCAAGGTCCTGACGCTCGGTGCTAAAATCATCAGCGGCAACCTGGGTGACCTGACGCACAATACCCCCGGTACGATCGTCCTTGGTAAGGACCTTGCCGGACAGCTGCGGGTGAACACCGGTGACAAGATACGCCTCATCTCCCCCAATGGCCCGCTTTCCCCCATGGGGGTGCTCCCCAAGGTTCGCACCTGCCTGGTGGTGGGTATCTTTGCCACCGGTATGTACGAGTATGATTCGACCATGGGCTTTACCAGCCTGGAGACGGCCCGCAGCCTCACTGCCATGAACAACGGCATTCACGGGGTGGAATTCCGGGTGGCTGACGTCGATCATGCCGACGACGTTGCCAGAGCTGTCCAGGCCAATGTCGGCCGCGAGTACCTGGTGCGCGACTGGATGCAGATCAACCAGAACCTGTTTGCCGCCCTCAAGCTGGAAAAGGCTGGCATCTTCATCGCCCTGGACCTGATTACCCTGGTGGCCGCCCTCAATATCATCAGTGCCTTGATCATGATGGTCATGGAAAAAAACCGCGACATCGCCATCCTCAAATCCATGGGGGCAACTACCCGCTCGATCATGAAGATCTTTTTTTATCAGGGCGCGGTGATCGGTATCCTTGGCACCACCTTGGGAGTGCTCGGGGGGCTGAGCCTCTGCGCTATCCTCAAGCGCTACAAGATCATTGAGCTGCCCAGCAATGTCTATCCCATGTCGACCATGCCGATAAAGGTGGTGGCCACGGATGTGGGAGTGATCGCCCTGTCAGCACTCTTCATTGCCCTGGCCGCCACCCTGTATCCCTCCTGGAAGGCATCACGGGTGCGGCCTGCCGAGGCGTTGACCTATGAATAGTCTCCTGGTCGCCGAGGGCATAACCAAATCATTTGGTCAGGGGCAATCCCGGGTCCAGGTGCTTGATAACACCTCCCTGCAGATCATGCCGGGAGAGATGATGGCCGTGATCGGCGCTTCCGGCTCCGGCAAAACAACCCTGTTGCAGATCCTCGGGACCCTGGATGCGCCCGACAGCGGCAGTCTGCGATTTAAGGGGCAGGAACTCACAGGCTTGAGTGAACCGGAACTGGCCGGTCACCGCAACCGCAACGTCGGCTTTATCTTCCAGTTCCACCACCTGTTACCCGAATTCTCTGCCCTGGAAAATGTCATGATGCCAGGGCTCATTTCCGGCGACAATCGCTCTGCAACTGAAGAAAAGGCCTCTGCCCTGCTGAAAGACGTGGGCCTGGGACACAGGCTGACCCACCGTAGTGGCGAGCTCTCCGGTGGAGAACAGCAACGGGTGGCTCTGGCTCGAGCCCTGATACTGAGCCCTGCTCTGCTGCTCGCAGACGAACCCACCGGAAACCTGGACGCCGCCAGCGGCGAGCGGGTCTTTCAACTCCTGCGCGAGTTGAGCGCATCGCTTGAACTGGCGATCGTGATGGTTACCCATAATATGGAACTGGCCAGCAGAATGGACACCCTGCGTACCCTGACAAAAGGTCGCCTGGAATGAGCAACCCTACGTGCCCCTCCTCTTTTCCAGCAGCCAGGTACCAGAGTACCATCTACCTGCCAGGGTTGTCTGAAAACCTCACCACCGTATGGAGGCCCCATGGACATCACCGCCCTCTTTCAACAAAAAAAAGTTTTTTCCTTTGAGGTCTTTCCCCCCAAAAAAACAAGCTCCATTACAACGATCTACAACACCCTGGAACAGCTCAGTGACCTCCAGCCTGATTTTATCAGTGTCACCTATGGCGCCGGAGGGAATACCGCAGACAACCGTACCTGTGAAATCGCCTCGGCCATCCAGCACAAATACCAGACAAAGGCCCTGGCCCATCTTACCTGTATCAATGCCAGAAAGACCGATGTCGATACCATCTTGTCCCAGCTGCAGGATAATGGAATCTCCAGTGTGCTTGCACTCCGGGGTGACATCAACCCCGAACAACCGCACAAAGAGGTCTTCAACCATGCCAGCGAGCTCGTCGCACATATCAAGGCCAGAGGTGGCTTCAGCATAAGCGCCGCCTGCTATCCGGAAGGCCACCTGGAAGCTGAAAACATGATCAGTGATATCCATCATCTCAAGGAAAAAGTCGATGCCGGCGCCGAGCATCTTATCTCTCAGCTCTTCTTTGACAACAGCCTCTTCTATGCATTTATCGAGAAGGTGCGCATCGCCGGAATATCGGTTCCGATCGAAGCGGGTATCATGCCGGTGGTCAACAAAAAACAGATTGAACGGATGGTCTCGCTCTGCGGCGTCAGCCTGCCCGCCAAGTTCTCCAAAACCATGCAGCGCTTTGAACATAATCCCGAAGCCCTCCGGGATGCGGGCATCGCCTACGCCGTCAATCAGATCATAGACCTCGTTGCCAACGGGGTGGACGGCATTCACCTCTACACCATGAACAATCCGTATATCGCAAGAAAAATCACGGAAAGCGTGAAAAACATTCTCCCTTGACCGTACAGGAAAGAGCCGTAGCTTTTTTTAGGGAAAGCAACGGCAATCACTGTAACTTCATGGCACTCTATGATAGAAGTAACAGCCATTGATCAGAAGGAGATATACCGCTATCTGGGCTATGGTGACAGCACGCCCGACAGCGCCACTGCACGGCTGGTCAATGAAACCGAAAAACAGCTGCTCGCCGTTATTTCGCCTCGCTATATCTACCGTTTTTTTCAGATTAGCCCGGCAGCAGAGGGGGTCCGCCTTGATAACGGCAAGCTGCTGCTGCCAGGAACAGATATCAGCGCTCACCTTCAGGGCTGCAGACAGGCAGCGCTGATGGCCGCAACCCTTTCCACAGCCACCGACCGCCTTCTGCGTAAACTGCAGATCCATGATATGGCCAGGGCTGCTGTTGCCAACAGTGCCGCTAACACCGCCATTGAACAGGTCTGTGACGCGGTCGCAGAAAAGATTCACCAGCGAATGCCAACGCTCTACCAGACCTTTCGCTTCAGCCCCGGCTACGGGGATCTGCCCATCCATATACAAAAAGATTTTCTCAATGTCCTTGACGCTCCGAGAAAGATAGGGCTTGTCGTCACCCCAGACAACATTATGGTTCCGGAAAAATCCATCTCTGCCATCATTGGCCTTTCTGAACAACCCCTGCAGAAAAAACGGCGTGGCTGCCGGGACTGCAACCTCCGCGAACACTGCATGTTTCGCCTGAAAGGAGCCCACTGTGCATCTTGACCACCTCTTGCAACAGCGTGTTGTCATCCTTGACGGCGCCATTGGCACCCTTCTCCAGCAGGCAGGACTGCAACCGGGAGAGACCCCGGAACTCTGGTCCATCGAACATCCGCAAACAATTACCCGGATACACCGTTCCTATATCGAGGCAGGAGCCGACATTGTCTACAGCAATACCTTTGGTGCCAACCGCTATAAACTGGAAGGCTCCGCCTACACGGTTCAGGACGTCATCACCACCTCTCTGGACAATGCCCGCACAGCATGCGAGGGAACCGCAGGGATGGTCGCACTCGATATCGGCCCCATCGGCCAGATGCTCGCGCCCATGGGCAGCCTCCCCTTTGAGGAGGCCTACGACATTTTTACGGAGATTGTTCTTGCCGGTACAGCTGCCGACCTCATCGTCATAGAGACGATGACCGATCTCCGCGAGATGAAGGCAGCTGTGCTGGCCGCCAAAGAGAACAGTGATCTCCCGATTCTCTGCACCATGACCTTTGAGGAGAGCGGCAGAACCTTCACCGGCACCAGCGCCGCGAACATGGCCCTGACCATTGGTGGACTGGGCATCAAGGGCCTGGGTATCAACTGTTCCCTCGGCCCGGATCAGGTTAAACCGATCATTGAGGAACTGGCCCGCTGGACAGACCTCCCGCTTATCCTCAAGCCCAACGCCGGCCTTCCCGACCCTCTCACCAACACCTACAATGTCAGCAAAAAAGACTTTGCCGATGCGATCGAACACCTGCTTGACTGCGGGGTCTCGATTATTGGCGGCTGCTGTGGTACCAACCCCGAATTCATCGCCGAACTTGTCAAAAGATTCAAGACACGCCGCCCGCAGCCTTCACGGCGCGCGACAACAATCCCGCCGGCAGTCTGTTCCTCGACCAAGGTTGTGACTCTGGATCAACCCCGCATCATTGGTGAGAGGATCAATCCAACCGGAAAAAAGGTTTTCCAGCAGGCCCTAAAAGAGGAGAATATCAACTATATTATCAGCCAGGCAATAACCCAGATCGACGGAGGAGCAGATATTCTTGATGTCAATGTCGGCATGCCGGGCATTGACGAAGAGAAAATGATGGCCAAAGTGATGTCCGGGATCCAGGAGGTCTGCGACGTCCCCTTGCAACTCGACTCCAATGACGCCAACGTACTGGCAAAGGCACTGCGACTCTACAATGGTAAACCAATTGTCAACTCGGTGAACGGGGAAGAGGCGTCCATGGAGAAGATCCTCCCCCTGGTGAAGCAGTATGGTGCTGCAGTTGTTGGCCTCACCCTTGATGAAAACGGGATTCCCAAGACAGCTGCAGGACGTTTCAACATAGCCGAAAGAATCTGCCGACGGGCAGATGCACTGGGTATCGCAAGGGGTGATATCATCATCGACTGCCTTACCTTGACAGCATCGGCGGAGCAGGCAGCGGCAATGGAGACACTGACAGCGGTCAGAATGGTCAAGGAACAGCTGGGTGTCCGCACCGTTCTTGGAGTCTCCAATATCTCCTTTGGCCTGCCCAATCGGGAACTGCTTAACCATAACTTCCTGACCATGGCCCTCTACTGTGGCCTTGATCTCGCCATTATCAATCCCAATGTGGCCGCAATGAGCGGTGCGGTCCGCGCCTACCGGCTGCTCGCCAACCTCGATACCAATGCCAGCGAATATATTGACATCTACGGCAAGACCGCAGAGAAAAAAACGGCACCTGTGGTTCACGACGCCGACAGCGAGAAGATGGGAATTACCGAGGCAATTGACAAGGGGCTCAAGGGCCAGGCTGCGGTGATCACCAGGGAGCTGCTCGCAACAACAGCGGCGATGACCATTGTTAACGAAAAGTTGATCCCAGCGCTCGATATGGTTGGAGAAAACTTCGAAAAAGGCCGGATCTTCCTGCCCCAGCTCCTGCAGTCGGCTGCAGCAGCGCAGGAGGCATTCGCTATCATCCGCGAACAGATCAGCACATCGAGCACGCCGCCAGTCTCCAAGGGGAAGATCGTTATCGCCACCGTCAAGGGAGATATCCACGACATCGGCAAAAACATCGCAAAGGTTCTACTGGAAAATTATGGTTACACCGTGATCGATCTTGGCCGGGACGTCGCCCCGGAGGTTATCGTTGATGCCGTCGAAAAGCACGACTGCCAGTTGGTAGGCCTCAGTGCCCTGATGACAACGACCTTGAAAAGTATGGAAGAGACCATCCGGCTTCTCCAGGAAAAACGCCCTAACTGCCGGATCATGGTTGGCGGCGCAGTGCTGACCCCCGGCTATGCCAAGGAAATTGGCGCCACCTACTATGCAAGGGATGCCAAGGAGGGAACAGATATCGCCAAGAACGTCTATGAGTGAAGAATCTGCAGCATCAACATCGAGGATTTTCTCCGTCTCGACATCTGTCTTTACGGTGGATAGATCTTATTTTTATAAACCATATCCGATAACTAATATAGATTACTTAAGAATACTGCTTGACACAAGGGAAGAGAAGAGAGTATTTCTCGGCAAATTGGTTGTCGCCATCGAAGAAAGACAAAAATAGAAATATTAAATTGAAGCGAATATCAATATGCAAAGACTAAATGAGATTAGCTGAAAAATTATCGTCAATAAATCGATTTTTTTACGATTTATTAAAATAAAGAGGATATAATGGAAGAAAAAATTATAAATATAAAATTTTGCATAAGGAATAAAGGATCAAATGAATTTTTTGAAAAGAAAATACCATATAAAAAAGGAAAGGAGCATAGCTATTTATTAAATATAAACGACCTAGACACTCCAATAGAATTAACTATCAACCCCTCAGAAAATCCATGTTGCTTCACGATAGTCTCTTCAACATATCAGCCAGAAAACCATACTCGTCAGTTACTGACTATCGAAGATAGCAACGCATTTAAAGAATATAATAATTCTTTTATATTTAATAAAAAATCCTACATTAAATTTTCAAAAATACACAAAAAATCTAAAAATATAGAAATTTATTTTAAGTATGAAGGCATAGAACATGCCGACATCGTTGCCCAAGAAAAAAAAATCGACAAAGATATATCTGAAGAAATTGAGATTTTTTCAGAACCTATCACTAAAAAAAGAAGTAAAAATAAGCGCAACATTTTTTTTATTTATAAGCTTTATCGTATATTTCATCAAGCTACTCTATGGATACGCAGGCTTTTCAAATATTATTTTATCATAGTCAAGAGCTTGCGATCACCAAAAATGTTCGCACGAAAGGTGCTTAATCATTACCATGAATTAACAAAAAAATTAAAATTTTATTGTAGAAAATATGTATCAAGAAAAAATACTTTCCCTTTTTTTTCTTTTGTGAATAAAAGAAAAAATTCTGTATTCAATTACCCTATCCGTACCTGCAAATACGATTCAAAGCTAACATTTAAAACCCATAAAAAGATAAAAGTTTCTATAATTATACCAGTATTTAACCAGTGGAGATATACTTTTAATTGTATAAAGAGTATATCACTACTTAGTGACAAAGAAAAATTCGAATTAATTATTGCTGATGATGGATCTTCTGACAAAACGCTGCAAGCAGAAAAATTAATCCCTGGAATACGTGTAATTAAAAATAAAAACCAAAAAGGCTTTCTCCACAACTGTAACTATGCGGCACAATATGCAAATGGGGAATATCTATTTTTTTTAAATAACGATACAGCGTTATTTGATAAATCAATTGATAATCTCGTCAAGGTGATGGATGACAATCCAGATATTGGCATGGCCGGAGCGAGATTATTTTTTGCAGATCATACACTGCAAGAAGCTGGCGGTATAGTCTGGAATGATGCCACAGCATGGAACTACGGTAGAGGAGATAATGTAGAAAAACCTGAATACAACTACATGAAAGACGTCGATTATATATCCGGAGCAGCTATTATGGTTCGACGAAAGCTCTGGAAGGAAATTGGAGGGTTTGATCCTCGCTATGCCCCAGCCTATTATGAAGATACTGACCTCGCTTTTGAAATAAGAAAACGGGGATTTCGAGTTGTACTTCAGCCGAAATCTATGGTCATGCATTTTGAAGGCAAAACGCATGGTACCAGTTTGACAGATCCCATTAAATCTTTTCAAGTTGTTAATCGTAAAAAATTCTGGCTTAAATGGAAAGACACCCTGCGCAGCACCCAGTTTTCCAACGGAACGAATGTGTTTTTTGCTCGAGATAGAAGCCGACATCATCGCCATATCTTTATAATAGATCACGCGCTGCCCACCTATGACAGAGACGCAGGATCTAGATCAATGTGGACGTATATTAATTTATTGATCACCTCGAATTATAAAATTATTTTTATGGCAGATAATTCTAACAGAATTGAACCTTACGCGAGTGAACTAGAAAATTTAGGAGTAGAAGTCTGGTGCGACTCCTTTTCGGCTTTGCGCTGGAAAGAACGTATTGTTGAAATTGCCCCTTTTTTGGATTTTATACTTTTAAGTCGCCCTAACATCGCCATTAAATATATAGACTTTTTTAGCACTCTTTCAAAGAGCCCAAAAATTGTTTACTATGGTCACGATATTCATCACCAGCGCATGGAAAGATCAAGTAAATATGAAAAAAAACCACCAAAAAAATATGCAATAGAAGAAATAAAAGAGCAAGAATATTATTTATGGAAAAAAAGTGACTTTATTTTATATCCATCAACCTCTGAAATTGAATATATTGACTCACTAGGATTATCTGAAAAATCTTTTTATATTCCATTATATTCGTTAGATGATAGCGAAAGTTGTTATTCATACTTAAAAACAAAAAGAGAAAATGTTATATTTATAGGTAACTTTCTGCATTTACCCAATTTGGACGGGATACTATGGTTTATCGATGAAGTTTTCCCCAAATTGTCTCGAAAAGATATTAAAGTTCTTATTGTTGGTCCGTATTTCCCGAAGGAATTACTTCACTACAAAAGCGATAATGTAAAAATTTTAGGTGAAATTTCCGACAAAGAATTAGACCTACAACTATCAAACACTCGTCTCATGATCGCTCCTTTAAGATATGGAGCAGGTGTAAAAGGAAAAGTTTTACAAGGATTACATAAAGGTATTGTTGTTGTTGGCACAAGTATGGCGTTTGACGGAATACCTGAGGTGGACAGTATTGTATCTCCAGTAGATTCTCCAGATGAAATGGCAAATATTATTGATAATCTTTACTCTTTAGACAACAAATCCCTTGAAGTCATGTCAAAAAAACAAAGAAATTTTATAAAAAATAATTTTAACAGCGAAAAAGTTTTAAAAGTTTTTGATGAAATTTACCTTAAAAGCAAAGACTCTTTGAGATAAAATATTTTTTCTATATATCTCGTTATTCGAGACGCCCTGTTGTTTATCTGCTATTTATAGTCAGAGGCAGTGGCGTCCCATAGTTTCTCCCATAATAAAAGCTGTCGAGAAACAATTGCTTGTTTGTTGTCGGGCTTTAATAAATCAATTAGAGGCCATCTTTCAGCTCCTCACTCTTTCCTGTGGGTAGGCAGTTGATTGGTTTGCCCGATTAGTGATAACGACTACCCCCTATGAAAGACACAGAACTTTTTCAAAGAGTACTTGGTCTGACACCGCCCTGGCAGGTTTCATCAGCAGAATTCACCCCTGATGAAAAACGCCTGGAATCCACCTTGATTTCCCCAAAGCAAGCCCCTTCTCTTGCCCAAAATGTGGCCTGCCTGGTACCAAGGCTCACGATACGATAAAGAAAAGGCACCTGAATTTCTTCGGGCATGAAGTATACCTGACCCCAGGGCCCCAAGAGTCGACTGTGCAAAGTGTAGTATTCATCTTGCTGATGTGCCCTGGGCCAGGCCCGGCATCGGCTTCACACTGCTGTTTGAAGCCATAATCATGGTGCCATGCCGGTAAAAACTACCTGCTTTGTCAACGAGCACGATCCTCGATTATGGCGCATCTTACACCACTATGTGGGCAAGGCCCGGTCGCAAAATAAACAAGTAGGCGTAGATGTCACCTGCGTCCATCAGCGGTGTTGAAAAGCACTTTCCAGAAGCACCCCTGACGTTCGCTAAGTTCGACGTGATAGAGATCCTCAACGACGCTGCATCAGGTCAGGCGAGAGGAGATCAAGGCGCGTCTCGAGCTTAAAGGTACCCGGTATATCTGGTTAAAGAATCGGCCCACCTTCAAGGCGTCACAAAGCGATCTACTTGACCAGTTGATCGTCAAAAAACGCAATCTAAAAACCAGCCAGTCCTACCATATCAAACGCCACTTCGAGGAACTGTACCGACAACCTGCCGACTTGACGAAAATCTTTTTGAAGAAGTGGTATGTTGGGGCAACTCACAGCCGGTTGCAGCCAATACTGGAGATGGCGTCTTGCGTTGGTTTACTTCACAAACCAACAATGGCATCCTTGAAGGATTCAATAGCCTTATCCAGGCTGCCAAAGCCAGAGCACGCAGTTACCAAACCAAACGAAATCTTATCACGATGACGTATCTCATTGCGGGCAAGCTGCAGCTCGATTTACCCGCATGAAATAACGAGCAGCCAAGAAAACTATCTCTCAGGCGAAGTCCTGAAGCGCACACCCGCTGAAGTCCTCACTAGAGGAAAGCGATGTTATCTCATTTCCAAAATGAGACACTACCAGGAGGAAAACGAACAAAAAAATGGCGGAAGTGCATGGGAATCGAACCCACCTAACGAGCTATTAACCCGCTACACCGGATTTGAAGTCCGGGAGAGCCACCAGAACCCTATCCACTTCCGCATGATCTCTTTTAATAGGTATTGACCTGAAAAACAAATCTTTATTATATTAGTGCCAAAATGTAACTTTGGCATCAAAAAACTTCACCCGCAAGGGAGAAGGACTCCTGTGACTAAATGCGAAATGGAATGTAATCGCCTTGTTCGCCTCATGAAAGATTGGTACCTCCGCGTCAAGCAAGAAACTATGGCTCCGGTCCGGATGATGGAGTTTGTCGAACGGCATATTGCTGACTGCGCGGTCTGTCAAATCGATCCGGATCTATCGGCAGAGGTCGACAAAATACGTAAATTTATTGTTCCAGAGTCGAAGATTCCGAAAGCTATCCGAGATCAGGAAGACGAGGCCACGCCTGAAATATCTCCTGATGATAAAGAGCTGGATAACAATACTGATGAAAACGAAGATGATGATTTAGAAGAAGAAGATCTTGATGATATTGACAACAGTCTCTAACAGCGAGTTGTGTTCTGTATTCGCTTGATTTGTAGTGGTTCAGACCAGATCAGACAGTTACCGATTTTTTAGTTGTGCTTGTCAGATCGAATTTAAGTGAATTAGTTACGATTTGATCTGACACCTCAGTTGCAAAAATGAGGGTTACCAGTTTTGATGTAGGCGTGAACCAACTAATCAAAACTATGGAAGATGGAAAGACTGTGTGGAAGGAAAAATATCTGAACTGAATTTGATCTGACAAACGCCTCGTCAAAATTGGTTATTTGTCAGATCAAGTCTTGACTAATACACCATGTACCTGGCGCCTATTCTTCTTACATTACTGACCACGACACCTCTCTCCTGGTACTCTCCTCGACTCTCAGACACATGGCAATGGCAATTAAGCGGTACCGTCAACACCTCGTATCATGTGGATATATACGATATTGACCTCTTTGATACTTCCGAGAAGCTGATTCATGAGTTACACGAAAAGGATAAAAAAGTTATCTGTTATTTTTCAGCAGGAAGTTATGAACGCTGGCGCCCTGACAGCCATCTCTTTCAAGAAAGAGAGCTAGGCAAGACGCTTGACGGATGGGAGGATGAGAAATGGGTGGATATTCGCTCGAAAAATATTGAGTATATTATACAGCAGCGCCTAGATCTCGCCCAAAAAAAAGGGTGTGACGGAGTTGAGCCTGATAATATTGATGCATATACAAACGATTCAGGTTTTCCCTTAACAGAAGAAGATCAATTACATTTTAATAAATTTATTGCTTCTGAAGCCCACAAAAGAAATTTAGCTGTTGGCCTGAAAAATGATTTAGACCAAGTCGATGACCTTGTCTATTTTTTTGATTTTTCCGTAAATGAACAATGTTTTGAGTACAATGAATGCGGAAAATTGCAGCCTTTTATACGTCAAAGTAAACCAGTTTTCAATGTTGAATATAACAAAAAATATGTCAACGATGAAAAATCACGAAATGAACTCTGTAAAAAATCACGAAAACGTCAATTTACCACATTAATACTCCCAGTTAACCTTGATGACAGCTATAGATTTTCCTGTGTTAGCCAATGATTACCGATTAAAAACTCACGTCCATTAATTTTTACGATTAGTTGTTCTCTGGCAACTCTTCCTTGCCATTTAGAGAAACTGATAAAAAAAGACCTGCATCCAAAGATATTCCTGTTTCCAAACGTTAGCTCCACAGTGTCGCCAAAAAACGGCCCAACCAAACCAGCAGCACGCCCAACACCAGCTGGACTCCTCCGTTGAACGCGGCCAGATCGACACGATTACTCTCAATCAGGGCCAGATTTTCATACCCAAAGGTGGAAAAGGTGGTGAAGGCCCCCAGGAGGCCGATAAGAAAAAAACTCCTGACCTCATGTGAGAACAGCTGACGACTATCGAGCAAGACACTCAGAAAACCAATTAACAAACAGCCTATCATGTTGACAGTCATGGTTCCCCAGGGGAAAAATACCGAGCCGGAACGCGCCTGCACTAACCCGCTGACGAGAAAACGCAAGATCGCCCCGACAAAACCGCCAGCACCTATACTTCCGAGTTTCAGGAGAGTTTCCATACACTACCGATTGATGAACTTGTCGAAAATTCCAGGCAAAGCCTTGTTCACCTGCTGTTTCAAGGTACGGCCAGCAGCCTGTTTCAGTACATCAGCAACGGCCGCCTGCACCACCTTCTTCTTGACGAGGGAGGCGCCGATTGTTCCCTGTATCGGAACCTTGATGGTGGTTCCTTCGAGGACCCGGTACCCCTCTGTACCCACCAGTGCCTTTGTCACCGGCACTTCCAGAAGATAGTCCATACTCTTGTCCAGTCCCATCGAACCAGAAATCGTCATCTCCGACCCTGCCACGTGCACATGTATCGGTGAGCAGGTTATACGACCATTGGCACCTTCACAACTGAACTGGGTCTCACGAAATTCCAGCTGCTCACTATCCAGCTTCATCAGCCTGAGGACCTCGCGCAGGGGGCCGCTGCTGTCAAGTTTCACCTGGCTGACATCAAAGGTGCAGGCAAAGACACCGCTGTCGGCATTTTTCGCTCCCAGTGGCCAGTCGAGCCTGTTCAACCGCAGCGAAACCTTCCCATGGGGCTCGGCCAGCACACCGAACAGGGGGTGAATCTTTGCCAACAGTCCGTCCACCAGAGGCTCGGTGAGTTCCACCTCTCTAAGCACCTGGTGCTGTTCCGGATGCAGAAGTACCTTCGGTTCACTGGCGATATAGAGCTGTGGTATGAACGACAGGTCACCCTGGTTGACCACACCTGTAGCGGCCAGCTTCATTACACCTTTTTCCAGCTCCACGGGCAGGTGCAGGTCCTGGACTGCTATCCCTTGAAAGGCGAGAAGCTCGGCAGTTATTGCACCGCGGCCCCGCATCTCGCCACCATCCAGGGGCAGGAGCAGACTGAAAGGCTCTTCTTTGCGTCCCTTAAGGTTGAGGTCAAGGCCGGTCACCGCAGTAATCATCGGCGCAAGTTCAGCAAAATCTGGGGTCAAAGCGCCCTCAAGGGTCAAGGCCTGCTCCCGGGCCAGCACCCCGGTAGCCGATCCCGTCAACGGAGCGCTGTCGATTCCCAATGCCAGGGTGACATCACCATCGGCCAGGCCACCTTCGGCGCTCATCACCATCTCTGCGCCCTGTTTCTCGATGACAACCTTGTCATCACGCTGCAGTGTCAGCTGGTCAAGGAGCAGGGTTGTTTCCAGCCGTTGTCCCTTCTTCACCTGACGCAGATGCGTGTCTGCCCGAGCCTGCCCGGCCAGAAAAACATTGACAGGTAGCTGGCCGGTCTGCTGCAGGATTCCGGCTATCGAGGCAAGATTGGCATTGACACTGCTTTCCAGTTCAAGGGTGCTCAAGGGGGCACTCCAGTCACCGACACGCAATGAACAGGAGGTGATCTGCGCAAGTGCCGAGCGCAGCAACAGGTGATGCACATCGAGTGATCGTGTTTCCAGATTGACTCCGGGGAGCCCGATACCTTTTCCCTGCAGATCGGCCAGTCGATCAGCGATCACCAGGCTGTGCACCTGAACCGGACTGGTGGGCTGATCAGGTGGTCGATTGAGGGCAAAACGTATAGCTGGATCCCTGTACTTTATTCCATGGGTTTGAATATGGAACCCTTCCAGGGCACCATCAAGGCGATACAGCGAAAGCGTCGGCCCGGTAAGACTGCCCCCCGCATCTAACCGGAGTTTACCTGAAAGGACGGTGTCATCGGGCAGGGTCCCCTGAGCCTGGAGCAGGGGAAGAACACGTTCTAGATCCACTGCGGCGCCAAGCTTGAATCCCCCGCTCAGCCCGTTATTCTGCCGCTGCAATCGTCGGCCGTCCAGCGCAACAGTACCGGCATATGTCTGGACTTGGCTGGCAAAATCAAGAGGACTGTCGCCGCTGAGCTCGGGCAGCTCAGCCTGAACATGAAGAGAAAAAGGATGGGCAGGGACCAGCTGGACATCCTTATGCAGGACAATGCAGTCGGCGATATCGAGCTGCGTCTGGAAGCTGACCCCACCCTCAGGTTTCCGCCCACCTGTGGCGGTCAGGTTCAGTGTACCACCGGAGCGCCATTCAATGGTGAAAAGCCTGCTCAATTCGGTGAACAGGCGATCGAGATCAGCACTGCCCTTAAGGGAAAAAGCGGCTGGTGATCCCTTAGCAACGATGTCCATGAACCCACTGGATAGGGCCAACCGCTGGATATCGATATCACGGCCATTTTTTTGTCCCTGAAGTTGCAGCCGTATCGGATCGTTCCACCCAAACGTTTCACCCTGGTAACTACCGGCAAGCCCATGGAGGACCGTGTCAGCCTCTACCTCGACATTGCCCGCGTCGGCCTGTACCTCCCCTGAAAAATTGATGAGCCCCTCCGTGACCCGGGTATCCGCACGCAGTCGCAGGGTGGAAGGCAGCAAAGCAAACAGGCTGACCATATCCACCTGCCCCTCGGTCTCCAGGACAGTAGCCTGTTGTCCATAGTTCCCGTGTGCATTGAGCGTCACCGGCACACTCATGAGTTCAAGAGCGTTCAGGATCCACCCTTTACCACTGCTACGCCGAGCATTCAGGGTCAGCTCGATCTTGTCGAGGCGGGGAGTGTCATCACCAAGAAAACCACCGGTTAAGGCAATGTCTGCCGCTGAAAGATTTCCCTCAAGCCCAAGTTCGCTAAACCCGGCAATCCTGTAAGTGAAGCCGCCGTCAAGCCGGAAATCACCTGTGAGGTCAGTGTCATCACGGGCTAGCACCTCCAGAAAGGGGTGTCCCTGGAGCTGGGCAAAAACCAGCTTTCCATCACCAACCAGGGTATCTGCAAAGGCGTCCTGATGCGCCGGCAGGCTGAACTTTCCCTGCAGGGTGCATTTTCCTGCGGCACCGGAAAGGAGCTGGAGGTCATACCGGAGGACACCGCCGCGCAGATCAACGGTCATGCCCATGGCCCCTGCCAGCTCGACGAGCTCATTGGCAAGGTTTTTCGCGCGGAGACGGCCGTCCTTGACCTCTATCTCCAGGGCAAGATTTTCCCAGAATGGCTCCTTTTTTGCAGATATATCAGGGAGATCGGCAACACTGCCGATGTTATCTGTGTCGGCTCGAGCAGGAGCGTCTTTTGCACGTACCTCCTGGTCAGCACTCCTTTTCGTCAGGGTCACCTCTGGAGTATCAAGCACCAGGGTACCAAGCGTTTTTGGGGCAGCAAGTAGCTTCAACAACCCCTGGGTGTTGGTCACTCGCCTGGCGGAAAAGTCGACCCCCTGTGACAGATCAGTATAGCGAAGGTCCTGACAGTCGAGACCGGCAAGCCAACCTACCCTGCAGCGTCTGATCTGTAAAGATCCCGGGATCGACGCGTTGACCCGTTCCAGCACTTTCTCCTGGAAGAGCTGCGAGGAGAGCAGTAACGGCAACATACCTGTCATCACGATAACGGCCAGTACAAGCACGGTGATGGCGGTAAGGACTTTTCGTTTCACGACGGATCCTTTTGTTTTCTCCTTGAGAAATCAGGAGGTTTTGGAAAACTGCACCATGCCCCGAAACATTCGCCTTGTCAACAGGGTTTCCAGGTGGCCCCTGTTTTGCAGCCGCAGGCAGACTCACTGAAACAGGAGGCCGCTAGCCCCCGGTTTTACGAGATTCTCTCTGGGCAAAGAAGAGAACCACTCCTGGCTATTGCATCTCAAGCAGGGCCGTCCGAATTGCCGGGGACTGCCCTGCCCTTTCCTGGCTGTGATCTGGACGCGGGCACAGCCCGCTCATCCCTGGAGGAGATCGGCAAGGAAACGACCTGTTGCCTGATTGCCGGTCTTCCCGGGACGACGAGGTCCGGCATGTTCCAGTAATCTATCGACAGACTCCAGCCAGGTGCCGTCTTGCATGGCCTGACAGGTGATGGCCCGGCCCTGCATATGCTCTTCGACAAAACGCGCCAACGGCACGGATTCAGCAAAATGCTTCCTGCTAACATAGCCCCAGGGCGTACCTGCCTGGTACACTTCAGCCAGGGTAGAAGAGCCCAGTTTGCCGACAACCACATCCACCGCGTCTACCAGGTCGGGATGGTAAAAACTGGCTGAACGGGACAACACCCGGACATTCTCCGGAACGGCCTCCTGCCGCCCGGCAGAGCGAAGGAAAAAGATTGTCGCGCCCTGTTCGGCCATATGCTCGAGAGGGAGCGGATCGTCAGCAATTCCACCCATGGTCAGAAGCACAGCTCGTTGTCCGGTTGTCAGGCCAAGGCGCGTTCGTAACTGTTCCCGGCCCTCACGCCGAGGCCTGGCCAGGGGTTCTGCCTGAAAGGCTCCTGCGACTTTCCGGCATACCGGTGCGGCCTGGACATGATAGGTGGCCTGGGCATACACCGCTTCCATCCAGTCGATGTACGGGGAAAAGCCAGGAAAACGACGCTGATAGCCACTATAGATCCAGTCCCAGGTAAAATTCTCCACCAGCACCGAGGGCACTCCGAGTTTACCAGCGGCAACGATTCCCAACGGGGCAATATCGGCAATGATCAGCCGGCATCCGGCAAAACATCGAACGGCCGCCGTCACCTGCGCATCCTCAAGGGGATACATGGCTGCCAGCGCCTTCAGCGTTGCCGGAAGGTCTTCGGCAAATGCTGTTGTCTGGATAAGCCCCACATCTGTAGCCATGCGGCAATAGGTATAACCGCTCCCCAGAGATTCCTCAAAAAACCAGGACGGCAGGTCACTAAGGACGATAAAATGCACATCCACGACCTGCCGCAATGCCAACATCACGGCACAGGCCCGTGCCCCATGGCCAAAACCGTGCGGAGTAACACAGACGCCCACACGAATCATGACTGCACCGGCAGGCAAACCGTAAAACTGCTGCCCTCACCAATACGGCTTTTCACCTCAATGCGCCCGCCATGCTTATCGATGATGTTTTTGGCAATGGCGAGACCTAGGCCAGTTCCACGACTCTTGTCGGTATAAAACGGCGTAAAGATATGCTCGAGGGTGTCTTCATCAATCCCCTTCCCTGTATCTTCAATGCGAACCCATACCCAGCCCTGCTCTTCACCGGTAGCAAACGTCAGTTGTCCACCGTCAGCCATGGCCTGGAGGCCGTTAAAGGCGATATTGAAGATCACCTGATAGATCTGTTCTGCATCCATGTGCACGGTCGGCAGATCCGGGGCCAGCATCACGACCGGTTTGACATCCTTCTCATTGAATTTAGGTGCCATAAATCGCAGCAGCCGTTCCACCTGTTCGTTCAACATCGCAGCGGCCAGTTTAAGATCACGAGGTCTGGCAAAATCAAGAAACTCCCGGACAATACTGTCCAACCGCGTCGTTTCCTCAACGATAATAGAGGCGAGATGTTCATTTCCCGGCGCCACCCGGGAAATACGCTTGCCGAGAACCTCGGCGGTCGATCGTACGATCCCCAGGGGATTCTTGATTTCATGACTGACAGCGGCGATCATCTTACCGAGGCTTGCCAGCCGCTGTGCTTCGTTGAGTTTCTCTTCGAGGCGAAGCTGCTCAGCGGCCCGTGCAGCCATCAACCTGTTTGCCTGAATGACCAGTACTGTCAGGCCGGCCAGCAAAAGGACCATAATGAGCAGGGACAGGAGAATGATACGTCCCTGGAGTTCAATGATGGCTCGCAGATCTCCGGACAGATTCTGCACGACCTCAATCACCCCCATGATATCACCACTCCGTTCGCCGAGCCGGTTTTCCTGACGAAACGGCACATACGTTTTGAGGGTGCAAAGAACTTCGGATGTTCCCGGCAGCAGGTTAAACAGGGAGCCACTGGTGATCAGATGTGTGGAGGTTTCACCGGCAAGCGCCTTTTGGTACTCCAGACCACCCATATTCCGTTTCCCCATATTTTCGACTATGGTCGAGTAGGCAATCCGGTTTTCTCTGGAATCGAAGATGGTAATGGAATCAATATGCATACCGCGAGCAAGACTCTGGACAATGAGATCAAGACGTTCATACTGGCGCTGCTCTGAAAGGGCAATGTGGCCGTAACGCACCACGGTCGGCAGCACAAACTGCAGAAAGACCTGGCGATTGAGGTTATCGGCAAATAACCTGGAATATTCTTCACTGCGCTCCAGCAGAACATTTCGGGCGTTCGTTGAGATAACCCAGGAGAGGGTAAGCGCCGTCACCAGTATCAGGAAGATACTGGTGAAGGCAAAATACTTGACAAGTTCAAAGGGCAAAAAGATGTCCGCGTCGAGCCGCTCCTTCAGCCGGGAGGGCCAGAAACGCAGACCTGTGCCAATTACCCGCATCTCCGGGAGAAGATCCAGGCGTAACTGTTTTCTGACTCGTTCGAGCAGCCGTTGCAGTTTCAGCCGTAACGGCAGCTTATTGGCGATCGCCTTTTTTGCCGGCATCTTTTTCATTATTTCCGGTTACATATTCCGCATCGCCTGCAGGTTGTCGTATCACACGCCGCGGTCGTTTTTCCCTTCAGCCCCCTTTGATACTCCTCCCAAAGATAACCAGGACGAAGACCATGATCAACCCGCTCCCAGCACAATATTTCGTGCTCCTCCCGATGACGGACCGCATACGCAGCACTGCTGAGGCCGTGTCGACGCATGGACTGCTTGAAACTCCGGCGACCGGTTCCCATGTCCAGCAGTACCGGGGCCAGCCGACGATCACCCCGGGAAAACACGGCCTGCTGCAGTACCCGTTCCGGATGATCGGTTTTTATACGCAGATTGGCCGTACCGGCAAACCCCTGACGCAGATGCCGGATACGATCTTTGAGCTGGTGAATGGCGGCTGTCGCCTCAGATGCTGCCAGGGACTCCTCTTCGCCGAGCCCTCCAAACCCGGCATACTGAAAAGGTGTCCACGGCTTAGGCACAAAACTGTTAACGGATAGGGTAATCTCCGACACCCTGCCCCGCCGCCTGCCCAGCGGGAGGATCCGCTTCTGCAAGCGGTGAACCATTGCAATCAATTCATCGAGATCAGCGGTTGTCTCGGTGGGCAGCCCAATCATCACATAGAGCTTAAGATTGACAATACCGCCGCCGACCAGTCGCTCACCTGCGTTCAGCAGGTCCTCTTCGTCAAGGCCTTTGTTGATCACCTGCCTGAGCCGCTGGGAAGCCCCGTCTGGAGCGATGGCCACGCTTTTCAGTCCCGATGCGGTCAGCAACGACAACACCCGCGCTGAAATCCGGTCGGCCCGCAGGGAAGAAAAGCTCAAAGAACAGCCATGGTGTTCCAGGTAGGCGGCAATACGATCCAGCGTCGCGGTTTCTGCCATCTCCATCCCCAGAAGTCCGACATGGGACTGTTCCTGGGGACGCACATTCAGGGCGTCGAGCACGGCGTCACCGCTCCAGAGCCTGGGCGGGCGATAGATAAAGCCTGCCGCACAAAACCGGCATCCCCTGCTGCAGCCCCGCCCCAGCTCGGTCATGTACATGTTAAGCTCTGCCTCGGGTGATTGCAGCACCGAATGCCCGCTTATACCCCGATCTCCGGAATGGACCCGCCGAACCCTTGCCGGTACACCGCCGCGAGCCACCTGGCCGATCAGCCGACCATCGGCGTCGTACTCGTCATCGTACCAGCCAGGAGCATAACAGCTGCCGAGCGTACACGCCGCTGCAAGGCAGAGCTCGCTTCTGCGGCTCCCCACCGACTCGATCAACAGGTCAAGCAAGGCGGCAAGGACGGGTTCAGCCTCGCCCACCACCATGAGATCAGCAAATGGGGCGAGCGGCTCCGGGTTGACCAGCATAGCGGCACCGCCAATCACCACCAGCGGCGCACCGGGTTTCACGATTGGGTCGCGATCACGGTGAAACGGCTCAACCCCGCCGGCAGCGAGCAGAGCTGCCAGGGCAGGATAATCTGCCTCAAAACTCACAGAGGCGAAAACCAGGGGGAAATCACGCAGGGGACGACTGGATTCAAGGGAACGAAAGGACCCGCTTTCCGGGTAGACGAACCGTTCACAGACTATCCTGTCGTCACGGTTGATCAAGGCGTAGATCAGCTGATAGCCAAGATTGGAAACGGCCACCGAGTAACAGTTGGGGTACAGTAAGGCGATGGGTAGCCGTCCGGTCCAGCGTTTACGGACGCTCCCGGTTTCCCGGCAACGCTCAAGCAAGAGAAGTCAGGGACAGTACAGTGGACCGCCTGCCGCTTAAGAGACTGCCAGGATTAGTTTGCCTTCTTCCGCAGATAGGCGGGTTCATCATAATCATTGTACTCATGGTCGTCGAAAATCGGTCTTGGCAGACGGGACAGACCATCCGGTGCAGAGTTGGGCTTGGCCATGCTCACCGGTTTGCTGTCGCTGATGCTCTCCGGCTCCACCTCTTTCGGCCCCTGGCCGGCCGGCCTGAGCGGCGCAGCCTGGCTCTTTCTCACCCGCGATTCCACCGGAGAGATGGTCTCCGGCTCTTCCATGCTCGAGATGCCGGTGGCGATCACCGTGACCCGCAGTTCATCGCCAAGGGACTCGTCGAAATGGGTGCCGAGGATCACGTTTGCATCCTCGTGGACCTTATCATGAACCAGGGTGGAGGCCTCCATATATTCGTCCATGGTCAAGGTTTCCCGGCTGGCTGAAATATTGACGAGAACACCACGGGCACCATCTATACCGACATCTTCAAGCAGCTGGTTATCGATCGCGCGCCTGGTTGCCTCGCTGGCACGTTTTTCACCGCTGGCCGAACCAGAACCCATGATCGCCGGACCAACCTCTTTCATGACGGTTTTGAGGTCGGCAAAGTCGACATTCATAAACCCGGGCGAATTAATGAGATCAGCAATGCCTTTGACCGCCTGCAGCAAAACCATGTCCACCTTTTTCATCATATCGACAAAGGTGGAGTTCTTCTGCATCAGGCTCAACAGCCGGTCATTGGGAATGGTAATGATGGTGTCCACATACTGTTTGAGGCTCTCCCAGCCAGCCTCCGCGTTGCGCATCCGGTGCTTGCCTTCAAAGTAAAACGGCTTGGTGACCACCGCCACCGTCAGGGCTCCGGCCTCCTTACTGATCTGGGCGATGACTGGGGCGGCACCGGTACCGGTGCCGCCGCCCATGCCGGCGGTGATAAACACCATATCAGCGCTCTTGATAATCCGCTGCAGATCTTCATAACTCTCCTGGGCGGACTCTCTTCCCATCTCGGGATTGGCGCCGGCCCCCATACCTTTGGTAATTCCCGGGCCAAGCTGAACCCGTATATCGGCCCGTGAATTTTCAAGCGCATGCAGATCTGTGTTGGCGGTGATGAACTCCACCCCGGACAGGCCGCTCTCCACCATGGTGTTGATAGCGTTGCCGCCACCACCACCGACACCTATCACCTTAATTGCTGCCACAGACTCCTCTTCCGCTATGTTAAACGGCATGGTCTTCCCCCTGGCATTGCATTTTTCTGTTGAACAGTTCTTTCACGATACCATCAATTTCTCTGAGATTAAAAGACTTTTCCCAGTAATCAAAAAATATTTCGTATCCAGTTACGCATCCGACCGACAACACCTTCCTGCTCCTGCACCATATAATTTCCCGCCTTACAGCCATGGAGCACAAGGCCCACAGCCGTGGTGCAGCGCGGTGAATTGACCTCGTCCACCCGCCCTTCTATTCCACGGGGATAGCCAATACGCACCGGCATATCAAAGACCTGCTCAGCCAGCTCGACAATATTGGCTAAAAGTGCAGTGCCGCCAGTGAGGACGATCCCGGCATTGAGTTGATTGCGGTAGCCGGAAGAACAGATATCGTTATTGACCATCTGCAAAATTTCCTCTATCCGGGCCTCGAGAATCTCCACCAGAACGCGCTGGGAGACCTTACGGGGTTTTCTGTCTCCGACAGTAGGGACCTCTATAATATAGTTTTCCTTGATCATGGAGCTGAGGGCGCCGCCATACAGGTATTTCAGCTCCTCTGCCTCCTGCAATGGTGTCCTCAGCCCGACACTGAGATCGCTGGTGAGGTTGTTCCCTCCCAAAACGAGTTCCCAGGTATGCTTGATGGAGCCGTTGCAGAAGATGGCGACATCGGTGGTGCCGCCGCCAATGTCAACAAGCGCCACGCCCAGTTCCATCTCATCACGGGTCAACACTGTCGCTGAGGACGCGACTGATTCAAGCACCACCTCGGCTACCGACAGCTCGGCACGGTTGCAGCTCGTCACCAGATTGTGCAGCGCCGTTACATCGGCGGTGACAATGTGGACATTGGTCACCAGCCGAACCCCGGTCATCCCCAGCGGGTTCTGGATGCCGGTATGATCGTCGACCATGTACTCCTGGGGCAGGACATGGATGATCTGCTGATTGTCGGAGATCTTGACGGTCTGGGCGGCATGGATAACCGCCTCGATATGTTTCTGTCGTATCTGCTGATTATTGATGGCCAGAATACCCGGTGAGTTGAACCCCTTGATATGATTACCGGCGATCCCCACGTACACCTGCTCAATATCACAGCCGGCCATATCCGAGGCATCCTGAACTGCCTGGTGAATGGTGCGCACTGTCGATTCGATATTGACGACCACTCCTTTCTTCATCCCGGAAGAGGCGGCATTGCCCACACCAATGATCTTGACCCGGTTGGGAAAGACCTCGCCAATGACACAGCAAACCTTGGTAGTGCCAATGTCAAGTCCGGCGATCAGTGCACCGTGTTCTCGTTCTTCTCCTTTATCCATAACTCACCTGTTCAGTCGGCGCGGGCCACCAGTACCTTATTTCTGGTATAATCCATTCTTATTTCACGTGTGTCGTCAATCTGCCTGCTACGGTACAAGTCTTCCAGTACCCTGATCAGGCGTTGGTATTTCGTATGAATCCGCCCCACACCAAAATAAATGGGAAACGATTTGTCAACGAGATAGAGTATCAATCCCTCCTTCGGGTCAAGATAAATCTCTGAGATAGCCTGACTCGGAAGAAAATAGTCGCCCCCACGGGCTGCCTGGCGCAACAGCTCAAAAGCCTGGGCAGCGAGACTGTCTTCTAAAAAATGATCACCAGCAAGCCCGGCTTCCTCCAGGGAACCGGTGAGCACTGGAAAGTCGAGATCCTGCCCCTGTTCAACCAAGGCAAACAGGACACGATCACCGCTGGCATACATGAGCTGGGAGGTATCACCTGTGACCACATTGACCAGGGCGACTGGTCGTTGCTCATCTACCGAGATCTCCAGTCCTGACGGCCACCGGCGTACCACCTTGGCCCGGGCAATCCAGGGGTGCGATGCCACGATCTTCTCCATTGCCGTGGTATCGATATCCAAGAGACTCATCCCCTGCTCGACATTTGCCCACGACAACACCTCGCTGTCGGCAACGACCCGGTTGCCAACCACAGAAACCGACAGCAGCCGAAAGATATCGGCCTGATGCAGCAGGGAAACTCCAGCCCAACCGGCAAAGAGAAGCAACCCCAGGAGGGCAAGCAAACCACCTCGTGTAAGGGCTGCTTTTTGCCTGTTCTTTCGCTGCAGACCATGCACCGCTGCCTGTAAAGGACTTCTGCCAGTTCGCCTGCTGAACCTTGCCAGTAAACGACGCATCACCCTCTCTTTACCGCTGCCACGGATTGATGCCGGGCGCCAGCTCACGGGCCTGGCCGTTTTTTTTCGCTGTAAAAAAAATCGCATACGCTCAATCAACTCTCCGGGTTTTTCTGGTTGACCACCCCTTCCCTGGCTGCAGTGGTCACCTCCTCTGCCCCGTGTCGGCCATAGATTTCACTGAGAACCGGCACCAAGCAACCCGAGTAGCTCGGTACCGACATGATAAATATTGCCGGCCCCCAGGGTCAGCACCAGATCTCCGGGCCGGGCTTCCTCGGCTATCGTCGGGGCCAATTCCTCGAGGTTATTCACCAGGGTCGCATGCCGCTGGCCATGACGCTGGATCAGGTCCAGCAGCGCTTCACTGTTGACACCCTCGAGCGGCTGCTCACCTGCTGGATAGATGTCAGTGAGGAACAACCTGTCTGCCCGGTGAAACGCTGTGGCAAAATCCTCGATAAGTGCCCGGGTCCGGCTGTAGCGATGCGGCTGGAAAACAACGAGGAGCCGACGATCGGGCCAGCCTTTGCGCAAGGCATCCAGGGTCGCTCGAATCTCGGTGGGATGATGGCCGTAATCATCGACCACCAAGATGGAACGCTGTTCACCCTTTACCTCAAGCCGGCGCTGCACGCCGTTAAACAAGGCCAGAGCCCTGGCAATTACCGGAAAGGGAATCTCCAGCTCCAGGGCCACACCGACGGCGGCAAGGCTGTTGTAGACAAGATGCCTGCCCGGTCGGTTGAGCTCCACCTCTCCCAAATCCTTGCCCTTGAAACGAACGGTAAAGGAGCTTTTACATCCCTTCATCTCGAGGTTGTGGGCAGACAGCGCCGCCTGCTCAGATAACCCGTACGTCATGACCCGCCGCTGTATTTTAGGCAACACCTGGGCGACATTTTCATTATCCAGGCAAAGAATAACAACACCATAAAACGGTAGCTTCTCTATAAACGCCAAAAAGACATCTTTGATATGGTCAAGATCACGATAAAAATCAAGGTGTTCCACGTCAATGTTAGTGACCACCTCAATAACCGGCGACAGCTTGAGAAAAGAGCCGTCACTCTCGTCTGCCTCGGCCACCAGAAATTCACCTTCTCCCAGCTTGGCGTTGCCGCCGAGACTGTCTACCTTGCCGCCAACGACAACGGTCGGATCCAGTCCTGCCTCGGCGAGGATTGCCGCCACCATCGAGGTGGTAGAAGTCTTGCCATGACTGCCGGCAACGGCAATACCGTAGCGTTTGAGGCGCATCAGTTCAGCGAGCATTTCAGCGCGCTGAATAATGGGTACGTGTTCTCCGGCAGCGGCCCGTACCTCGGGATTGTCATCACCAATGGCCGACGAGGTCACTACCACGTCGGCTCCGGCAATCCAGGCGCTGTCATGTCCCTGATAAATGGCTGCACCCAGGGACTCCAGCCGGCGGGTGGTCCCGGAGCTGTTCAGATCAGAACCACTTACCTGATAGCCGAGATTGAGGAGCAGCTCGGCTATTCCGGACATGCCTATGCCGCCAATGCCGACGAAATGAATATGCTTGTTTTTTTTGTACATATCGTCGAGCCGTTACCTCTTCTTCAGCAGTTCCAGGCAGGACTCGACAATGACCGAGGTAGCCTGCGGTACAGCCAGTTCCTTCATTGCAGCCCCCATCATTGCCAGTTTCTTCCGGTCATCCAGGAGGGCACTGAGTTGCTCACCGAGCTGCTGACCGGTGAGCTCGTCTTCCTCCAGCACCAGTGCCCCCCCTTTTGCCGCGTAATGGCGAGCATTGCCAGTTTGATGATCATCAGCGGCATGGGGATAGGGAATCAAAACCGCCGGCAGCCCCATGACCGCAAGCTCGGCCAGTGTCGTTGCGCCGGCTCGGGAAACAACGAGATCCACCTGCTGGTAACAGCCTGCCATATCCGTGAAAAAAGGCTGGACCTTTGCCTTGACACCAAGGGCGTCGTAGGCCTTTCTCACAAACTCCTCATCTGCGCTGCCTGTCTGATGAAGAATATCCACCTCAGTATGACCGGATTCCAGAAGTATTTTCACCGCAGAAACCAGTAACAGATTAACCCGATGTGCCCCTTGACTGCCCCCCAGAACCAAGAGGGTCACCTGCGTCTTGTCCGGTAAAAACGGCCTCTTTGTCGCAGCAGCCTGGAGGATAGCTGAACGCACCGGGTTGCCGGCAAGCACGCTTTTGGACCTCGGAAATGCCGGTGTACAGGGAATGGCCAGAAAGATACGTGTCGCCACTCTGCTCACCAGGCGGTTTGCCAGCCCAGGCACAGAGTTCTGCTCATGGATACAGACAGGTACCCGCAAAAGCCTTGCTGCCAGCAGGACCGGCCCGGTAACGTACCCGCCGACGCCAAACACCAGGTTCGGGCGAAAGTCTCGCAGAATCCGCCAGGCCTGTAACAGGGCGAGCGGCAACCTGAAAAGCGCTGTCAACGTACCCGGGAGACCCTTTCCTTTCAGACCGGCACAGTTGAGCACGGCCCTGTCAAACTCGAGCCCATCCAGGGCGACCTTGTCAATCTGCCGATCCGTACCAATAAACAGCAGGCGGGCAACGTCGGTTCGCGCCATCAGCCCCTGGGCAAGGGCGATGCCCGGGAAAAGATGGCCGCCGGTGCCGCCACCGGTGATAACCAGTCGCAGGCTCACTGCAGGCATCCCCCTGAAGGCGGCAATCCGGGTCGTTGATGACGACCACTCCGAGTGATGGCTACTTTTTCAAGATCAACCATCGCCTTGGTAAAACAGTCCGGACAATAGCCATGGGTCACTGGTTTTTCTGGTATTCTGGGCCGCGAACGCCACTGGTTATTGCGTTGTTGACGCTGGCAGACACAACATATCTTCATCATCTCATGCATCTCCTGATGCTGTATTGCCTTTGAGGACACAGTCACGAAAAACCTCTCCCCGCTCTGCATATCCCTTGAACTGATCAAAACTGGCACACCCCGGCGCCAGGAGCACGGTATCACCAGGCATGGCTGCAGTTTTCGCTGCTGTTACGGCGTCATCCATGCCTTTTGCGTGGCTGCAGGGTACAACGCCCTCAAAGGCGGCTGCGAGCGACTGGCCAGCCTCACCTATCAGAACAAGATAACTGACCTTGCGACGAACAAGCTCTTTCAATGCAGCAAAATTGCCACCCTTGTCCCGACCACCGGCAACCAACACAACTCGAGAATCACAGCTTTGAAGGGCCGCCTCCATGGCCCCCACATTGGTCGCCTTTGAATCGTTGATATAGGTAACACCGTTGATGGTGGCGACCCTTTCCATCCGGTGCGGAGGTGGTCTGTAGTCAGCAAGGCCTGCCTGGATTGCCTCGGGACGGACGCCCAAAAGTCTTGCTGCCAGAAGAGCAGCAGCGGCATTGCCTCGATTGATCCTCGTCTCCAGGACGCTTCCAGCCAGTGCATAGATCTCGGCTGGCCTCTCCTCCAGGCGCAGATGTACAGAGGTGCCGACGACACAGGCATCACTTTGCCGGTGAGCCCCAAAGGTATAGCGTTCCACCGCCTCTGGCAATGGCACCCTGCGGGCAAGGGTGTCATCATGACCAATAACGGCCCGGTCTCCGGGACGCTGCCTCGACAGCAAGCGATACTTGGCGTGAAGGTAGTCTGCAAAGCTCGAGTATCGATCCAGGTGATCGGGGCTGATGTTGAGCAACACACCGATGTCGGGCCGAAACGCTCCTGCCAGGTCCAGTTGGAAACTGGAGAGCTCGAGAACAGCCACGTCATATGCCTGGGACGAGTTAAAAAAATCAAGCAGGGGTGTCCCGATGTTGCCGCCGATAAAGGGGTGCAACCCGGCCTTTTGGAAAAGATGGCCTATCAGCCCTGTCACGGTGGTCTTGCCATTACTCCCTGTCACCGCAACCACCGGCACTGCAAACCGACCTGCCGCGAGGGCCAGCTCTCCTATGACCGGGATACTGTTTTGCCGGCAGGCCTTGACAACAGGCGAGTCCAGAGGAATGCCGGGGCTGGTGGCGACAAGCTCCACATCCTTGAGGAAAGCAACAGTATGTCCGCTGGTTTCGAGTGTCACATCAAGCGCCTGCAGTTCAGCAAGAAGCACGGGGTCAAGTTTTTCGATGGACCGCTGTTCCGATGCCCGTACCTGGATCTGGTTTTTATGCAAATAACGAACCATGGACAACCCGGCGGTACCTACACCCAGAACAGCGGCCACAGTCCCTGGTACCAGTTGCATCTCAGCGCAGTTTCAAGGTCGCCAGGGCAACCAGCCCAAGGATGATGGAGATAATCCAGAAACGCACCACCACTGTAGACTCGCCCCATCCCTTTTTTTCAAAATGGTGATGAAATGGTGCCATGAGAAAAATTCGTTTCCCCCCGGATATCCTGAAATACCCGACCTGAATCATCACGGAAACTGCCTCCATCACAAATATGCCGCCAACAATGGCAAGGAGCAGTTCCTGTTTCGTGATAATGGAAACCGCTCCCAGGGCCCCACCCAAAGAAAGTGATCCCACGTCCCCCATGAAGATCTGTGCCGGATAACAGTTGAACCAGAGGAACCCGAGACAGGCGCCCACCAGGGTGCCGCAAAAAACCGTCACTTCTCCGGCTCCCTGCACATAGGGGATCTGCAGATACTGGGCGACAATGGCGTTACCGGCCACATAGGAAAAAATCAGATAGACGGCGCCGGTGATCACCACGGGTCCGGTAGCCAGGCCGTCAAGCCCATCGGTGAGATTGACCGCATTGGAGGCCCCGACGATGACGACAATGGCGAAGGGCACATACCACCAGCCCAGATCAGGTCTGAAGTTTTTGAAGAACGGCAGACTGAGGCGGCCGTCGTATTCAGGATGCACCATGAGGAACAGTCCCACTATGGAAGCACCGAGTATCTGCAGCAAGAACTTTTCCCTGGCACTCAAGCCCCTTGAATTGCCGTTGCGAACCTTTTTCAGGTCATCGACTGAACCGACACACCCAAAAAACAGACAGACCGCAAGCAGCAACCACACCAACCCACTGGTAAGGTCAGTCCAGAGGAGGATCGACCCGGTCATCGCCAGAAGAATCAGCACCCCACCCATGGTTGGAACGCCTTGTTTTGCTAAATGCGTCGCTGGTCCGTCACTGCGTACAACCTGCCCGATCTGCATCCGTTGGAGCCAGCGAATGAACAGGGGGCCGACGCACACCACAATGAAAAAAGAGGTCACCGTAGCACCAATGGAGCGAAAGGTTATATACCGAAAGACGTTGAGCCAGCCGATATCGGTGTGCAATGGATACAGTAGGTGATAGAGCATGGCAGTTATCCGTTCTGGCCCATTTCCAGTAAATTCATCGTCTCTTCGAGACAGGTCTCCATCCGCATACCGCGCGACCCCTTGACCAGCAGCCAATCACTGCTGCCGAGTACGCCGCTGGTGATCATGTGGTACAGCCAAGGTGCCATGGATGCGGCATTCTCGTGAATCTGAACGGCATGCAGTCCCGCCTCTTGTGCTGCCTCAGCGACAATTTCAGCGCTGGGACCGGTGATTAACAGCGTGTCGAAGCCCAGCGCGGCAACCTGCTCTCCCAAGCGGCGGTGTGCGGCCTCAGCAGCTGGACCAAGCTCGAGCATCTCCCCTAGTGCCGCGACCCGGCGGCCGCCAGCAGCAAAACCGGCAACCGTCTCCAGGGCAGCAGCCATGGAAGCGGGATTGGCATTGTACGCGTCATTGACGACATGCAGCCCACCGGGGAGGGTACTGATCATCAGGCGGTTCTCCATGCCACGGTAATGCGCAAGACCGGCAACGATCTCTTCTCCTGAAACGCCGGCTGCTACGGCCAAGGCTGCTGCTGCCAGGCTGTTACTGACGTTGTGTAGACCAGGTACCGGCAAGGTGAACCGGCGCGACCAGTCATCCACATGCAAGGTGAACCTGGTTCCCCGCTCATCCTGACTGACAATTCGGGTCGCCCGCACCCTTGGATGCAGTCGTCGGCCCTTTTTATTAGCAGCATAGGTGATTACTTCCCGGTTATCATCGCCAACCAGCTCGCGTACCAGGGGATCATCGAGATTGACGCAGAGGGTCGTTGCCGGTCCCATGCGGGTAAACAGCTCGCCCTTGGCCTTTGCCACTCCTGCAAGAGAGCCCAGTCCTTCCAGATGTGCCGCCTGAATATTGGTAATGCAACCGATGTCCGGACAAACTATTTCTGTCAGCCGGTCAATCTCTCCTGGATGGTTCATGCCCATTTCCAGGACCGCAAAGCGATGCCGACCGTCCAGCTCCAGCAGGCAACGTGGTAATCCCACAAGGTTATTAAAATTTCCCCTGGTCTTCAGCACAGGTTCACATCCAGGAAACGGACAAGAGGCATGTACGGAAAAAATCGCGGCAGCCATCTCCTTTACCGTGGTCTTGCCGCTGGAGCCGGTGATCGCCAGTGTTGTTACCTCTCGGTCCAGTAAACGACGCCGGTACCCTGCCAGGTCACCCAGTGCCCTGAGTGTGTCCTCTACCTGCACAACCATGACGTCTTCCGGCAGTTTTTCGGGAAGCCTGTTGACCAGCAGGGCCGCGGCTCCCTGTTCGACGGCCCTGCCCAGAAAATCATGGCCGTCAAAACGCTCGCCATGCAGGGCAACAAAAAGGGCTCCGGGCCGCAGTTGTCGAGTGTCTGTGCAAACAGCGCCCGAGAGTGGACGGCCTCCTGCCTGGATCACGGTGGCGCCAGTGGCGGCAAGGAGATGCTCACGGTTCCAGCGCAACAGGCTGTTTATGGCCTCGACCCGATCATCAAAATACTGTTTCTGGGTACCGACAATCTGGTACTCTTCGTGTCCCTTACCGGCGATGAGCACAACATCATTGCCATCAGCCCTTGAGCAGGCCATTTCAATGGCCCTGGCCCGATCACTGCAGACAAGACAACCTCGGCTTCCGTCTCTCCCCAAGTCTTCCTGATCACAGATCACTGTTCCACTTTCCCGTACTCCGGCGAGTATCTCGTCAATAATGGCCTCCGGCTTCTCGGTCCTGGGATTATCTGAGGTTACGATCGTCACATCGGCATGCGCCGCAGCCACCTGTCCCATCATCGGCCGCTTGCCTCGATCCCGATCACCGCCACAGCCAAAAACGCAAAAAAGCCGCCCCCCGGTCAAGCCCTTCAGACTGACCAGGGCATGTTCAAGGGCATCTGGAGTGTGGGCATAATCGGTGAAGACTGCCGGCGCTGTGCTGGCAGCCGGCCCTCCCGGTAATCGCACCCGTTCCAGACGTCCAGGGATCCGGGAGACGTGAGCAAGCCCTTCACAAATGGACGGCAGGCCAAGCCCCAGGGCATGACCAATTCCCACCGCACATAGCATGTTCAATACGTTATGGGCCCCTGTAAGCCGGCTTGTCAGCACTGCCTGCTCCTCCAGGCAGCGGACCGTACCCGTGAAACCATCGACACCGTGGCGAAACGCCTGCGCCTGCACCTCAGTGTCTGCTGCAAACCCGCAACGCATCACGACACCACCGAGTTCAGCAGCCAGGCGGACACCAAATTGCAAAGGGCCCTGGTCGTCACCGGTAACGATGACGGCTGCGCCTCCGGGTCGCAGATAGCGGCTAAACAGGGTTTTCTTCGCGGCAAAATACATCTCCATGGTGGCGTGATAATCAAGATGATCCCTGCTTAGGTTGGTAAAACAGGCAGCGTCAAAGACCAGCGGACCAAGCCGCTGCTGTTCCAAGGCATGTGAGGAGACCTCTATCACCACATGGGTAACACCCTTTTCCTGCATGGCAGCGAGGACGTTGAACAGTGTCACCGGATCAGGGGTGGTCAACGGTGCTGGTAGGAGCACCCGGGTACGAGTACCGTCAAAATAACGATAATTGATCGTTCCAATCACACCGGTGCGCAGGCCGGCCCTGACAAGCACCTGCTCCACCAGCCATGAAGTTGTGGTCTTGCCATTGGTCCCGGTGATCCCGACAAGACACATCCCGGCCGGAGAAAAACCGCTGAGATACGCTGCCAGTTCACCAAGAGCTCGCCGGGTATCATTGACGTTGACCAGCGCCTGACCAGGCTGTTCTCCCGGAAAAGTTTCACTGATCACCGCTGCCGGACAACCTCGCTGCAAGGCATCAAGGACATACTCGTGGCCGTCCGTGCGGCTGCCCCGCAGGGCAACAAAGACAACACCCCTGCCGGCCTTGCGTGAGTCGTCGGTGACGCCGATGACTTCAGCGTTCAGTTGTGACCGGCTCAGGTGACTACTCTTCACCCCAGATATCTGCTGCAACAGCTGTTGTAGGGTCGGCATCTAAATCCTCGACTCCAGGGTCAGGGTGCACTGGGTGGTTTCCAAGAGACTGGTACCTGCGCTGGGATGCTGGGCCACAATACGGCCCGAACCTTTCACTCGTACCATCACATCGTAGAGGCTGAGCTGTTGCAATCCCCTGCGCAAACTCAGTCCCTCCACATCAGGCATGATCGACTCGGCGTGGGCCAGTGGAGCTGCTAGTCCCTGGGAACCAAGCCGCCTGCCAAGAAGAAACCGGTTCATGTTTTCCGGTGAATGGACCTCGGGCCTGACCGCGGAAAACCTCGGCTGACTGGCCACAACTCCGGCAAGCAGGGACCTGCCAACATCGGTTAACGCCAGAGAAGATTTCCTGGTGTCCGGAGGATCGAGGCCTTCCAGGTCGACCGCCAGCAGAAGCATGTACTTAGGCATTGATACCGGTGCAGTCCCAAAGACCATAACCTGACGTACATGCCGGGAGAACTGCCCTTCCATTTCCATCGCCGATGTCTGGGCGACAAATACCTGAGGAATATTCACCTCTACCCCGCCGCTCTTCAGCAGCGCCCGCCGCACCCTCACTCCAGTTGTCGGCTCAAGGACAAGGCGGCGCCTGGTGGTATCGATCTTTCTGGGAATATAGTCGCCCGAAACAGGATCAAAGGCTCCGGCAAGCGTATAGGGCGTAAGACGCCAGCCGCCGTTGACCAGACTCGTCAGGGTGATAGCCGTCTGCATCGCTGAAAGGCCGCTTTTCCCCGCAAAATTTTTTTTCTTTGGCAACGAGTCGGCTGGACGGGATAACTCTTCATCCCAATGCTCACCGACCTCTTCCCACTCACCCACTCGACGGCCATACGCTTGGGCCGCGTCAGCACCGAGCCCAAAATCGCTGGAGGCCACGGTCACCGGCGGCAAGCCGCCTCGACCTACGCGACAGGCCTCTGCCGCAGCAGCACGCAGCAAAATTTCGTTAAGGAGGCCAGGATCAAACAGCGGCGCATGAAAGCTGTTTTTTCTCGCCACTTCATCTGCGTTCCAGAAGTAATTGGGATTAAATCCGGGCATACTCGCCAGGGCAACAATTGCCCCGGAACCGGTCTCCATCATCATGCCCACGCCGCGAGCCGCAGGGCGATCCTCGAGATAGCGGCGAAGAGCTCGCTCGAGCTCCTGTTGCTGTTCCAGGTCAATGGTAAGCACCAGATCTGTACTCTTGGTGACGCCCAGACCACCTGTTGTCGTGGCGCCATGACCCCGAACATCTTTAGGCTGCAACAGTTCATCGTAGGCGGCCTCAACACCGGCAAGACCGACGCCGCTATCGGTAAACCCCAAGAGATGCGCTGCCATCGTATGGGCAGGGTAAAAACGGTGCTCTGTCGGTGTGCAGACAACCCCCTGCAGATGCATATCAGTAATTTCTGCGGCCTGTTGTTCATCGAGATCATCGAGGAGATGAACAGTTCGCTGGGCACTGCTTAACTGCTGCTCAATTTCCTCGACGGATTTCCCGGTAAAGACAGCGAGTCTGTTTGCTGTACCATGGTGATCACGAATCTTTGCCGGATGAACCTCAAGGGTGTAGAGTCGATAGGAAACGGCCAGTTCACGATTATTGCGGTCGTAAATTGTGCCTCTCAAAGACGAAACGGCAGAAAGAGTCTCTGCCGTTTCGTTTCGTGTTTTACTGTTGGCGGGTTGTACTACACCATCACCTCCCTGGAGGGAAAAGGGGAAGCGGTAGTACAGTATTCCCGCCGCCACCAGTAAACCTAGCCCGCCGGCAAGCAGTCCCTGCCAGCGCCGTTTCTTTGTATAGCGAGACCGGGCAGTCACACTCACCGCCAGCGGTGGACCTGCCCTTTACCGGGGCTGTGTAGATCAAACCTGGCCCCTGCCACGGCGAGAACATAGGCCTTGGAGGTAAGCTGATCATGGATCTTGTTCAGGGTCTGCTGTTCGGCGGCAAGGAGCACCTGCTGCTGCTCAAGGGCACTGATCTGCCGGTCAATACCATCCACCTTATGTCCTGCCCACAGCCCTGTCAGCAATACCAGCGCCAGCGCAGAGGAAACAAGGGCGGCAAGGACCGGGGCCATCTTGTTCGTTACCCGTGGCATCAGGTCGACAGCAACCTGCTGCCTGATCCCGGTCATCGGCCTGGGAGTGCCCATCCTGACGTTCATGGCTGTTCTCATCTGTTTCCCCCCTGCTCCATTTGATGTTTTTGAGAGATAACTGCTCCTCGTAACTTTGCACTGCGGGCACGCGGATTGGCGGCGAGCTCGGCAGCTGATGGCACCAGAGGCCGTCGCGTCAATACCGAATATGCCGGATCCCGGCTGAACGCCTGCTTGACCATACGGTCTTCAAGCGAATGAAAACTCAACACGCACAGTCTCCCCCCGGATCGAAGGACAAGGGGGGCATCCCGCAAAAGCTGCTGAACATTTTCCAGCTCCCGGTTTACGGCAATACGCAGGGCCTGAAATACCCGAGTGGCCACATGGACGTTCTTCGGATAAAATTTTCGAGGCACTGCCCGGCGAACGATATCCACCAGCTGACCAGTAGTGGTAATAGCCGAGACTTCCCGGGCCTCCACGACAAAACGGGCAATCCTCCTGGCCTGACGTTCCTCCCCGTAGTGATAAAAAAGATCAGCGAGCTCCTCTTCAGTCGCCGCGGCGACAAGGTCTGCAGCAGACAGACCGAGAGCCGGATTCATCCGCATATCCAGAGGTCCATCGGTCATAAAACTGAAACCACGATCGCCGCGGTCCAACTGCAGGGAAGAAACACCAAGATCGGCAATGATGCCATCCACCCTGGTCAGTCCGCGGGACGTCAATTCTTGAACAAGGCCGGCATAGGAGGCCTCCACCAGCTGAAACCGTTCTCCATAGGGCCGCAGGCGCTGCTGGGCAAGAGCTGCCGCTTCGCCATCCCATTCAAATCCAATCAGTCGACCATCGGGAACAGAGCGGCGAAGGATCTCTTCCCCATGGCCACCCAACCCAAGGGTGGCGTCAACATAGATGCCACCGCCTTGGGGCGAGAGCAGATCGACCATCTCTGTGGCCATGACAGCGACATGACAACCGTTGACCCCTGCCATCTCCCTTCTTACAAGATACCGAGGTTCGAGAGACCTTCTTCATAGCTCTGAAAATTTTCCCTTGTCCGCCGCTCTTCTTCCTCCCAGGCGGTACGATCCCAGATCTCGAAATGATCAAGCATGCCGATGAGCATCACACTAGCTTCGATGGCAAACACATTCCTGAGCGTCGGAGGTAAAAGTATCCGCCCCTGTTTATCCAATGAGCACTCTGTCACAGCAGAGACAACATAGCGAATGAGGTCACCGAAACCGGGTTGAAGTTTCCCCTGATGCTGGAGTTTCTCTTCCACCTTGCGCCACTCGCGAACCGGGTAGGCCTTCAGACTTTTCTCCCAAGTGGTGATCACCAGCCTCTCACTGTAGGCGGAGCGGAGCACCTCGCGAAAGCGACTGGGAATGTTCAGTCTCCCCTTGGCGTCCAGAGTATGTTCTGAGCGGCCGCGAAACCTGGGCTCGCTGTCCATCTCGTTCAAGGCGATCTCTCTTCAGGGGCAAAAAACCATGTTACTCCACTTTACACCACCTATTAACCCTTTTATCTCACTAGAAGGGGAAACGTCAAGAAAAATAGACTGGTAGATCGAAGCCTTACCCCGTTGCCGCGGGAAAAATCATACTATATATTGTAGAACTAGTATGTAAAGTATACTAAAAAGAGAAAGAAGGTCGCTGATCACAGCGCTAAACCACACAAGAGCTACAAAAAAAGAAGAAATTAACTTATTGATTATAATAAAAAAAATTAACAAGAAGAAAAAATAGGACATACTTCAGGAGAAAAATGGTGGTGAAAAGTGGAAAAAAAGACCAGTGCGTTCACCAGAGGGGCATATCTTTGCTTTTTATCGGCGGGTCCTCCTGGAGCGAATGAAAAGCTGCCAGCGCCAGCTTTCGTGAAATCTGTAAATCGACAAGAGGCTCAGGATAGGTTTTCCCAAGGGTAATGTTTGCCGCCTGCAACACCGATTTCGGGGCAGTCCACGGGCTGAACAGGTACTTGTCGGGCAGGACGGCAATCTCTGGAACATAGCGACGGATATAACTGCCCTCAGGATCAAATTTCTTGCCTTGGGTCACTGGGTTGAAGATACGGAAATAGGGAACCGCGTCACTGCCGCAACCGGCAATCCATTGCCAGCTGGCAGAGTTACTGGCAAGATCGGCATCAACCAGACAATCCCAGAACCAGCGGGCCCCCTCGTGCCAGTGCAGACGTAAATTTTTCACCAAAAACGAGCCGACAATCATGCGTACACGGTTGTGCATATAGCCAGTCTGCCACAGCTCACGCATCCCCGCGTCCACCAGGGGAATACCAGTTTTTCCCTTCTGCCAGGCCTGTTGACTCAACGGATCTTTTTCCCAGGGAAAATGAGTAAATTTTTGCCGCAGGTTTTCCCTGGGAAGACCGGGGTTGTGGAAGAGCAGATAGGAGGAAAATTCCCGCCATCCCAACTCACTGCGAAAATGGTCAGTATCGTCACTGTCGGCGACACTGTCGAGGGTATGCCAGACCTGATGGGGTGAGATCTCCCCAAAGTGGAGATGCGCTGAGAGTTTTGACGTCTGGTTTTTCGCGGGAAAGTCCCGGCCTTCTCGGTAATTAAACAGCCCTTCATCAAGAAACGCGGCCAGGCGGGCATGGGCGGCATGCTCACCGATTTGCCAATGGGGCTCGAGCTGCTCATCCCAACGGATACTGGGCAGGAGCTCGAGTGCAGCTATACCAGCAGCCGTATCATCTTGATACCATTGGACCTGTCGGGGTGCGTCCAGGGGGCTGCGTGGCGGCACACCAGCTAAACAGCCGCGGCGATAATAAGGGGTGAAAACCTTATAGGGGGTGCCATCTTGTTTGCTCACCGTCCACGGCTCCCACAGCAGTGATCCATTGTGGCTTTCAACAGCAATATTCTGCTGTTGCAGGGTTTTCTTTATACGCATATCACGCTGGATCCGCCAGGGTTCATAGCAGCGATTCCAGTAAACAGCCCTGACCGGAAGGCGTTCAATCAGCGACTGCAGGATGGTCAACGGGTCGCCACGATAAAGCGATAAGGCACCACCAAGGTCGCTATTTAAGGCCATGAGGGAATGATGAAGCCACCAGCGGCTTGCCGAGCCCATGGCATATTCACCGGCATTTTCTTCGTCCAGGATATAGATCGGCAACACCTGGCCGTGCCCAGCAGCCTGCAGCAGCGCCGGATTATCTACGAGGCGCAGATCGTTGCGAAACCAGTGAATGGCGAGATCGGCTGTCATGGAGATTTCCTTGCGCAGATAGAAGTGAACAGGGATGCCCTCAAGAGGTTGCGGCAAATCTCCTGAGGGGCAACAAGTACTGCCCTTGTACCGGGTATCATGGTTGTTGGCTCTCTCCTATTCCTCGGTACTCTCTTTATCTCCGAGGAGTTCAATGGCTTTGACAATGGTAAACGAGACCAGAAAAATGGAAGAATCTTTCCCCTGTTTGCCTGAGCTCTCTTTTCGTCTGGAGAGCCGGGCAATCAGTTCTTCGTCCTCCACCTCGTTCACCTTTTCCAGATACAGGCGCACACCAGAATATCCACCGCCTTTTTCCAGAAACAGATAGTGCGCATGGGGGTTGTCCTGCAGATTCTTTCTGGTAAGCCGGTTGCGCATGATAAAGCTGGCATAGCCGTCATCAAGCAGATGCGGTCTGGAATAGATGGCACCGTTGACCTTGCCGTTAGCATCGGCAGTGGACAGCACCCCGACACCGTCTGTGTCGGTAAAATATTTTTTCAGATCCATGGTATTCTCCTAACGTTGTTTTTTTGAAAAGCGTTTCTCAAAAGAGGCACTACAGTACATCACCAGGGGCCATAACAGCGCCCAGATTACCGCCAGGGTCAACAGTGAGGCAGCAAGAGACCAGTGAAACTCAGCGGCCTCCAGTCGGGTTCCAGCCCAATAGGCGGCTGGCCCGCCAACAGCACCGAACAGGCAAGAGACTATCGGCCTGCGCTTCATCCATGCCAGGCTGTGGTTTGGAGTGATGCCAAGGGCGAGCCAGATAATCATCGGCCACAGTGGCAGGATAACTCCTGGTTCACGAAAAGAAAACAGGCCGAGATGGGACAGCGTCCCATCAACGATCATACCAGTGCCAAGCAGTGCTGCCATAGTCAATATATCGACAGTTTTCTTATCAAAAAAGAACAGATGCAGCAGCAGGTTACCGTCCGGTTGCAACAGTTCGCCGCATTTTTTGAAAAAAAGCGGCAGATATCTATGTTCCACCGCCTCTACCATCTCTATACTGACCAGCTTGTCGTACCGACCTGTCAGGTCACGGTAATCATCGCGGAGCAGGGTTATCTTGTCGCTGAGATCAGCGGCGTGGATTCGTTTTTGAGCCTCTTATAGGATTCTCCGGCACCGATAGAGCCACCAAACAGTATTTTCTGATAAGCGCCTGGGTCCAAAATAACAAGCTCGACATGCAGGCTGTCATCATTGCCAAAGTGCCACTGCCGGTTCTGCTCCCTGACGATGAGCTGCCCCGCTTCAATAGATGACAGCATGTGCAAAAACAGTTTTCTTGTCCAATCCGTCACCATTCCACGGCCTGTCGCTGTCCTCTGGTGAGTACAAGGAGTTTTTTTCATCCCTTCTCCTGCTGGTAAGCGATATAGGGCACGCCCCTGGTGTAGAGCTTAAGTGCCTGCCAGTAGATCCGGCGATGATGAATGCCGGCATGACCGGCTTTTTCAGTAACTGGTGACGCACAGTTGGCAGATCCAGAGGCAGCGGCTCCAGCGCAAGTGTTGCCGTGAAGATATACCCCCGCTCATCATCCACCTTGATCTGCACCAAAAGATTGCGGCCGGGAGGGATAACTTGCCAGCGATAGTGCTGATCGATCGGGTTAAACGGCGAGACATGAAAGGTTTTCTCATGTTCCAGGGCAAAGTTACCGTCGGTAACCAGGTGGCAGTATTGATGGCGCTCATTCCACGGCGTATTGGCAACTTCCGCGAGAAAATGGCTGAGCCTTCTCTGTTAGTCATAGCCGTAGTAGAAGTTGACCGGACTGAAGTAAAGCCCCAGGGTTCGCATATTGAGCAGTCCATAGACTTCACCGCTGACCGGTTCTCCGGTCAATTCTGCCATTCTCTCTTTTATTGCCGCTGCAAGAGGCTGTGCTGCGCTACCGTAATAGTCGTTACGGTAAAAACGGCAGAGGGCCCAGGAGGGATCCTGTTTTTTTACTGCCGGCGAAAACCAGCGGCCAAGCCTGGGCAATATCTGCTTGCCTGCTCAACACTGACCCGGAAAGGCATGGGAAAATCATTGCGGTCCGTCAGGGGTGTGGCGACAAAGCCGGGAGAGATAAGGCCCCGTTATCAAGCAGACGAAAAGCCAGTCTTCGACCTCTATAGCCGGTGGCCCCAGTGATAAGAATCCGTTTTTTTCGGGTGAATCATCCATGAGCTGTCAATCAAAATTTTTAGAATTTTTCAATATGTTATTATGTATTTTTTCATTTCACCCGCCTCCCCTTACCGCTGTCTGTCAGTAGGGAAAGTTCGACCGGAAAAGGCTGGAGTAATGCCTGGTCAAGGAGATATTGCTGACCAAAACGAAGCGCCTGCCCTTCGAGGAGACGGGTTACTGCCTGCAGCGGTATTCTTTCATCACGGTACTCTTCAATGGTGTTGATGATATACTCCTTCTCTTCTGCGGCTAGCCCTGCCGATATCAGGCCATAGGCATGGTACAGGGTATTGACCATAGCCTCCCTACGAAAGGGACGCCGAAGAAGCCGGGCCATCTCAGCACGATAGAGGCTGAACACCTCGTCGCTGCAAAGCTTTTCATGGTTGGCGACGATTCTGCCACACTGCCGGAAATGTTGCTCGTTATAGGCGAGGAACAGGAACTTATAGGAGGCGTGAAAAGAGATAAGATCCCTCATCTTCATTGTCTGGGCAATCTCCCGGAAACGGGCACTGGCATAAAGCTTTATAAGAAAATGCTCACGGAGAACGATATTGGTCAGGCGCATCTCGTCATCAACGGACCGGTGGGCTGCTGCCGCGAGAATCTGCTCCCCCAGCACTCCACTCCCCCAGCGGAGAAATTGCGGCTGATCCCTGCTAAGAAACACCTTTGCATCATGCAGGCCGCAGGAGGGAGATCTACTTTTCAGCACGGCACCGTCACAGCCGGTGAACAGGGGAAGGACATCAGCAGCAGCCGTTTCCAGCTGCGCCGTTACCGCCCGGGACTCGGCCGGTTGCCAAACCTCGATCGTCTCTTCTTTCATACAGAGACGTATCGGCGCCCTCGGCACTCCAAGTCCGGCAGCCATCTCTGGACAGATATCAATAAACTGCACATGGCCCTGCAGCAGCTCAATAATTTCGGCACTCAGCCGTTGTCCATCATAGCGGCAGAAATCAAAGCCAAGGCAACGACTTACAAGCACGACAGGTTGAGGAAAAGGTCGAGACATATCCCCTTTCACCTACAAAGAAAATGAAAATTCATGCTAACTCGTGCAGCAAAACTGACCCCAAACACTAGTACACAGTAAAGCTTAAATCTTCGGATAAAGTCGTTTCAGCTTTACCCTGGCATCTTTCGTTTTAAATTGCCAATCAATTTTGGTCTGGCAACTGTTTCGATCTAAATTCCAAGCCGCCACTTTTTGCCGTATCTTGTTAATGCAATCAATCCTCCCGGCAAAGCACTGTCTCTTCAAGACACTGATTTCAATTTC
>PDWJ01000519.1_pt1 | contig 76152 bp, 51 predicted proteins | sample 1430881 | NCBI WGS metagenome assembly PDWJ01 (sample SAMN01162460, study PRJNA174530) | Oral metagenome, whole genome shotgun sequencing project. | biome: Marine environment; feature: Marine mammal; material: Swab sample of the gingival sulcus; isolation source: swab sample of gingival sulcus...
GCCTTTATGCGTAACTGGCCGTATGCTTACTCCTTAGGCAATGAAGATGATTCGGCGATTAAAGGCAAATTCGGCATCGGGCCGTTACCGGGCGCAGAAGCCGGACAATCCGCAGCGACATTGGGCGGCTGGCAGATCGCTGTGTCAAAATACAGTGCCAATCCGGAAGCTGCTGTAAAGGTCGCACTGTTCATCGCCTCGGAAAAAGTCCAGAAAATCCGGGCAACGGAACTCTCGATGCTGCCGACCGTCATGAGTCTGTATAAAGACGCTGACGTGCTTGCCAAACGCCCATTTATGGGTAGCCTCTACGATGTGTTCATCAACGCTGTGGCGCGTCCTTCGACCATCACGTCACCGAAATACAACCAGGTGTCGACAAAATTCTTCAACGCGGTTTACGATGTGCTCACCGGTAAGAAAGATGCCCAAACCGCTGTGGATGAACTGGAACTCGATCTTGAGGATATGTTAGAATAGTTCCGGCCAGATCTTACAAAGTCTAAAAAATCTGAAGTGGCTGAAAAATATCAGTCGCTTCAGATCTATCGTCCATTACATACGTCATTCGTACATCACCTTCTCTGTTCAGAGCAGTATATAACTTTTCGGACACATCCTTTTCTTCAACACGAATATGCATATCAACGCGTACATATCACGAAACCATAGGCATCGGATGGTTAGAGGCTTTTTCTGAAATAAGAGAAGTACTTTCCATAGAAATGAGGAGAAACTCATGAACAGTATTCAACGTATACTTATGTGGGGCCTTTTGGCTGTGCTCATGGTGGGAACGCCTTTCATGAGCGGAGCTGAAGACAAGATCGTCATCACCATGACCGGCAGTGCTGTCGGCCAGGAAGGCGAGCTCATTCGAGAAGGGGCAAAACTCTATATGGAGCAACACCCAAATGTCGAGATTCTGGTGTATGACGTCCCTGACTCAACCACAGCTCGATTTATTCTGTATCTCAAAAAACTCGTCGCTCAGGCCCCTGAAATCGATCTGTATCAGGTTGATGTCATTTGGCCGGGAGAAATGGCGGATCACTTTATCGATCTTTATCAGCATGGGGCGCAAGAGTATGTTGATGACCATTTTGCCGCATTGATTCAAAATAATACGGTGGACGGGCGTTTAGTCGCTATGCCATGGTTTATGGATGCCGGACTTCTCTACTATCGAACCGATTTGTTGAAAAAATATGGCTATGCCGAACCTCCGGCAACCTGGGATGAACTGGAAGACATGGCCAAAACCATTCAGGATGGCGAGGTCGCTGCCGGCCGGGAAAACTTCTGGGGCTTTGTGTGGCAGGGCGATATGTACGAAGGCCTGACCTGTGATGCGCTGGAATGGATTGCCTCAAGCGGCGGCGGCACATTTATCGATGCTGATAAACAGATCACGATCAATAATCCGGAAGCTCTGCTCGCCTTAGAACGAGCCAAACACTGGATCGGCTATATTTCCCCGCCGGCTGTCACCGGATTTCTGGAGGAAGATGCCCGGCGCTGGTGGCAATCGGGCAATGCGGCGTTTATGCGGAATTGGCCCTATGCCTATGGTATGGCCAATGCTGATGAGAGCCCGGTAAAAGGAAAGTTCGATGTCGCCCCGCTTCCAGGAGAGAAACCGGGCATGGGAGTGGCGACACTTGGCGGTTGGCAGTTAGCTGTGTCAAAATATAGCAAACACCCTGATGTCGCAGCAGATATTGCCCTGTTCATGACATCGGAAAAGGTTCAAAAAATGCGGGCGATTCAAGGCTCCTTTAATCCAACGATTCCCAGTCTGTACAAAGATCCGGAAGTGTTGCAAGCGGTGCCGTTTTTCGGAAGTCTGTATGACGTGTTTGTGAATGCCGTTGCCCGGCCTTCCGCACAAACCGCACCCAAATACAGTCAGGCCACCCGTTTCATTTTCACCGCTGTTCATCATCTGTTGACCGGGCAGCGAGAGGTTCAAGCCGCCCTTGATGAGCTGGAAGTCGATCTACAGGATTTGCTGGGGGCAGAATAACACAGAATTCCTCAGGCATGGGACGATGTCGAGGAGTGAAGGAGGAACACTATGAGCACACTCAAGAAAAAACCGATGGATGAGATGATGCGACGAGAGCAGAGCGCCGCGTATAAGCTGCTGGCGCCGACTCTCGTGATTATCATCCTTGTCGCGATTTATCCCCTGGGCTCTGCGTTTATTAAGAGCTTTACGGATGAAACCTTTGCCAGCGCCGAACCAACAAAATTTGTCGGCCTGCAAAACTATGCTCAGTTGCTGGGCATGACGATCAGAAAGCTGCCCCCCAGGGAAAACTTCACTATGACACAGGAGTCCTTCAAGAAATTTCAGGCTCAAGGATTGCCGGAAGAAGTGTTGACTCAACTGGAACCGTTGACTGATAAAGTCCATAAAGGTCAGTCCAGGTTTGAAAAAGCCCTGAAAAAAGCCCTGGGGGAAGATGGACTCAATGCGCACCTCCAAACTTTGTTGACCTATAGTGAACGGAGCATCGAGCGTGATCCCGATTCCAGAGAGATCAAATATGAATCGGCGGCCAGGATTCTTCCTCGTAAACCGGTGCGTTACCGCGAAGCCGGACAATTCAATTTCCTGGGTTCCCGCTACGTCATCGGGGCCAGAGATCCCGATTTTATTCTGTCCATCAAAGACACCCTCGCATTTACGATATGGACTGTCGCGCTGGAAACCATCTTCGGGCTGATTTTTGCGTTGATTGTGAATGCCAACTTCCCGGGACGAAGCGCGATGCGAGCCTTAATGCTGGTCCCCTGGGCGATTCCGACTGCTATTTCGTCCAGAGCCTGGCAATGGATGTTCCAGTCAACCCGCTCCGGCCTGTTTAATACGATTGCGGATATGTTTGGGCTGGGGAGCGGACAGACAGCTTTTCTGCAACTGGAAGCCTGGCAATTACCGGCGATGATTGCAATTGATGTCTGGAAGACGACACCCTTTATGGCGCTGCTTATTCTGGCCGGTCTGCAACTCATCCCCGCCTCTATGTATGAAGCTGCCGATGTCGACGGCGCGTCGAAATGGCGGCAATTTCGGTCGATAACTCTGCCGATGCTGAAGCCGACAATTGCGGTGGCCCTGGTCTTCCGAACCCTGGATGCCCTGCGCGTGTTCGACCTGTTCCAAATCGTACTGGGTCAGTCTCGTTACTCAATGGGAAGTTTCATCTACTATCAATTGATCAATAACCGCGCGACCGGCTATTCGTCTGCCGGCGGCGTGCTGATGTTTGTTGTACTCTTCGCGTTTGCGTTCTTCTATATCAAATTTCTGGGAGTCCAGTCGGAAGAAGGCGATTAAATCCACAAAACAGTTGTTGACACATGCATGTTGTTGACGTGAGAAAGAGGCGGCAGATTTTTTCGTGCCACATGGCGAAAAGATGATGCCGGTTGGACTATGAAAAAAGAAACGAAAAAACGTATCAACAAAGTCCTGTTCTGGATTCTGGTGGTGTTTATGGCCTTCTGGATGATCTTCCCGTTTTATTGGATGGTCAACTCAGCCTTGAAAAGCGAGACACAACTTCAGATGACGCCGGCCACCTTTGTGCCGCGCGATCCTGATACAGGCGCGATTACAATAAGCTTGCAGAATTTTAAAGCCGTTTTTCAAAATGAGAAATTCCTCAGAGGCATCATCAATAGTGTGATCGTGGCTGGCAGCACGACCATTATCTCTTTGGTGCTTGGGTCGTTTGCAGCATTTTCATTAGGGAAACTCCGGTTTAAAGGAAAGCAGCCGACCATGTACCTGATCCTGGCGATGACCATGTTTCCGGCAATCAGTATTCTGTCCGGATTATACGCGATGATGAACTGGTTGAACATGCCAGCGATTCCGTTTATGATTCTGACCTATCTGGTGTTTACTTTGCCCTTTACGGTCTGGGTACAGACTTCATTTTTCAGAACGCTGCCACTGTCGATTCTGCAATCGGCGTATGTGGACGGTGCGTCGCCGTTCCAGACCTTTTACTTGATTCTGCTGCCCTTAACTGCGCCGGCGTTGGTGACGACCGGATTGCTGGCCTTTATTAATGCCTGGAACGAATACCTGTTTGCCTTAACTTTTACATCGGTTGCCCCGGAAGCGCGCACGGTGACTGTGGCGATTGCTCTGTTTACCGGAAAATTTGCCATGCATGAACCTTTCGGGGAAATCATGGCTGCCGGCGTGCTGGTCACGATTCCGCTGATTGTGCTCGTCATGATTTTCCAGAGGCGAATTATGGCCGGATTAACAGCAGGAGCGGTGAAAGGCTAAACAAAAAAACACGCGTTCTGTCACTGTCAATCGAGAGACGCTCCAGGGCCATATGAGTGGAGAGCTGACAGGTTTTCAAAACCTGTCAGCTCTTTCGTGGGTTCAATTCTACCGAATAACGCTCTGCCACATAATAATGTCAGCTTTCCTATAATCCGTATCGATGGAGTTACCGTGACGGAGCGCTCACCCTGCATGATGAACATTGAGTTCAACCCTGGCAGGGTTTGAAACCCTGTCAGGGCTATTTTCAAAGGAGAACACATGCTTAAAACAAATGCCAAACACATTGTCGAATTTCTTTTACAGTGCCAGCCCGGTCCCCCAAGAAGCAGGGGAACCTGGGGCGTGGATCATCAGGGAGAACCCTTTCTCCTCCCATCTATCGGTGGGATTACGCTCAATCTTCAAGTCGGCGATCCCGCGTGTGGCTGGGCGGGCGATCATCTCGAACCCGGTGTCAGTTGTACTGCTGACACGTTGAAACCTTTCGAACATCCGAATGTCTCGCTGCAAGTATATTCCTGCGTTGGGAATAAGGCGAAAGTGAGGTCTGGCTCGGCTAAAGGAGCGGTCGGTTATGTCATCGGTCACCATGGCGGATCAGAGCATATCATTGTCGATTTTCCCCGCAAAGTCAAAGAAAAGCTCACGTATAATGACACGATCATCATTTCTGCCAAAGGCCAGGGGTTGAAACTGCTCGACTACCCTGACATTATGTTGTATAATCTCGACCCGGCTTTACTTAAAAAACTCCATATCACCCCGACCGACCATGATACCCTCAAAGTTCCCGTGACCACCTTGGTTCCCGCGGCATGTATGGGATCGGGAGTTGGTTCGGCACATGTGGCGTCAGGGGATTACGATATTATGACGAGTGATCCGGAGACGGTAAAGGAGTATCATCTGGACAAATTACGATTCGGGGATTTTGTGGCCTTATTGGATCACGATAACCGTTATGGGAGAGCCTATCGAAAAGGGGCGGTCACGATTGGGATCGTGGTACACAGCGACTGTCTGAAAGCAGGACACGGCCCTGGAGTGACGACGATTATGACCTGCCAGACATCGCAGATAGAACCGGTCATTGACCCACATGCCAATATCGCCCATGTGTTACAGATCGGGACCGAGGCCAAGAAAAAGAAATCATAAGATGTGTAAATCACGGAGGGCGTTGATGGAGTCTCCCTTCACGGTGGCCTCCATCCCGGAACGTCCGGCCAATTTCAGGTGGAGAACACCCGAAAAGCAGGTGGACTCCACCCTCCGCACGAGCAGTCATGATTGACATACAGTCATAACTCATCTTACACACAGTTCCGGAGAGTACATGGTTTCGACGGGGAAGAACATGTATGGCCCCCTCTTCTGAGAAAAAAGAGGGGGGGAGAAAGGGGGGTGGTCTTGTTTAACGGGATGAAACTTTTACCGGACGATGTTCCTCTAATGACTGCTGGGCAGCCATTCCCATAAGAATCGGAATTCTGCCATCGATTCCTGTCACTGATGGCATGGTGTCTTCCTGAACACACGTGATAAATTCGCGAGTTTCCTCTAAATAGGCCTCATTATACCGTTCGAGGAAAAAATAGGGGATCGGATCTCGTTGGATGCGGCCGCGTTGGAAAAAAGTCGCTGAATTGGGGGCCGGATTGCCTACCACGACACACCCCTCTGAGCCGAACACTTCGATGCGCTGATCGTAGCCATAGACCGCCTGCCTACTGTTATCGATGACACAATACGCACCACTTTCATAGGTCAGGGTCACGACAGCCGTATCGACATCGCCTGCTTCACCGATTTTTGGGTCGATCAACGTGGTGCCGACGGCATACACTTCAGTCACTTCCTCTCCCATTAAAAAGCGGCACATGTCGAAATCGTGGATCATCATATCGAGGAAGATTCCGCCGGAAATTTTGACATACTCGATGGGCGGCGGCTCGGGGTCTCGGCTGGTAATACGAATGACGTGAGGCGTCCCGAGGTCGCCGGCAGCTACGCTTTCTTGCGCGCGTTTGAAATTCGGGTCGAAACGGCGATTAAACCCGATTTGCAGTTTGACCCCAGCCTTTTCGACCGCATCGAGCGCCTGATCGATTCTGGAGAGATCGTGGTCGATCGGTTTTTCACAAAAGATGTGTTTACCGGATTCTGCGCCTTCGATAATCATTTGTGAATGCGTATCGGTTGACGAACAAATAAAAATTGCGTCAATATCCGGATCGCTCATTATTTCCTGGTGATCTCCGACGGCTTTTGGAATCCCGCACTCTGCGGCACAAGCCCTGGCCGAATCGAGATACACATCCGAAACCGCTGCAATTGTCGCGTCGGCGATGTTGAATGAGATATTCCTGGCATGGAGTTTCCCGATTCTTCCAGCGCCGATAAGACCTATGCGAACCTGTTTTGCCATAGCATATTCCTCCTGTTTGCTGTGAAAGGTGAATGGTTAACGTGTCTCTCAGCAGTGCAAACGGTTTGCGCCCCGAAACAATTCGGAAAGCATGCACTCCTGAAATTGCTGCTATCCGGTCATAAACGCCAGACTTGTCTGAGTCGCTTCTTTCAATCCGTCCAACGGCATCGTTTGGGCGTTTGCCGGGAATGGTTCGAAAGAGTACATTCCGGTATATTCTTTATCTTCCAGAGCCTGTATCTGTTCCTTATTCCCCATAATATCTTTCGAGTCAACAAGAATTCGAAGTTCATCTCACTCGATATAGGCATTCTAAGTCAGTTACAGCCACGACAAACCTCCTGGGAGGGCAAGGGGTGGGTAAAAACGAGAGAATGACATAACCCATTTAGAATCACTCTATTTAGATCATTCTGTCAAGTTTTTTTCTGTGGATAACTGTTTTGTTAACCCTCTTAATGTCATTTTTGAATAAAAAATAAATAATAACGTTATTTTTTAAGTTATTTTACTTGATATGGATTTTGTTAACGTTAATTTTACGTCTGTTGATGTTAGAAGCTGCTTTGGCATGGTTGTGATAATTTTGCGAAGTCTTTGTATGCGTGCAGCTAAATCGATGGTATGATATGGGGTGTAATACTATTCAAATGAATGGTTTTGCGAGTTGGAAACATGTTGTGAAAAAGAAAATATCACGCTTACTGCAGCCAATATTCGTGAGATATGTAAAATCGGGCAGCAATAGAGTATACAATTCAAGAATGAGGGAGCCGCTTTGGGGTTTTAAGACCTTTCTCTTGTCTGCTCTGACAACAGGATCGAAGACCGATTCTGAATCGATGTCGTTAAAGAAGGAACCGATTGGGACATGTGAGGCTTTCGCAACAGCCATCAATGAGTTAGTCGACGGGATTGGCTGTGTTATTCTCGACTTGACTCAGCAAGCTGCTGGTGACGTTATAGTCCGCTCGGCAATCTCTTTTGTCGAGGTAAGTGTATAAGTTTGTATTTGTCAAAGCAACTTTCATAGTGATTCATGAAATGAAAAGATGTCAATTTGTTCTTGACATTGATTATCATTAAATTAATATTAGTAATATAGTTGAATATAGCTCTGTTTGGGAGGATCATGCAGCTCCATAATGGAGAAAATTATGAAATTATCGATAGTGCTCTTAATTACGGACTTGCCCTGACAGCAGCCTGGATGCTCGAAGCCTTCACAATATGTACGTAAGAAGTGCTACAAGCCGGAGTCAAACTTGCGATCGAGCCGAGAGCAATCGCTATGAAACATTATGTTTTGCCTCTGGCGAATGTATGCCCGATCCTGAAGCCAATATTTTGCCAGATGGGCAATAGAGTCTGTAGGTGGCTTGCACGTTTAATGCGCGAACTGTCCGCATATATTGTCAAATAATAATTGTCAATATACGCGAAGCAGAGTTGGAGAAGAGAGGGGAAAACGATGAAATCAAAAGTAGCGTTTTTACACGGACCAAAAGATTTACGGGTGGAAGAAATTGAGGTGCCGGCGCTTAAACCGAATCAAGTCTTAGTGAAAGTCGGCGCATGCGGAATCTGCGGCTCTGACGTTGAGTGTTTCGAAGGGCTTTCTGCTGAAGGACGATACGATTTAGGCCCCTACACGCCAGGTCATGAATGGGGTGGCGAAATCGCCGACATCGGAAGTGATGTGACAACTCTGAAACCCGGCTATAAAGTAACCGGCGATTGCGTGATGGAATGCGGCGTGTGCCGCAACTGCCAGGATGGCTTGATGCCGTCGGCCTGCTTGAATATGCGAGAAGCCGGATTCCGTCCTGATTCTCCGGGAGGCATGGGAGAATATATGGTAATTGAGGAACAATATGTCCACCGTATTCCTGACGAATGGACCTTCGAGGACGGCGGCTGGGTCGAAACCTTTTCGATCGGTTATTTTGGCATATGGGGCAATGGCGGCTACATTGACGCTACCGATACGGCCATTATTTCCGGCATCGGGCCAGTCGGAATCTCAGCTCTGATGGTCGCAAAAACAGCAAACGCCAGAGTCATCGCGATCGACCCGGTCAAAACGAGGCGGGAACGGGCATTACAATATGGCGCTGATGTGGTCCTCGATCCGGCTGAAGGCAGCCTCGTTCAACAGATTGAAGAGTTGACAGACGGCGAAATGGGAAGCGTGGTCGTGGAGTGTTCCGGCAACGACACCGCAATCGCCTCGTTGTTCGATATTGCCGGACATAGTGGCAGAGTGCGGCTAATCGGGCATTCTATCGGCAGAAAAATTCCAACCGAAATCGGTAAAACCATCTGGAGAACCCTGGATATTACCGGAGCCGGCGGTACCAAAAATTTTGCTCAACGCACAATCAAATTCATGAACCGAATTCGCGATCTCTATGATTTTGCGGGGCTGAATACCCATCATTTTCCGTTTGAACAAATTCACGAAGCTTTTGATCTTGCAATCCATGACAAAGAAAATGCGTTTAAAGTGATGTTGGAGTTCTAAAGCAGGAGGGAAACGACCATGCAAAAAATCAAACTGGGCATTATCGGGCTGGGGAGATTAGGGCGGAAACATGCCGAAAATATTCACTATCACATTCAAAATGCTGAATTAACAGCGATTTGCAGTGTGGTTCAGGATGAGTTAGACGCTGTCTCCAAAGAAATGAGCCCGAAATACATCACGAAAGATTACAAGGAGATTATCGAAAATCAAGAGTTGGATGGAATCGTGATCGCCTCATCCTCTCAGGAACACGAGATCATGATCTGTGATGCCGCCAAAGCGGGGCGAAAGAATGTCTACACGGAAAAACCCATCGGGATGACCCTGGCAGAAATCGATCGTATCGAAGAGGCCGTCACGGCCAATTCCGGCATGAAGTTGCAGGTCGGATACAACCGGCGCTTCGACCGCTCCGTGCAGGCTGCCAAGAAAAAGATTAACGAAGGTTTTGTCGGCAAACCGATCCAGATCAAAATGATCAATCGCGATCCCGCGTCAATGGGGGAATTTATCATCAAATTCAGCCCGAAAAGCGGTGGGCTCGTGCTGGATATGCTCACCCACGATTACGATTGCGCTCGCTGGTTCGTGAATTCCGAGGCCAAAAGCGTGTATGGTCTTGGTGGAGCGTATGTGTACGAAGGCTTAAAGGCGGTCGATGACATCGACAATTGTGTTGTTCTGGTCGAATTCGAAAATGGCGTGATGGGCCAGATCGAAACCAGCCGAAACTGCACGTATGGCTATCATGTCGAGACCGAAATTTATGGCAGCGAGGGGTGTATCCGGATCGGGACAACCCCCTATAAAGATCGTGTCACCTACATGAACCCCAATGGGGTGACTGTCCAATGCGTGGATTGGTTTTTCGAATATTGGGAACCGACCTTTTTAGCTGAGATGCAGGATTTTGTCGATTGTATCGCTGAAGATCGGCAGCCTCTGGTCGGTCTTGATGATGGATATAAAGCCGTTGAATGGGCCCATGCCACAACGGAGGCTGTTAAAGAACAGAAAATTGTTTATCTATAACGTTTCTATTTCTCGTTTGTGAGATTGAAGTCTCCTCCTGTTGTACAGCAGGGCTGTGACGTTCTCTTTTTGCCCTGAAAGGGCAGCTCATACTAGTACAACGTTTCGGAAAGACGTACCCATTTTCTGAAACACTGTCCTAGTACTATAAAGGAAAAAAATTATGTCAAAGGATTTAGTCGCTGGAAAAGTATGTATCGTCACTGGCGGCACACAAGGCTTAGGGAAGGAAATTGCGCTTCATCTTGCCCGGAACGGGGCGGAAGGGATCGTGATCTGCGGACGGAATGTGGAGAATGGCAGCGCATCAGCAAAGGAACTTCAAGCTCTTGGCTGCTCATCTGAGTTTGTCCAGGCTGATTTAACTGTAGAAGCTGATTGCCGCAATGTTGTGCGTGTATGCGATAACAGATTTGGAAAAGCCCACGGCCTGGTAAACGCTGCCGGGAGCACCGATCGCGGAAGTCTTGAAGATACCACGGTGGCAGCCTGGAATCTAATGTTTAACATTAATGTCCGGGCTCCATTTTTGTTAACTCAGGAAGTTGTTAAAGTCATGCGACGTGAGCACACTGGCGGCAGTATCGTCAATATTATCAGTGATACCAGCCATGGAGGGCCTCCCTATATTATGGCCTATTCTGCCTCAAAAGGTGCATTGGCTACGCTAACCAAAAACAATGCGTATGCCCTCCTATGTGACAAAATCCGTGTTAACGGTATTAATATGAGCTGGACATATACTCCTCATGAAGATTTGGTGCAAAAAGCCATGGGAAAGGGGGAGAATTGGCTTGAAGAGGCTGACGCTCAACAACCATTTGGACGCCTGCTTCGTCCGCGTGATATTGCCTCTCTGGCTACGTATCTTCTTAGCGATCAAGCTCAGATGATGACCGGATCGGTGATTGATTTTAGTCAGCATATCATCGGTGCCTGGGATTAGTGCGTAAGAAGTGAAGGGTGGAAAAGTCAAAAATAGTGAAGCGGCAGGAATAGAGTATTGGTCTCACGGAGTCGGTCTGTTTTCCGGCGCTCGGAACGTCTGAGAAATGCTCTATCAGAGTTGGCGGGGCAGGCTTCCAGCCTGTCAGCTCTGACAAGAATGTCTGGACCACCATCTTCTACACGTTATTTCTAAGATGATCCTCGACTCCATATCTTCCAGGGTTTCCTGATGAACTTCGACAGCCTTCGGAATATGACACTCCGCCATACACTGTTTGACTGCCCCTATAGCAACCTCTTACTTCAGCATTCATTTTTTTATTCTACCGGCAATGATTTCGATTAATTCCTTCGGATCGGTGTCCTCCTTATAAATATTCGAAGAGTTCTTCCCATGCTCCAGCACCACGAATCTGTCGGAAACATCATAGACTTCGTAGGCGTTATGGGAAATCAAAATTACCGATAACCCGCTTTCTTTAGCTTCCTTGACCAACCGTAAGACCCATTCGGTTTCGGTCACAGATAATGCTGCCGTCGGTTCGTCTAAAATAAGGAGTTTTGCTCCAAAATAGCTCGCTCTGCCAATGGCGATCGCTTGCCGTTCACCTCCGGACAAAAAGTTAACCGATTCGTGCATGGCCCGGATATTTTTCAAACCAACATCCGCCAGGGAACGGGCACTAATTTCATCCATTTTTTTATGGTCGAGGAATGTCAACGGACCAATCTTTTTTGTTAATTCTCGCCCTAAAAAGAAGTTGCGTGAAATCGTCATCAGATTGACGAGCGCCAGATCCTGGTAAGCAGTTTCGATCCCAGCGTCCCTGGCATCTGCCGGTGAATTAAAATTAGCAAGTTTCCCATCAACATAAATATGCCCGGATGTCGCCTTATAAAAGCCGTTCAAGCATTTGATCAACGTCGATTTTCCTGCTCCATTGTCGCCTAACAGTCCGACGACTTCATTTCTTCCGATGAAGAAGTCTACATTATCAAGCGCAGTCACTCGGCCGAATCGGACCCCGACATTGTGCATAGAGACAAAATTATCCTGTATTTTTTTCCTCTTCGCTTGATCTGTATCAACAATCATTCTCCTACCACCGCCTTTCGTATTTTGGTGTTCATAATGACTGCCAGTACTAAAATGACACCAATGAACCCCTGGTACCAGTATGCAGGCGCCCCCGCCAGGATCAATCCACTGCGCATTACCCCAATGAGAAATGCCCCGATAAACGCACCGGTAATGCTACCATACCCTCCGGTGAGAAGTGCTCCTCCGATCACGGAAGATGCAATCGCTTCTAATTCTAAAAGCTGCCCAGCTGTGGGGTCGATGCTATGAAATCTGCCAAACATCGTAAACCCCGCAAGTCCGGCAAAGACAGAGCATATGGTGAAATTGATGAGTTTGACTTTATTGACGTTAATCCCGACAGCTTTCGCTGTTCCAGGATTTCCTCCAACAGCAGATATGTGATTCCCATACTTTGTTTGAGTTAAGATTACCGAAAGGATAATCATCCCTAGAATAAACCAAAGACCTGAGGCTCTCATTCCGAAGGCGAGCTTCCCTCCTAACGCATTGAGGAATCCTGTCTCTTCTCCAAGGTAATCTATCGTAAATCCTTGTGAGACGGCTAACAACACTCCACGAAAAAACATCATCGAGCCAAGTGTCGCAATAAAGGAAGGGATTCTGGCTTTGATCACGATTATGCCGTTAAGCAATCCGATTAATCCTGCAAAAGCCAGACCAGCGAGAAACGCAAGAACCATCGGTACGCCGGAGTTTGCCAGCGTTGCCCCAATCATGGGGGCCACCGCAAATACTGAGCCGACGGACAGATCGAATTCTCCGGCAATCATCAGAAAACAGATCCCAATGGCGATGATCCCGAGTTCGGAACTCGTTGTAAAAATCCCAATAAAATTTCGCCAGGTGAAAAAGTTTGCAGACAGGAGCGTAAAGATGAACGTGACGATGATTAGGCCGGAGAGCGCCCCAATTTCTCTGATACGTAAAAGCCTCTCGACAAGATCTCTATACTTTTTCTCCACAGTTCACTCCCCTTGTATTGATGGTTGCTTGTTCCACTTCTGTGAAAAGGCAGAGCCTTGCTTGCAAAAAAACCCGAAGAGAGTGCTGGAACAGCACTCTCTTCGGGCAAGCCGCTCTAACGATATTTTTTTGCAACCATTTCTTCTACGATTTCCACATTGTTTTTATCAACAATGGCTGGTCCGGTGAGAATGTCGTCATGAGGAATTAACCCATACTTGTTATAGAGAACAAGCAGACTGATCGGCAGATATCCTTGAAGATATTGTTGCTGTTCAACGGTGAACACCAATGTATCCTCCTTGATCGCTTTGATCATGATATTGGAAAGATCGACAGCCCCCAATTTGACTTTGCCGACTAAATCTTTCTCTTCAAGGAGCTTGAGAGTTGGATGGGCGTCCAATGGACCCAGGCAAAATATTGCATCAGTGTCCTGGTTTTTCGTTAAGTAGGCATCAATGGCCTGGTAAGTCTCTGAGGCATTTGGTGAGGTCGCCAGTTTCTCTATGGGGATGCCTGCTTCGGTAAACACTTCGATCATCCCTCTCGCTCTGGCTTCAAGCCCTGCATGGCCGACTTCATGGATTGACACAACGCCTCTTTTAGGAGTCTCCGGAGCAAATTCTTTCAACATTCGACGGGCTGCCTCAACACCAACCATGTAATCATCGGCCCCGACATACGCCAGATAAGGAATTTTTTCCTCAAAGCCCCGATAATCCGGCACATTGATAGCCACGACGGGAATTCCCTTGTCAATAGCAGCTTTGACAGGTTCATCAAGGGCTTTGGCATCAGTAATGGTGATCGCTAATCCATCAGGCTCATCCGCTACGGCCGTTTCTACCATATCGACAAGTTTCTGAATCGAAAATTTTTCAGGTCCGAGATACGTTACATCAACATCAAACTCTTCGCCTGCATCCTTTGCACCTTTCATCACAACGCCCCAGAACGGATCAGCAGGGCCTCCATGTGAAATGACATAGAATTTCATCTTATCTTCCGCCAAGGCTGTTGAGATGTGCAACAAGACCAGACTCACTACGACCATACCCACCAATAACTTTTTCATAAAAGCTCCTCCTTAAATACGTTTAGGAACACTCCCGCAGAGAACAAAATCACCGCATGTCATCAATTCTGCTATCATGTACGCCCATTTATGTAAGAACCTTCGTCCATGATAGGGAGATTGAAATATATGGAGTTCCCTTATAACTTTGGTTAATAGTATCAGGTAGCTTCCAGATACCACTTTAGTCTCCAATAAGAGGCTAAAGCAGCCAGTATAATTTTAAATAGTATTTAATCCTTGTCAAGAGAAAAAATAAATATTACTTAAATAAAATTACGGTACGATGATATGGAAAGGAAGGGAAAATATGAAGGATTTTACCCATATTTGAGTGACGTATTTGCACAAAAAATACACTCATTGCACTCTTGGATCTTCTTTCGAATAATCTGCGCCTATAGAACTAAACCTAATAGGGAATTTTTTGTTTTAATCTCCTGAATAATAAGAGATTATAGAAAAATATAGAAGGAATGTTTGTTGGTATTTTCGACCTGTCGTCAAAACGTTAAGCTTACCTCTGATGGTTATTTTTGCGTCTTGGTGACTGTCTGAGTGTGTTCAAATGCAGGCAGGAATTTGGGCGAGAATCGGAAGACCCTATTAATGGGTGTTAAGAGTTTTCTATTTAAGTAAAATTTAAATAATTTTGCAATACTATGAGATTATGTATAATTTTATTTGACTTTTACTGTTTCAAGTCAAATTGTATGATAAAATGTAAAAAAGTGGTATATTCATCTTTCTTGTCAGTTATTTCGATTGGATGAGGACATCCGGTAACCATCAACATGTCTCGTACAGCGTTGCAGAAAAAAGTAGACACATAACGCACACAGAGAAACGCTCTGTGACCCTTCGTGTGGATGATGTCTACGTATTTTCGAAATCGTGTACTAGTAAAATATGTTGAACCTTCTAAAAATTGTGTTCTGTCAATCTGAGGCTGGCTGGCGGAAGAGTTGGCATCAACCCTGCTAGGGTTCAACTCTGAAATATTTTTGCATCAAAGGGTCAGAAAATATATTATGTTGGGAGAAATGATTAAAAGAACCAGAATAGCACAACAGAAAACAATTAAAGAGGTTGCCGGACAAGCTGAGGTGACGATCAGTCTATTAAGCCAAATTGAAAACAATAAAACGAATCCATCCATCAATTCCTTAATTGCGATTGCTAAAGCCTTGAATGTCCCTGTCGGTTCTTTTTTTGATGATATCGATTCGATGTCATTTGAGCCTGTTGTGAGGGCCTATAAGAGAAAAGCGATGCAGTCTTTGAATGGGGTGACGTATTACCTGCTGACTCCAACAACAAAGGATGTTTTAGTGGAGTTCAAATATAATGTCTATGAAAAAGGAGGCGCAAGTGCGAATTTTCATACTCATAAAGGGCAGGAGTATGGAATTGTGCTTGAGGGACGGTTAAAAGTTACGTATGGAGAAGATGTCTACATTCTTGAAGCAGGAGACAGTATGCTTCTTGATTCGACCATCCCTCATGATATGGAAAATATTTACGATGGGAGAACGATTACGATTTGGGCTGCTTGTCCGCCTCTTCCAAGCTATCTATAGTATTCGGAGATATCGACAGGTTCGACGAGAGACTGTCATTGGGGCAAATAGACTGGACGAATAGGAAGAAGAGGCTCTCGGATGCGGTATTGTCTGTTTTTAGCGATGTTTGGTCCACTAAAAAATATATTTTGGTCCCCAACTTCAGTGGTTGGAAGATTTTTCGGCCAGAATGCCCGGTACGTCAAAGTATCGGGCATTGCTTTTTGCAGAAATCGCCGCGTCAAGGGACGAGGTTTGAAGGAAGACATGATTCGATCTTTGGCGTTTCATCTTAGCTCAGTAGAGGCGCAAGGTAGTCTACCGAGGTTTTTACATCTTCGATAAAACTTGTTTTGATGTTTCCTTCGATCGCAACAGAGCCTGTATAGCCCAATTCCTGTAATACATCTAAGACCTTTTGAAAGTCAATAGCGCCAAAGCCTGGGAAGTAGCGATTATTATCGGAAATATGGAACGAATCGTAATATGTGATATATCTTTTTAACGCAGCAAAGCCATCAGCCTCCTCGATGTTCATGTGGAATGTGTCCGGGAGAATTCGCAGAAAAGGATTTTTCAGATCCTTAATGAGTTCGACTGCGTCATCGAGGCTGTTCGCGACTGAGGATTCGTAACGGTTCGTCGCCTCAACAATCAAGCGGACCTTCTTGTCCTGGGCATATGGAGTGAGTTGCACGATTGATTCTCGGAAACGTTCTCTTGCCGCTTGAATATCCGGCACCGGACCACCCTTGAAAAATCCGAGAATAATTCCAGCATCAGAACCTGTGACAAAATCGATAATTTCCCGGCATTTGTCGATAGCGCCTTGTCTGATTTCCTGATCGGCGCTTGAGAGCGACAGGCTGTAGGTTTTTGCCGTCAAGCCCGAAGCGAACATCGTTAATGTGAGGTCAAAGTCAGCTAGAAACTGCGAGACATCTGTAAGATTGAAGACATCGGGATGGGCCATATTTAATTCAACCCCGCTGAAACCGAGTTCCTGCAGGGTTTGCATATTTTGCTGAAATTGTTTGTCCTCACGGTAGTTTTCGGGAAGAACCGTTTGGATGGCGAGTGGGAAGCGGAATGTTGAGGTGCTCATATATTCGGTAGTGGTGATATCTTCGTCGACAAACACAGAAACCCGCAGCACACAAAATGCGTTGCGGGTTTTTGGCTGTGTTTATCGGCAAAAAAACCACTGTGCCTTCATTTTCGTAGGGTGGGCTGTGAAGCAGAAGCCCACCACATCATGTTTCGGTGGACCCAAAAATTGGCGGTCCACTCTGGAGGTTTAGTTGCCAATTAACGGTTTCATGGCATAGACCGGTTTCCAACCGTCACTCATCGGCTCTTTCAAGAAAGGTTCCATTTCCTTGGCGTCGCGGTGAGTGATCATATCGGTTGGCGGCAATTGTCCTGACGGGAACGCTTCCAGAATCTCATCATGAATCAGGGTCAGATATTTCAGGATTGCCGCGATCGGGCGTTTGGCTTTTTCCGGCGTGGCTGCCGTTGCATCACCGACAACGCCTTCTGGTGTGCCTTTCAGTTCGATCGCAAAATGTCCCTGGCCTTCCGACCATTTGTGCGGACGACGATACGGATCGACTGAGGTATCGAAGTGACCGCCAGGCAGATAGGAGACCCCTTTGCCAACGGTCGAAACTGCATACGACATATCGACCATACCTTCCGGGAAGGTTAACTGGGCAACAGCGGTTTCCGACTCATCGGCATGTACGAAATTCGTGTCGAATTTGCCGCCGCGATCTTCAGTCGCGAAAAACTCGCGTACCGCCCGGTGCCAATCCATAATCCTGAAAATGCCCGGTAATTGATAGGTTTTTTGGAACTGTTGGATCGCGGATTCCAAGACCCAGAGCTGGCCGTGATTATTGATCCAGATCTGTTTGCGGAACCCATCGTTCCACAAGCCCAGCATCACCTGCATCATGATTTTACGCGTGACATCTTCTTCCAACATCACCGTCCCCGGCATGCCCAGGTGATGATAGGGATGTGAGCCATAATTGAGCGGATTAAACGCCAGCGAGCATGCTGCGCCGCGTTTGGCAGTGAAGCGGCGGACCCCTTCTACAATTTGTGTGACCATAAACGAATCCAGTCCGGATACCGTATGCATCCCGTGATTTTCAGTACAGCCCACCGGCACAAGCACAATATCGTTTTTACGGCGATTTTCGACAACTTGGGCGCGCACTGTATTCTGGATGTAACATCCGGGCGTTCCGAGTTCCGAAGGCGAAGGGATCTCATAGTCCGCCAGGACTTTATCGATTTCTTCATCAGAAGCGTCAAACAATTCTTTTTTCATCCGGCCCACCTGGGTGTCTTCGAACACCACACCCGGATAATCAGTAGTCAACCAATTGCGTACTCCATCTTTTCCTGCCATAATTTATTGGTGCTTGAGTATTGAAGTATTTGGTGTTTTGCTCATTATTAAACACCAAACACTTCAATACTTCAATACACTCAAACACTTAGATACAAAATTTTATTCAAAATTGGTAACGGTGATTTTGCACTCTTCACGATCGGTTTGCAGCATTTTTAGATTTTCTGCGATTTCGTCGAGGCTGATTTGTTTCGTGATCAGCGGCGTCATATCCATACCGGCAGCCATTGCGCTAATCGCCAGCGGGAATGTGCCGTGTCCGGAATGGCCCTGAGCACCGACAATGCTCGCACGACGAACCTGGAACACTTCCCCGGTTAACGGGATTTTCGCATCAGCACGGGCCACGATCGCCACGGTCGCATTTAAGGTGCGTCCTTCCCAGATGACCGTTTCAATATCCGGCCACACGACCGTCGGAAGTCCTGTCGCTTCCAAAATCAGGTCAGCGCCCATCCCGCCGGTAATGTCCAGGACAGCTTCCGGCATCCTGTTGTTTACCGGATCGACCACTTCGGTTGCTCCCATCTTTTTGCCAAGCTCTGCTCTGCTTGCGGACGGTTCTGACAAAATCACGTGTGATGCCCCGGCTCGGCGCAGAATGGAGCAGGCTGCCAGACCGATTGGACCACCACCGAGAATCAGGACATTGTCACCGGGGCGGATACCTCCGGCGCGTTCGATCACAGCATTGTAGGCGACACAGGTCGGTTCCACCAGGCTGCCGGCGTGATAGATTTTTTCATCGCCATAGAGCGGGCGCAATGCTTCCAGACTCCAGCAATACTGTGCCGGAACCTTCACAAATTGTGTATAAGCTCCGTCACAACTGAATCCGATTTCTTCGAGCGCTTCGCAATGGTTGGGGAACCCATCGCAGCAAGGACGGCACTTGCCACACCAGAACATCTCCTCAGCACACACGGCTTCGCCAACTTCATAAGGTTTATTGGTGCGTTTGTTCAAGGTGTTCTTGCCGGCCTCTACCACTCTCCCGGCAAATTCATGCCCCAGCACTGCCGGAAACGAGGTCAAACCAGGATACCAGATATAGCCGTCATCATCAGATTGTGCCATATGGACGTCACTGCCGCAGATTCCACAGGATTGTACTTCAACCAGTAATTCATCCGGGCCGATCTCCGGTTTTGGTTTTTCCACAATTTCGATCTTGGGGTATCTCCACACCTTGCTGCCCAGGTAAGTCAATTTTCCATCGATGTCTTTGGAACCTAATTTAAAATCGGGCTTCGGATCCCATGTGGCGTTTAATTGTACCGCTTTCATAATGTCCCTCCAGGTTGATGAGGTTAATATAATTGATACTGTGACAACATCTATAAATTTGCTATGTTCAATTTTAACGGTAAGTATGTAAAATAATGTTAAGTGAAATTCTGTCAAGAAAATATTTGATAAATTTCATTTTTTTGAGGTATTTCGCTGTATGAGATGGACGCCACCATGAAAGTGGCGTCCATTAAAAGCTTATAAATTAGTAGCCTTTAGCTGGATTAATGTCGGCTGCGGTCACGACAGCCGGACCTGTAGAAACAGGTGCTGGTGGAGGGGTGAAGCCATATTTCAGGTTGAGATAGGCGAATACAACCCCCAGGTAGCCCTGTAAATAAGGTTGTTGATCCAGAGTGAACATAATCATGCCATCCTGAATAGATTCAAGTATTGACGGGGAAATGTCCATCTGGGCGATTTTCAGATTATTCCCAACATCAACACCGTCAGCAACCAGACGTTTGATGACTGCTTCAGTCGTTCTAATATTGGACATGAAAAGCGCATCGGTATCAGGATATTCCTTTAAGTATGTGGCCACATCTTCTGCGGCTTGTTGAGCATCCGCTGAAACAACAACCGACTCAGCCGCAATTCCCTGTTCTGTCATCGTATCAGCCCAGCCCTGACCACGTGCTTTAATGTTAGCGGCTCCCTCCTGATGATTACAAAAGACCGCCCGCCGTGGCGTAAATCGGGTCAGCGTTTCTTTGGCGGCGAGCACACCGACAAAATAGCTATCTTCCCCGACATAGGTTAACACCGGAATGCGTTCGCTCTCCGGACTTCTGAGATCCGGAGCATTTATCGCAACTACTGGAATTTCGGCATCAATCACCTTGCGAAGCGTTTCATCCATAGCTTCGGGAACCGTGAGTGTACAGACCAACGCATCCGGTCTCGATGCAATGGCGGTATCCAGGTTTCCCAAAAACGTATCGATGCTGAAGACATCGGTATCAGTATAAGTGACTTCTAGATCGTCATATAGTTCAGACGCATCTTTGACCCCTCTTTTGACGGGCTTCCAAAAGGGATCAGTTTTACTTCCATGAACCACAACGGCAATCTTGTATGTTTCCTCCTGGGCCAGTGCCTTTTTCGGAGTAAATACCAGCGCACTCCCGACAAGCATTCCGGCGATCAAGAGGGCGCATACAAATATGTGTAATGTTTTCATAGCAACTCCTTATCTCCCTCGCGAGTGTAGTGAAAATTGATGAGTTTCAATCTTTAATTATCGAATCCCTTTCTCGGCTAATTCAAGAAATTCATCAATCGTGTCTTTCGTGACAATCCCCGGACCGGTTAACAGGGGAGGCGGAGGGGGGACGATTTCATATTTCACATACAGATATGCGAACATGACTCCCAAATACGCCTGAAGATATGGCTGTTGATCGATCGTGAACATGATTGTATCGCTCTTGAGGTAATCAAGTAAGGTCGGATCAACATCCATCTGGGCGAACTTAATATCCTGTCCAACCTGATACCCATCGGCTTCCAGTTGAGCAATGGTTGTGCGGGCACGAGGGATGTTGCTCATAAAAATCGCGTCGGTATCCGGGTGACGGATCAGATATGCAGCGATCATTTGGCTCCCCCTAACCGGGTCGTCCGCCGTAATATCGATCTGTTCCGCCAGAATCCCGTTCTGTTGCATGGTATCCACCCATCCCCGCCCACGGGCATCAATGTTATCAGCGCCGAGATGATGATTGGCAAACAACGCCTGTTTGGGGGTAAAGCGTTTCAGGGTCTCTTCAGCCGCGATAACGCCGATTTGATAACTGTCTTCGCCAATATACGTTAACACCGGAATACGTTCATCTTCCGACCGCATATCGTCAGCATTGATAGCAATTACCGGCAAGCCTTCAGCAATAGCAGGGCGCAATACCTCATCCATCAATAGCGGATAGGTGAGCGTACAGACTAAGGCATCAGGCTTTTCCTGAACAGCTTCTCTCAGGATGTCCATAAATTCTTCCATATCGTAGACTTTCGGCCCACGATATGAAACTTCGATATCAGGAATTTGGGCCTGAATATCTTGAATGCCCCGTTCTTGAATCTGCCAGAACGGATCGGTTGTGCCTCCATGCACGACGACTGTCACTTTGTAAGTGTCGTTCGCTGTCACGAGTCTTCCAAAGAGGCAAACAGACAAGACGAGTGAGATGACGATGGCTGTGACGTAGCGTTTTTTTGACATGAACTTAGACCTCCTTTAGTGATAATAGGCCCTCGCAGGTTTTAAACATCCATTTCTAAGGTAAAGGCTCACACGCCTGAAAATTGTTTTCAGGCGTGTGGAGAGTTCGTTGCCTTTAGTCCTGGAGAAATTGATCGGCATTGTCTTTCGTGATCATGAAGAATTCGGTTGTCAGAATCGGCTCCACGTCCTGACCGTCTCGCAATTTTTCAACAACTTCTGTGATGAGAAGTTCTCCCATCTTCTCCGGACTTTGGGCCACTGACGCTTCCATTCTGCCTTCCTGAATAGCGATAACCGCATCTTTATTTCCGTCAACACCGATGACGGGCACCTGCATGTCTGACGCTTCAAGCGCCATGAGTGCGCCGAGTCCCATTTCATCGCTGCAGGCAAAAACGAAATCGACCTCGGGATTCGATTGTAAAATATTTTCCATGACATTCATGGCCAGGGCGCGTTCCCAGTTTCCAGGTTGTGACGCAACCACATTCAAGTCGTCATACTGATCCATGATTTCGTTGAATCCCTGTTTGCGTTCTTCACCAGTGTTATTCCCGGCGATCCCTTCAATCACTACCACATTACCTTTTCCATCGAGTAATTTGGCGGTATATTCACCAACCATTCGTCCGGCAGTCACATTATCAGACCCGATAACGCTCACAGCGTCAACTCCTGGTAATGGCGTCTGAGTCTCCATAATTACCACCGGAATTCCGGCGTCAATGGCACCTTGTAATGTAGGGACTAATCCCTGAGGATCTGTTGGGCCAACGGCGATGAGATCCACTCCTTGCTGAATCAGATCTTCAAGCATATTCATCTGCTGCATAACATCAGTTTCGGCAGGTGGCGCCACGATCAATACTTCGATGTCGTTCGCCGCGCCGTATTCCTTGACAGCTTCTGTCATGCGAATCCAGAAAGGACTGACTAACGCTTTTGGTGAAAAACCGAGCACAAACTTGTCGGCTGCAAACACAGTCGAGGTGACGAGGCCGACAAGAATCAAGCTGAGAATGGATGCAATCATTAAACGTTTCATACTTTTCTTCCTCCTTGTACAAAATTACTACAATAGGTGTGTTTACGACAATGGTGTTGTTCATTTTGTATACTTAAATAGCGATCACCCCCCCTTTTTTCTACCCAGTCAACCGTCAGCTCGTCTCTTTTAGACTTTTGTCTGTCGTTTTTTCCGCATGGTATCTATGGCAACAGCCACGGCGATCACTACGCCGATCGTGACCTGTTGCCAATAGGCCGAAACGTTAAGCAAGTTGAGGCCGTTCCGTAGGACGGCGATGACCAGCGCTCCTCCTAACGTCCCGATCAGCGTACCTTCTCCGCCACTGAGGCTAATTCCTCCGATAACGCAGGACGCAATAACGTCGAGCTCGTAGGTCAATCCTGCCAGAGGCTGCGCGCTGCGTAGCCTGGACGCCAGGACAATCCCGCTGATGGCGGCAGCCAGTCCGCTGATACCATAAATGATGACCTTATACTTATTCGTGTTCACCCCGGAGAGTCGGGATGCCTCTTCGTTCCCTCCGATTGAATATGCATAGAGCCCTAATCGGGTTTTGCGAAGAATGATAATGCCAATAGCATAGAGAACCGCCATAATGGCTACAGGAGTCGGGATAAAGGCCACATACCCTCCCCCAAACCATCCATAGGCTTTTGGAAGGCCAAAGATCGGTCGCCCACCGGTAACAACCAATACCAGACCACGTGCGATACTCATGGCGGCCAGTGTGGCGATAAATGGCGGAAGTCCGACCCGAGTGATTAACAACCCGATACATACGCCAAAGAACGTACCAACCAATAATCCGACGACGATGCCGATCGCGATGGGCAGGTTTAAAGTCACCATCGTGTAGCAGGTCATGACAGAACTAATGGCCAAGACGGAACCGACTGACAAATCAATTCCGCCAGTTAGAATGACGAATGTCATACCAATCCCCATAATCGCGATAATTGAGCTCTGTCGAACCACATTCAAAATATTCTTTACTGTTAAAAAATTCGACGATGCAATCGTAAGAATGATGCAGAGCCCGATCAGGCCCAGATAAACTCCATATTTTCGTAATGAACCCCATAGTTTGAGCAGACGCCCAAATGTTGTTTGTTGTTGTGCTTGTGCTTGCATAGGATTTTGTCCTCCCTACGAATCGTTTCTTGAATATTGAAGAGTGAATGGCGGTTATCCATCTGTTCAATCTTCAACCTTCAAACGCCCCTGATTATGCTTGTCCGGTAGCAAACGTCATAATTTTTTCTTGTGTTGCGTCTTCTTGGGAAAGCTCGCCAGTGATCTTCCCATTACACATCACCGCAATGCGATCGCTCATGCCGAGAATTTCGGGCAGTTCGGATGAAATCATGATGATAGCATTCCCTTTTTCGACCAGGTCGTTCATTAATTTATAGATCTCAAATTTGGCCCCGACGTCGATCCCTCTCGTCGGTTCGTCAAAGATGAGAATGCGCGATTGTGCCGACAGCCACTTGGCAAGAACAACTTTTTGTTGATTCCCGCCACTTAACAACTTGGTTTGCTGCTTGATTGAAGGCGTTTTGATTTGCAGGGATTCGCATTGTTCTTCCGAAATCGATTCGATTCCTGACGCATCGATCATTCCCCAACGCGACAGGCGGGCCGCAAGCGGCAGGAGGATATTATTTTCTACGGAGAAATCTAAAACGAGCCCCTGATTCTTTCGATCTTCCGGAATTAAACAAATTCCGGCGTTAATGGCATCATTCGGATCACCGATTTTTACTTCTTGTCCATCTACATAGATCCTACCGGATTGTTTGGGGTCAGCCCCAAAAATGCATCGTGCAAGCTCTGTTCGTCCGGCTCCGACAAGCCCTGCAAGCCCGAGGATCTCACCTTTACGTACACTAATACTGACGTCATCTAACACCCCTTCACGGGTAATATTTTCCGCTTTCAGCATTTCTTCACCAATGTGGTTTTCCCGAGGTGGATATTGTTCGGTCAGATCGCGCCCGACCATCATATTGATGATATCGTCAATGCTGTGATTTTTGACCAGTCCTGTTCCAACGAATTGGCCGTCTCGAAACACAGTCAGTCGGTCGCAGATCTCCTTAATCTCCTCCATGCGGTGAGAAATGTATACCACCGAGACGTCTTTGGCTTTTAAGCTCCGGATCATTTGGAAGAGCTCTTTGACTTCAGTGTCTGTCAGAGACGACGTTGGCTCATCCAAGATCACGATATCTGCATCAAAAGAGATTGCTTTGGCGAGTTCAATCATCTGCTGGTGGGCGATACTGAAGTCACATACCGGTTTGGTAGGGTCGAAATCCATGTGAATCCGACTGAGCACCTCTTGAGTATCTTCAACAAGTTTCTTGCGGTCGATGAACTCCATGAGTTTCGTTGACAGCGGTTCTCGTCCTAAAAAAATGTTTTCGGCCACGCTGAGCTGCGGAATCAGATTCAATTCTTGATGAACAAAGCCGATGCCGGCCCGCTGTGATTCATCGGTATTCGTAAACACAACGTTTTGTCCCCGGAGACGAATCTCTCCTTGATCCAGAGAATAGACCCCACTTAAAATCTTCATTAAGGTCGATTTTCCAGCGCCATTTTCCCCAAGCAGGGCATGACATTCTCCTTTCCGAAGAGTTAGCTGAACATTATCTAGCGCCTTCACTCCGGGAAATTCTTTGGTGATCCCACGCATTTCGAGGACCACTTCGGGTTCTGTGTGTGTACTCATTGCAACACCCCCCTCATCAGTCTAAGGCCTAAAATGTGTGATTTATATCATGTGTACTCGACGGCTATGTCTAGAAAAACAGATTTTTTGAAGAAGAATCACCCCCTGTCTTTGATGATCAGAATGTGACCAGAACAGATCCCTGACATTACGTCAGTAGTGAGAGCACCTTGATGTTATTCACCACATCGGATACTTTGGGGAGAGATCGTATTCGGCGCTCTACGCGGTCTTTTTCTTTGAGAAGGGCCACATTTCCATAGATTGTGACGATCCCGCCTGTGCTCGCGATCACCTCGGCATTACTCAGAAACGGCATTTCCTTATGGAGAACGGCCTTCACAAGATTGGCAAGAGCCAGAGCACCCAATCCACTCCGATCATCTTCGGTGGTAGGGGAATGGGCCTCTAACGCACGAGCTGCGCTGACAATCGTTTCGGCAATACCGTTTACGGCAAATTTCTCGACATCAATTCTCATATCATACCAATTCTGGTTAGACGAATCATCCTGAAAAAGATAGCGGATCAGACCCATCCGTTCGCGATCATCCTTTCTGACGAGTTCTTCAGCAGCACTCTGGCTGAGATGCTGTTGCTCTCGAGCTTTTGAGACTCGAAAGTCAAAGCTTCCTGTGAGCCTGATTCGCAAGACATGAGCTTGATGAGCCAGCACGATTTGTGCGCCGTGCCCCTTTATAACGGCCTGATCCTGACTGGCGATGTGGTAAATGGATGATGTCAGTAGATGGACATATGTTGTATGGTTTCGACGAAGCCGTTCAAAGGCTTCAGGTTGGATCTCTTCGCCGGCAGCCTGCACGAACTTATCGTCGCCCGTGCCTTTTGAGAGCTGCACATCATGTTGTGCAATCAATGCATCAATTTCTGGTTTTCCGAAGACCTTATAGCCGAGTTGATTCGCAGCCTCATCAGCTACCAGATCGCCAAGACAGCCAAGCTGCCATGAAAGTGTAATTATAGCCATGATATTAAACCTCCTATTGAACGAGTTGATCAAAAAACGAAGCTTTTTCCAAGCAATTACGAACTTCCCGTAGATAAGATCTGTTTAATGACAAAAGGCGATGTTGTTTATCCCTGTTATTCGGTCATTCAGAGCATAAGTACTAGTGAATTGTAAGATTAAAAATATTATTTAATACTTGGAATAGCATTTAATTAAGTTAAAAAAAACGAATTATATATTTTGTCAATAAATAAATAAAAAAATAATACAATAATGTAAATATTAAGAATTATTGATTAATAATTATTGATTATATATTTTGTCAATAAATAAATAAAAAAATAATACAATAATGTAAATGTTAATAATTATAGATTGTAATCATAATTGTTGAAGAACTCTGTGAATCAAACGATTTGATGGAAAAGGAGATTCCTGCAGCAGTTATGTTACCTAGTGTAAAATTATTTCATAAGACGCGATTGTTGGCAATATTTATTGACAGAACTGAACATGCTCTACAGAGTAAACGATATTGAGGGGAAAAAATAATATTCTTACGATCTCACTCATCAGACAGGGCGGCTGATGAGCCAAATTCTATAACTTGACAGGCGGAAAAGATCGTAGCGCAGAACGCAGTTACGATAAACAACATAATCTTAACACGCCTGCAAACGCAATCATTTCGTCTTTTATTGCCTGCGAGATTTCGGCTGAGAAGTCAAATGGGCCGAAAAGGATCTTCCCGGACAGTCCGAGTTCCTAACGGCCTTCATCGTTGGATGGACTCTGGTTGAACCAAAAGTCAGGATCGCCTCCGTATCGGGATGAGTACGCAGATATGCCTTGACTTTGTTGTTGATTTCAGCCAGATTCTGTCAGGAATCAATCCTCTGATCCTCCCAATTCGAATTCGAGGCCATCTGCAAAGTCCTGACAACGGTCAATTGACGCCGGAACAAAATAGTCATGGCATTAAAGATAATAAATATCATGAAAGTTAATATAATTTCTGTCAAGAATTATTGTAAAAACGAACATTTTCCGGATGTGATGCATACATAGGTCTGGTTTAAAGCTTAAAAGGATTCTTTATAATTAATGGAATTTTGTTGACAAATTAACGTAGAGTATAAATACTTTTATAATAGAAGAAGAAAAGCCTGTGAGAGGAAAAGCTTTTTCTTGATTCCAGCAACACACTGTGAGATGCGACCCGTATGAAAAAACAACGAAAACAAGTGCGCTTACACGATATTGCAATAAAAGCCGGAGTTTCTGTAAACACCGTTTCACGAGCATTACGCGATAAATCAGACGTCAATGAGGTCACCAGGCAACGTATTCTGAATCTGGCCCAAAAATTAGGATACGTGTTCCCTGAGTCAACAGTTCCCAGTAGGAAAACATTGGCGATTGGTGTCTTAATTCAGGACATCCTGAATCCGTTTTATGCAAGGGTCATGCAGGGGATCGAAAGTATCTTGTGGCAGCACCAGGCGAAGTTTATCTTTCAATGCAGCTACCGGCAAGAATCGAAAGAGCGTGATATTTTAGCGTTTTTCAACCAGGAAGCTGTTGATGGTTTACTCGTAACATCGGTGATGAATCCGGAATATGTCCTCGACCAGTTACAGGCCTTAAACATCCCGACGGTATTTCTCTCACAACGTTTTGAACGATATGATGTCGATTATGTTGTCAATGATAATTTTGAAGGCGCATTGATGGCTACAGAACATTTGATTAAACTTGGACACACACGCATCGCACATATCGCCGGACTTGATTCACAATTCAGCACTCATGAACGACTTCGAGGCTATCGAGCCGCCCTGGAACAGGCCGGAATTGCTACTGACAATCATTTGCTCCGTTCCGGCGATAATACGATTGACAGTGGATATTATCTCATGAAAGATCTCCTCCAATCAGAGAGGCCTCTCTCTGCAGCATTTGTTTATAATGACCTCATGACCCTTGGAGCGTTTCGAGCGATCAAAGAGGCGGAATTACGGGTTCCGGCAGACATCTCAATTGTCGGTTACGACGACATTTTGTTTGCGGGGTTTTTTGATGTGCCCTTGACGACAGTCCATCAACCAATCCAGGAGATTGCCAGAAAAGCTGCTGAAATTCTCTTTGAAAAAATACGAACAGGCCTTGAATACGCACCTCAATCGATTGTTTTAACCCCTCGCTTAACGGTTCGCAGCAGCACATCGATCTGCCCTCAATCGTAAGACGATCACATCTTTTCCGGCTGTAATTCTCATCAGTTTCATTTCCCGCGCTTGTGATCATCGGAATATTCTTCTTGACTTCTGAGTGTCATGGATACATGTGAAGTCGTGAATGCATGATGGGTCGTCCTGAAAGTCATTTGTTCTAATCCTACGTTACAACTTTAAAAGAGCGTGATAACAGAGAAAACCAGTCCCGGAGGGACGTCATGTCTGTCGTGCAGGGGCTTTTACTGTCCTTCTCAGGGCTGCCAGTATTTCAGGAAACGGCCTGCAGATTCTCTGCGAGGCCATTTTTTATGGAATGGTATCAGCGAACTTTCCCTCCCCTACTTGTTTCATTGCTTGACAAAAATCCCTGGAAAGATGTGTAGTAACCACTTTATGGCGATGGATGATTTTTATCCCTCTTTGTAATGGAGCTGTTGCGTAATTAGTTGGTTCACTGTCTGCCATGAGACAGTGAACCATTCGAAAGGCTCGGGGCAGACGAGCTATTTACTCAGGTAATACACGTTACGAAGCATAAGTCGCAACGCTAATAAAGAAATACCATGATTCTAACTATAAAGAAATAGCATGATGGCGTTTTTGAAATAATAGAGTGTAAGTAGCAAACTCTGTAATCGGCATGTGTATGAGAGATAATACAGTTTTGTCACGTTATACGTGAGGGCAGTGTACAAGCTCTCACCTGTAGCGCCGACAGAATATGATACATTATGGAATACAGACATCAGCAGCATGGGGAAGAACATCGTGGGGAGCAGCCAGTGCTGATTCCTGCAACGGAAATCCGAAAGCAGACGATCAAAAATTCAACAGTTAAACAACGCATTCTTGTCAATCAGCATACCGGAGAAATCTTTCTGAACGCTCCGGCGCTCCGATTACAGGTTCCAATGCTTGTCGTGCGGCACGGGCAGACCAATGGCAATGTCAGACGCATGTTTCAGGGGCAGATTGACGGGCCGGACAATCAACTGAATCATGTTGGCAAGGCCCAGGCCAAAAAGGCGGCAAAAGATATATACGCGAAGTTGACAGAACTCTTTGGCTCCCATCTGCAGGATTTTGCGGCATCAGGTCGGTTGATTCTGCTGTCGAGTCCCTTGTCGCGCGCCCAGGAAACGGCGAATGCTTTTGTTCAGGAGTTCGAACGGCAGACAGGAGTCTCTTTACTGTATTCTCTTGAGAAGGATCTGGCTGAAATGTATTTTGGGGCAATTGAGGGGCAGTCGGCGAGTGAGATTCGCGATCCGGAATTGCAGAGGTTGACCGAACGCTTCAGGATTAAGCAGGATGCCATTGTGGATTGGAACGGCAGTGGGGAAAGTTTTCTGGATGTCGTGGCCCGGGCGAACAGGCTGTTGGAACGGCTGAATGAGCAATATGGCGGTCAGGACGTGTTTATTATTTCCTTTGCCCACGGGACTCTGATCAATGCATTGCGCGTGGCTGTCGGCGATAAGGAATTGATCGAAGAAAATGGTTTCATCGCGTTTCGGAAACACCATGTGGATAACGCACAGCCATATTGGTTAGGACATTCACAACAATTGGCGGAACAATTGGGGGATCGGAAGCTGTCAAAATCGGCGTAAGTTAGGTGTGATGGGGGAGATGATAATCGAAGGTCACGATAGAGAAGATGGATCGAGTTATCAAGACTTTCGCCCTGGTTCGTCTATGTATTGACTGCACACACGCCGAATTTAAGATCTGTATTGTCGAAAGCGTTGGCGTGTGTTCTTCTTGACAAATCTCCCTGGTCGATCCTGACTGGTATGACAGGTCAAGATGAAAAACTCTCCTTTTCATTCGAGTTGGGATATATATGCAATGACAGTATGGCTGCGCGATTGTTTGTTCACCACTAAAGATACAAAGCGGAAAGAGTAAGCTAACGTGAAGAAAGAAGCTCTCTTATAAATTTTCCCACGTTGTGTCTTTGTGATGGCCAATACCTGAGAAGTCAGGAATCTTATGTATAAAGTGCTGAAACTCAATCAAATTTCACCAAAGGGTTTAGAAATCTTCCCTCAAGATCGCTATGAAATTGCCAGCGAATTCAGTCATCCGGATGCAATTCTCGTGAGGAGTCATGTGTTAGCGCCGGAGGACATGCCGTCTACGCTGATGGCGATTGCCAGAGCGGGAGTCGGAGTGAATAATATTCCGGTTTCTGCCTGTACAGAACGCGGAATTCCAGTGTTTAACACGCCAGGGGCAAATGCCAATGCGGTGAAAGAATTGGTTCTGGCGGCGCTTGTGTTAACATCACGGGGAGTCGCTGCCGGAATTGATTTTGTCAAAACATTGGATACCCTTTCAGAGCCGGCAGAAATGACGAAAATCGTTGAAAAAAGTAAGAAGCAATTTGCTGGTCAGGAACTCTTCGGTAAAACCCTCGGTGTCGTCGGATTGGGGAAAATCGGATCGCTTGTTGCAGCGATGGGGCTACAGCTCGGCATGAAAGTGATCGGGTTCGATCCAGCTCTGTCAATCGATGCTGCCTGGAGATTATCAAATCAGATCCAGCGCATTGAAAACCTCCCGACGTTGCTGTCGCATGCCGACTATGTGACATTGCATTTGCCATTTTTAGCATCGACAAAAGACCTTATTAATGACAATAATATTCGTTTCCTGAAATCCGGCTCCCGTCTGCTCAATTTTGCGCGTGGTGGCATTGTCAGCAGCTCGGCAATTCTGACGGCCCTTGATACTGGAATACTCGCCGGATATGCGACAGATTTCCCCGAACCAGCGCTGCTGGGGCGTGATGATGTGGTTCTTTTACCGCATCTCGGTGCCAGCACGGCAGAGGCCGAAGAAACGTGCGCCGTTATGGCTGCCAGACAATTACGCGATTTTCTGGAAAACGGTAACATTGTGAATTCCGTCAATTTTCCAACCCTGATTTTGGATCGGACGAGCGGTTCCCGGCTTGCTGTGACGAACCAAAATATTCCTAAAATGCTGGGGAAAATTACGTCGCTTCTCGCGGACTCTGACATCAACGTGAATGAGATGCTGAACAAAAGCCGCGATGATATTGCCTACAACCTGATCGATATCGATTCTCCGCCGCCGGAAGAACTGCTTACAGCATTGCAAACGGTCGATGGAGTGATTAATGTGCGAACCGTTTTTGCATAACGAGCGTCACACAAACTATTAAAGGGGCGGACGGTTTTTGAAAATACGACCTGACAGGTCTTTGAGATCTGCCAGGTTTGAGACAATGTTCATGATGTCGGGCGAGTGCTCTGTCCATGATACCTCGTATGAAATTTGATAAGTTGCGGGATTTACCACGACTGCCGGTGTTGGATAGCTTGAAAAAATATCCCTACGCCTTCCATCGAAAAGTTGTCCAGTATGGTTTGCTGCCTGTTTTCTTGCTCGTTCTTTTTCTGGCCGGTTATGAATAGCATAGCGATTTAAGCGTCAGACGGAGCGTGACAAAAGAGCGTAGTGAGTCAGGCCAGCAGCGAATCACAGAGTTTTTTCAAGCCATTCTGCTGGGACTCATCGAGAATCATCTGACAAAAACTCAAACATGGGAGAAAACGGAGAACTTATAGTCTCTGATGAAGAGGATAGCACAAGATTCCTTTCAGGGCTTCGCTGCAAGTTGCGTATGCTACCGGTACCGAATTTCTTTTCTACGAAGATCGCCAAACATGGCAAATGCGGCTTGTCCGACAGGGAGAACCCACGATGTTCCACTATTTAGAGCATCGTTCCTGATAAGCGATGGATGAATTCAGCACACGGTTACGCACGATCGATCGAGAGCAGCTTAAACACTATCTTCGCTCTTTGCCTACTCCGTGCTATGAAAGCCAGCTTTTTCGGGTTGCCTTTCCTGACGTCGAGGTTACTCTGGCCGAACCTCTGTCGCTGTATCAGCATCATTTTTTACTCTTTCACCTTCTTTATCAGTTGCAGGATGAGTTCTATGCCGAGGGGGAATTCCTATTTGTCCATTTTATGCGGACAATTGTGCGGCCATATCCTGACATCGGAGCCTGCCGATTTTTCGAAGAAAATCTGACGTTGTTCTGTAGGGCTGCGTGTCCGCCGGGAAAAACATATTGTGATGTTCATGAAGCAATGGTGGGACAGACAGCCCTGGAAGAGCTGTCTGTCAAATATTTTTATCTGGATGAACGGAATTTTGAGAAACTCGATGCAGAAACAGCAGAAGCGTTTCTTAATGGAACCTGGGAAATTTTTGCTCACTATGATACCTATCAGAACAGTTTGCGGGTGTTAGGACTCTCCGAAACAGCCGACCTGTCCCTCATAAAAAAAACCTTTAAACGACTTGCGAAGCGTCACCATCCTGACCTTGGCGGGCAGTCTCACGAAACATTTATTGAGTTGAATAATGCCTACCAATTTCTTATTCGTGCGCTCCCTGGCATGAAAAAGGCATTCGAGTAAGAAAGTTTTTTCAGGTTCCTCCTCCCCAATACGATATTTTTATTGACAAATCCATAAATTTAGGCGTATTCTAATGTCTATCTCTCTTGAGGTGGAAAAATCGTTGGTAATGTTTTATGGGAATGATGCATTTTTGCACGAGTTCCTGTTTTGTGACATGTTTTCTTGAACGCGATGAGAGCTTTAGAATGTAGGAGTATCAGACTATGAAACGAGAGCGTGTAGTTCTATTCATGTTATGTGTCCTGGGATTGTTTGGATATTTCTCGTCGGAGGTTATGGCGATTGATGCGTACTTCGATTCAGAAATTTCTACCGATTTAGATTACACTCCGAACAGTGGAACGCTTCTCGTTCGGATGATTGATGAAGAGGTTCCTCAGATCATCCCGGATATCGAATTTAAACGAACGATCTATGTTGAAATTATTTTTGATGCGTCAAAAACAATGGGGGAACCGGATATTAATGGCATACGTAAGATTGATGTTGCGAAGCAGCTTGTTTCGATTCTTGTCAAGCATTTCCCTCAAGAAGATACGCAGTTTGCATTGCGCCTCAACGGAGCGGCACTGCCGAACAATTGTCTGGATAGCGAGCTTGTGGTCCCATTTAGTCACAATAATGGTCAGCATGTTATGGACGTCATCTCAGGTATCCAACCGACAGGTCTTTCTCCGTTGGCATACTCTTTGCGACAAGTCTTAAACGATTTTTCCGGAACAGTCGGTTCGAAAGTCGTTTTTGTGATTACTGATGGCGCAGAAACCTGTGATGTTGAGCCAGTCGATACGTGCACTGTCACCATGGATATGTTGGTGCAAGCGGAATTCGAGGGGGATATTAATATTTTAGGGGTGAATACGATTTATGACGATGTCAGGGCTCTTCTGTCGTGTCTTGCGGCCCGGGGAAATGGAAAATTTCTGGATAGCAATCGAAATAGTGGACGTGAATTCGCTCAACTGATCCGAGACTCCTCACAATTGACGTATAGCGTGTCCAGAATTCTTGATCCGGACGTTCTGTCGGAAGGAAAAATTTTAGGATTGCTCAATCGCCGTATCGGCGATGCGACCGAGTTAGCAGACACGGTAGCGTCACAGAGTTCTGGTACCGATGTGTCAGTCACCCCCGGAATCATTCAGCGTTCGACAACCGGTTTTGAAATTCAGGATATTGATGTGGTCGAATTGCCGGAAACACAAGCTGGATTTTCCAGCCACGAGCTTCCACCAGGGGTGTATAAAATTGAATTTACGACAACACCGCCGCTTGCCGCATATTTTACGATCGATCAGGGGCAGGAGCTGACTGTAGGGATGGTTCGATCCGGGAACGGTTTTGATCTCTATGATCGGGTCCATTTAGCGCTTGGCAATCTGTATTACGATCGTGAGGAAATTGAAGAGGCAGTTGAGGAATATCAAAAAGTCCTTGAGTACGATCCTCGAAATGTGGATGCGCATCTGAATCTGGGGATTATCTATCAAGATATTTTGGCAGATGAAGAAAAAGCAGCGTTACACTATAAAACCTATATCGAACTCCAGGGGCCGAGGTTGGAGGACGTGAGTAAGTGGTTCCGGGAGGTCCAGGGCCTTCCTTCAGAGGAAGAAGAGCTTGAGCGACGGACGCAGGAGCGGGAAGAAATTCTTGCGCGGCAGCAAGCAGCCGAGTTAGCGGCTGAAGAAGAGGCTGCACGAGAAAAAGAGCGCCAAAAAGCACTGGATGCTTACAATGAAATCTTGACGGCAAATCCGAATATTCGGGAACTCTCTGAAGACGATGTGATCTCTGGCGCGGATAAATTGGCAGTGATTGTCTCTTCAGCAACGTCTGCTTCCAGAGCTGAAAAAGTCGCTTTAGATGTTGGGAAACGGATGATGAATTTATTAGGGGGTCAACCCGAAGTATACATCTACAGAGAAAATGATTCTGTGAACGTGGTCATACGAGCCATATATGACGACGCTTCACAGCAGTATGTGATCGTTGAGTAACTCTCTGTTGAACTTGGAGGAGATTCGTCCGAAAGATCCCGTACAAACCCTGCCAGGGTTCCAAACCCTGGCAGGATCCCATCCCCCCCATGCGTTGCCAGTTTTTTATGTTCCTGCCGTTCGCTGCCTACCCTTGGTGTGAAAATGAATATATTGTTGTTTGGCGATATTCTTCTCCCGGTTTTAGCGCAGTCGATGGAAAGGCCGGTTGATTCGGAGAATTTGGGAAATGTTGAGTTTCTAGGCAAAAACCGGTGTTTTTATGATAAATTGTCTTCCCCTTCCCAGTAATTGAGCCGTCGAGGAAGTTCCCTGTATAAAACTGGATGCCTGGTTCCGTTGTGTGAACCTCCATGATTCGGCCTGAAACCGGTTCATAAACTTTAGCTGCCAGTGTCAGTGTGCCAGTGTGTTCTTTGTTTAAGACCCAATTATGATCGTAGCCTCCGGCAGCAAGTAATTGATCGTATTCTTCCTGAATTCGTGCTCCAATTGCTGTTGATTCAGTAAAATCCAACGGGGTGCCTTTTATATCGCGTAACTCCCCGGTAGGGATCAGTCCGGCATCACCAGGAGTAAATCGGTCGGCATTGAGCATGACCTCGTGATCGAGCACAGTCTTGCCTGATCGCGCACCCTGAAGGTTGAAATAAGAGTGATTTGTCAGATTGAGGACCGTTTCCTTGTCTGTACTGGCCGTATACTCGATTTTCAGGGCATTTTTATTCGTGAAGGTATATGTGACAGTCACTGTCAAATTTCCCGGATAACCTTCTTCGCCGTCAGGGCTCAGATACCTGAGTGTCAGGTGAGCCCCTTCAGGGCTGCACGAATTTTCCTCAACGTTCCAGATGACTTTATCAAACCCCTGCAAGCCTCCATGCAGATGGTTGTCTCCGTCATTTTGGGCGAGCGTGTATTCTATGCCCTGTAGGGTGAATTTCGCCTGGGCGATTCGGTTTGCATAGCGTCCGATGAGGGCTCCAAAGTATGGAGGATCGGTTAGGTATTCTTCGAAGGAGTCAAAGCCTAAAACGACATCTGCAAGTTTTCCCTGGCGATCAGGTATGAGCAGTGAGACGACAATCCCTCCGTAATTCGTAATGGTTGCGACGCTGCCATGATCGTTTGTCAGCGTGTAGAGGTTGACAACCTGGCCTTCTCGAGTATGTCCGAATATCTGTTTTTTAATATTCATAATATTTCTACCTCTCTTTTGCGTGTAAGATTGATGAATACGACTATGGGCATCCTAAATCAGTTGTGCAGACGTGACCCTTGCCAGGGGGGCAAGCCCTGTCAGGGTTGTGATACATCTCAGCTAGGATCTCTATATTTTCCTTAAACAAAGCCATGGTGAATAAAGCGTCAATAAAAAAAATATATACGCGTCGGTGCTTTTTCACAGACAATTTCAGGCCTTAACGTTTTCTGAGTATGAGACATCTAATACCAATTCGCACTATAAAGCTCCTTAGAAGAGCCACCTCTTGAATTCCCTCAGAGGCAGACTGAAATCAAGAATGCGGTGAAAAATGCGAGGTAGTGAACAGACACAATAAAAAAGGCGATCAAGAGTCCTGATCGCCATCTTATGAGAAAAACCCCCGCTCATCGTCGTTCTTCTAAAAGTTTAATGATTGGTCGCGCGGGAGAGTGGGCTTGATAACAAATTTTCCCGGTTCCTCTTCTTCCCGTTGTTTTTTCCCGGTTTTGCCGGTTTCACTTCGTTCAACATGTTCGCGTAAATTTTTTTCGAGTTTTTCAGTGATTCGTTTGATTTCATCACTCGATTTCCCAATCTTATATTTTTCTCCAAAGGATTCGACCATGGCCACGAGAACTGCAATAAAACAATTGAGCACGCCTTGATCGTTTGGATCGATAGCAATTGAACCAAACGAGGGAAGTCCGCGAAAATTCAATTTTTTATCCATCACTTCGATCGGGAGGACGTTCGGAATATCACGCTTATTGTATTGTAAGACCAAAGGAATTGTCCGAATATTCAGGCCGTTGGCCGCCAGATTCTCTGCAAGATTTTTCAAGCTCTCGACATTTTCTTTATGGCGTTTGACATCAGAATCCGCCACAAATGCAACAGCATCTGCCCCGGTCAACACCATTTTTCTGGTCGAATTATACTTCACCTGCCCAGGTACGGTATAAACCTTTAGGCGCAGGTCCATCCCCTTAATATTCCCAAGATTAATGGGCAGCAGATCGAAAAATAAGGTCCGATCAGCTTCAGTTTCCAAGGAGAAGAGTTTCCCAACGCTCCTGGGATCGAGTTTGTTGTGGAGCCATTGCAGATTGGTGGTTTTTCCTCCGACAGAAGGACCATAATAGACAACTTTCGCAATAATCTCGCGTGTATTATAATTGAATTGTGCCATATACTACGTTCCTATTGTCGAACAGGAATCGCTATCCTGTTCTTAGGATTACTCTCGTTGCTTTTCCCTGGTTGATTCCGGTTGAGGAAACGATAAGCGAATCGTTGTTCCCTGCTCAACAATTTCAAGATGGGCATCGTGCTCATGTATGACCTTTGTCATGAGAAGTCTGTCAAGATCCAGCACGTGCTCCTCATGCTCGAAAATAAGTGGGGCCGACAGATTCGCCTGAAACGCTGACGCGATAAGACCTTTCTCGTCTGCTGAGCATTCAAGCTGAAGTACATGATTTATCAGACGGCTTGCGATTGTAAACTGGCCACCTTCAGGCATTGCATGACGAACTTTTCTGGCAATGCTCAGAAAGACGATCCTCATTTTTTGTCGATCGATCGTCATGTTGCCTGTATACTCAAGTTGTTGGTGAATCGTAATCTGTTGCTCTGTAAACTGCGATTCAATGTGTGAAACAATCTCTTCCACAAATTCTTGGACTGAACAGGTTTGCCTGTCTAATTCTCCCGATTCTCCTTGAGAATATTCAAGTAGTTCTTCTGTGGTTGCAATAACAGAATCGATTTGGCCGATAAGAATTTGCGAAAAATGTTGAATTTCTTCTGGCGCTTGCTGCTTGTCGTGAGCACCTTCAGTCATCTTTCGTACGGCCATAAGTGGCGCTCTCACATCACTCATGAGATAATCGGTGACATGGCCTACCATCCGTATTTGTTCGTGCTGAACTTTCTGAGCGGTCGAGGCGATGTTGGTGAGCGCGATGGATGTTTGACTGGCAAGAGACGAGACAAAATTCAAATCATCTGGCGTCAAGGTGGCGTTATGCTCATACCCGTATACTGTAAAAATTCCGATCTCATGGGATTTGATTCGCATTGGAATCAGGAGGAAACATTCGAGTCTCGGATAATCCTGCAGGAGCAGATGAAAATGCTCATCAAATTCGATATCCTGAATAAGCAACGGTGCGTCGCGTTTAATGACATTCCATAACTCCCGTTTTCCATCAATCGCGTTTGCGGCCAATAAGAGGTCGTCAGGAGTGCCGTAGGATACCCCTACCTGAAGCTGCTGATTTTTCTCGTTGAGTAATAAAATCGCGCAATGATCGACTCCAAGCTCTTCATGTACGGAATCGAGGGAGATTTGAAGAAGCTGATCCTTGTCTGTTGTCGATGCGATGAGTTTCCCCATATCATTGAGAAGTGAAAGTTCTCGTATCTTAGCGTCTAACTTTCGACGGGATTCATCGACTTCGGTGTATAATTCGGCGAGTTGCATATTGGAATCGACAGCTTTTGCCATGAGTTCATTCGAAAGCTGGTAGGCTCGTTCCAATTCTTCAGTTCGCGCCAGAACTTTTTCTTCAAGTTCACGGTTTAATTGTTTTTGTTGCCTAAAGGATTCTCGTAGTTGGTTTTCAAGGTCGCGATTCCGCTTCTTCATCTTATATCTTTCGAGGTTATCTTTGATGAGATGCGGTATTTTAGGAATGAAATCCGCCGTTTTAACGAGATAATCAGACGCCCCACTTTTTAAAGCTTTCACTGCTAATCTTTCCGATCCGCTTCCAGTGATCATGATGACAGGCGTCTCTGGGTATTTTTTCACAAAAATTTGCAGCAATTCGACTCCATCAGTATCAGGAAGCGCATAGTCCAGCAAGATGAGGTCGCAATGATGCTGTTCGATATACGCCAAACCTTCAATTCCGCTCGAAACGCTTGTTAGCGTATAATCACGCTTCAAAAGCACGTTGGAGAGCGATTCTCGAATCATTTGGCTATCGTCTATGAGTAGGATATGGGGTTTCATCATGTCTTTATGTCCAAGATTGTCACATTCCTGATTTCCAATGTTGCTTCATAGGTCCGGACCGGCTCGTCGAAGGACAATTGTCATCTTGCTCAAGTAAATGTCCGAACTCGTAAATCTTAAGACACACAGATTTTTTTTTAATCTATATTGAACCTTTACGGGATGTCAAGAGAATTTTCACCTCTTTGAGTTTCATGAGGCGTATCTTCTGATGAGTATCGTAGAGTAACCTTTAGGGATTAAAGGCGTTTTCGCTTATATCCCCAAGGCGAAAGTGTCGTTTTTACGAGCAAAAGTTTCCTCTTTTCATGCCATGCACTTTCGTCAACATGAGCGTCCCAGAGCATTAATGGCTTCCTGTGACGCGGATCACTTCTTCTATCGTAGTGATTCCATCTTTCATCTTTTGTATCGCGCTTTGTCGCAGGGTACGCATGCCTTCCTTGGTGGCTTGCTGCTGAATATCTTGCGCTCCAGCGCTATGATGGATGAGTTTCCGGATTTTCGGAGTGACCGCCATGATTTCGAAAATCGCGTTACGGCCATAATAGCCTGTTCCTCGACATTTCGTGCATCCCTGGCCTTTTTTTAATGACATCCCTTTTCCCTCAGTTTCAGAAATCTTAAGAGATGCCAGCTCTCGCTCGGTTGGGGTATAGGGCTCTCCGCAGACATTACACACCTTGCGGACTAATCGCTGGGCAATCGAGGCTATCAAGGTCGATTCGACAAGAAATGGTTCTGCTCCCATGTCAACCAGACGAGCAATGGCCGACGGGGCATCATTCGTATGTAAGGTGCTGAACACCAGATGCCCTGTTAATGCCGCATGAATGGCATTCTCCACAGTTTCATTATCACGGATCTCTCCAACCATAATCACATCGGGATCCTGGCGAACGATGTTTCGGAGTGCTGTCCCGAATGTCAAACCGACATTAGGACGTACAGCAATTTGATTCAGATTTTCGTTGAGCATTTCGATCGGATCTTCAATCGTCATGACATTAATCTGATCGGTCGAAAGTTTATCGAGGGTTGAATACAATGTGGTAGTCTTTCCACTACCGGTTGGCCCGGTAATTAAGACAATGCCGTTGTTTTTTGACACAAATGACATATATCGGGCGGCTTCTTCCGATGTGAACCCCAGACTCTCGATGCTTTGTACCAGAGTTCCGCGATCGAGGATTCGGATCACGATTTTTTCGTCGTAGGCGACAGGCATGGTGGACACACGAAGTTCGATATCCCGCCCCTGGAATCGAGTTTTCACCCGGCCATCCTGGGGTCTGCGTTTCTCTGCAATATCCATACGCGCCAACATTTTGATTCGTGATGTGATCGCTGCATTGACTGATTTGGGCATTCGGTGAATATTGTGCAGCAGGCCGTCAATGCGGAAGCGAATCTGGCTATACGTTCGTTTCGGCTCGATATGAATATCACTCGCTCGCTGTTCAAAGGCATAGTTGAAGAGCAAGTTGACTGCGTTGACGATGTGTTTGTCCGTATAGCGAATATTGACATCAGTATACTGTTCCAGGTTCCCAAGATCGATTCGGCTCGTCAGATCTTTTTCAGCGGCTTTCACTGAGGTTCGGAAACCGTGAAATTCTTTGATAATTTTAAGAATATCGGTCCTGGTGCTGATCACGGGTTTGACTTTGAGGCCAGAGACTTTGCGGACAGTATCCAGTGCTTCAATGTCCCAGGGATTAACCACGGCAATTGTTAACAGATCGCGTTCTTCATCGACATTGATCGGCACAATAAGATGTTTGATGGCAAAAGGTTCCGAGATTTTCGATGTGACGATTTCAAGGTTGAGTTTGAGTGGATCGAGCCGCATGAACGGGAGCTTCCAATAGGTCGCAAGGGTTTTCATAATCAGATCTTCGGTGAGAACATCATGTTCCCCTGTTGGCAGGCGTAGATGCATCGAACTGATAATATCGATAATCGTAATGTTCTCTACTGTCGGATTCTTCGATGACTGCTGATTCGTTCCATTTTTGGAATCTTTCAGCAGTTTCGCCTGAAGGAGTCGGCGGTGTTTGTCTCCTTGAACGATGATTTCTTGTACTTGCTCTTCTGTGAGTAAATCATGTTCCTGCAACACGGAACAAATGAATTCTGTGTCAAAGGTTTTTGCTGCCATCATTTGTATGACAGACATTTCTCCTTATCAGCAACAATTTGCTGTAAGGGGAAACATCTGCTGAAGAATGAGACCGTGTCGGAAATAAGGTTCAAGAGTATAAAACGTCCAGTTTGTTCTTAAAAATCTCTGTATGTGTGCAAAAACACACTTCCCGCGTTCTGGTTCCGGGGAAAATGTTCTTTCCGACCGTGTCTAGTATTTTTTAATGCATATTCATGTGAGCTGCCATCATGTCTTTGTACGGGGTAACGCTGAAATTCAGTTGCTCTAAGAGAGTAATATAAGCCTCAATCAATTCAATTGTCGTCTTTTTGACAGTTCCCTCGTTACCCGATTTCTGTTTTTTACCCCATCTGGAGATTATTGGCAAGATATTATCGCCAAAAATTTCAAATGCACGGTTCTGCGATTCTGTTGTCTCCAGGTGCAGCCCCAATTCATTGGTGTTCTTGAGGAACTCGAGGGTTTCTTTTACGATGTATAAGACCTGTGCATCAGACTGTTGAGGCTCCTTAACATCTCGTTGGTGAAAAGAGTGCGGGAGCAGTGTTGCTAATACAGTAATATAGGCTCGTAGAGCTTCGCTTAGTCGCTGCTGTAACAAGGTTTTATCAAGTTTGATATGGTGGATATTGCTCAGTTTGAGCAGCTCCTCCAATTCGGCGCTCAGGTAGGTTGGAGAGTAGAAATCCTGATCGGTGACTGGTAATCGTTCGGTTTCCTGGTGAAGTCGGTAAGATAATGAAAATTCGATGGCTGTTCTGAGTTCCGGAGGAATTCCGACATGAAGACTGGTTAAGCCGGATAAAAATTGCCGACTTTCCTGATACATGCCGTGAAGATGTCGCTCCAGACGCTGTACGCCTTGTTGAACCATGTTATAAAAAAGTCGTGCTCGATCCTCTTCATATAGATCATCAAAACCGTATGCAGTAAACCCCTGTTCTTGGAGGGCTGTTTCGAACTCTTGTTGCGAGATGGGAGAAGAATCCCCCTTTGCTGTATATGGAGCGAGAAATGCGCACAACTGTTCCCATTCATGATGTGCGTTGAGCGGTCTCAGATATGAAATTGGTTGATCGCTCCGTCTCAGAAATACTGTGAAGAGCATGCTCCACCGTTGTCGGGTGCTTGTGTCGCGAATGTCGATCACACCACTGCATAGCATGTGCTGCTGAGCCCCATTGAGGGATTGTTCAAGGGACTCAATAGGATTTTCCAAATGGCTCTCAGAGACAAGTCTGTGTTGGCTGATCTCCCACTGGGTTGCTCGTAAAGTATAGATATACAGGCGATGCTCCTCTGAATCGGGCAAAGAACGATAGGGGGTACGAGAGACCGAATGGAAAATTCGCTCGAGCACACGTTCGAGAAGAAATTGATTGGCCGCCCGCTCCGGCGTGTACATATCAGGTTTGGCGTGCTTGAGATACACGTCCTTGGCAGTTCCTGTCCCATGCACATTACTGTGGGCATATTGGAATTCCTTCAGCATGATGTCTTCAAGCCCTTGATTTGACAATTCGGATCGGCGTTGCTGGTCAGGGTGATGAAGGACAAACCGGGGGAATAAATCATCGACAAGCTGAATCGCTCTGACAGCATACCGCATATTCTGGATCACTTCTATTCCTGAAATATCATCAAAAAACCAGGCGCAGCTCGTGTATGTGTACATCGAATATTTTTGGGCTTCCATAAGGCGGAGAACAAGTATCTGTTCCGCCTCGCTTAACGGGCATTTCTGATGCTGCGTCAGGAAGGTATCGACAGAGTGCTCAGAAGGGTCGAGAAGGCACGTGATATAATGATCTCTGGCTTTCCAGGGAGAACAAAGAAGATCACTGAGGAAATATTCGAACATGCTGGCCAGGAGATCGCGTAAAACATCAAAGCCTTTCCGTAAAGGGGTTCGCCACTGCTGATTCCAGCCCGGTACATTCCCGATGCTACATCCGCAATTTCGATACCATCGTCCCACACCATGCGAGCAACTCCAGGCCGTTCCCTCCTGGTTTTCTCCTTTTTTGAGCTCGACCTCCATAACCGGTGGGTGGTGCTCCAAATACCATCCATAATTTGTTACTTCTATGTGATGTTCTGAAAATTCTTTGTGAATGGCATGGGCCAGACACATGTCGGCAAAAGGTTCATGGTGGCCATAAATCTCGCCATCCGTTGATACATGGATGAGCACGTGGGGCGCTGAAGATTTCCTGGATGACTCATGAAGGCGTCTGACGAAATTGCCGGCATCGCGTAAAAGATGTTGAAAGCTGATTTCTGCTGACAGGGGACCGTCATAGAAAAACACATCAAGATAAGAGCGGCGCGCGTGACGTTTCTGAATACGACGGTTCTGCCGTATACCATAGGGTTGACAGCACTTCCGCAAATATTTATTGGTATATGTCGAGTTTAATTTATCTCGAATATGTAATTGGCGACGGCTCATAGGCGCAAGGTGGGTATACCATCGATGCACATGGGATGCAGGGTTGGTGGAGCCTTGAACCTCGGGATCCTGAAAGATTCGATACGGTTGGGTGGTATCGATCGAGTTATGGCTGACATCGTGCCAATCTCGTTCGCCGATTTTTCTGACACGTTGTGCCTGGGTTGGCGAAAGGATCACATATTTGATGCCTTCTTGGATCAAATGGTTGACTGTTTCGTGATTGATCGCGGCTTCAGACAACCAGATGGATTCGGGTTGTCGTCCGTAACGATGTCGGAATTCCCGTTTTCCCCAGCGAATTTGGGTGAGAGCATCTCGTGAATTGGCTAACGGAAGGATGATATGGTTATACACCTGAGCAATGGCATTGCCATGTCCATCATGTTGCTCCCGACTTTTATGGTCAGCTTCGAGGATTCGGCGGTATGTCTCGGGATGATAGTGCTCGAGCCAGGAGAAAAGAGTAGGGCCGATATTAAAATTCAGATAGGCAAAGTTATTAATAACTGACTCAATACGTCCTCCCGGTTCAATCACTCGTGAGCGTGTATTCGGATTATAACATTCCGCCGTGATTCGTTCATTCCAATCATGATGCGGAGCTGCGCTTTCCTGCAAAGGTATTCTTTGCGTCCATGGATTCTCTCTCGGAGGTTGATAAAAGTGACCGTGAATGACAAGATAGACCTTGCGAGTTGATGAATGATCTAACATAGACGTCCTTTTCTGCTCTCGTTGCAAATGAACGGTTGAAAGGTGGGAGTTCTTTGATGAGAGGGCGCAGCCCCCACCCCCTTTCCCAAAGAGGAAGGGAGGTGTCGAGCCAACATTTCGTTCCTTTCCCCCTCTCCTCGAAGGAGAAGGGGGAGACAGCGGGAGCTTGCTACTTCAATAGTCTGTTGAGTTCTTTCGTACTGAAGCCGACATCGTCGATACTGAGTTCCTGACCGTGGAATGACAGCCAGCTTGTCGATGCATATTCAAGCTGATTTTTCCGGAGATCGTCTTCAAGGTTGGCCGTAATCAGCATCCAACCATCGCCTTCAGGCATCATGTGTAACGGGAGATAGATATAATTCCCAGATGTCCCCTGGCTTCTGTTGGCGCTGAATGTGACTTCAGGAAGATACGCCAGATAATATTCTCGTTGGTCAGTCGTCTGGACCTTCAAAATAAGCTTAAATTCCATACCAGCTTTCAGGTGCGCTTGAAAAACAGGTTTATCTGATAAAGCAGCGATGCCGGTCCTCGGATATGTGACGACAATGTTGGCATCACTCTCGGAGAGGGCATAGAGAAACGTATTCACGCGCTCCTCTCCAATAATCGCTCTGGAATTGATGCCGCTGATCACGACATCGCCAGCAGCCTTCCCTTCAGAGACACTTCGGCTAAATCCGGCCTGAAACGGTTCTTGAGCAAGTTGAACCTGCCCGGCTCCGAAATGTAATTTCCAACCGTTTTCGAGAGGAGGCAGGCGATCCTCAAAATCGGCGATCGAGTTGAACACGGCTCCCTGCATCCTTATCTCTCTCAAAGAGACATCCTGGCCTCGCACGGAGAATCTGGATGCCTGCCGGTAGATGTGTCCGGTGCCGTCCAAAAGGTCACTGGTCAGATCCCGGCGGATTTCATGCCATTCTCCATCCAACAGCTCTGGGGCGAGAGAGAAGAACACGTAATTTTCAATACGTCGTTTCCAGGGCTGCATTGCCGGTGAAGCTTCTACAGACTCACTCTGTCCCGTTACCGAAGCGGGACGTGTTTTTTGCGGTGTATAGCAGAGATAATATGGCTCTGTGCTCTCCACAGCCCGTACTTCTGTACACATGGTAAATGGAGAAGAGCTGTTAACATGGAATATCAGTTCTCCCTGCCGTAGATCCAGGCTGGTGTTCTTGGGAGGATAAACGGCTGTGATGGCGTCAACAGTCGTAATACCTTGCGAGTCTCGCATCTTTTTCAGCGTGATCGCCCCGGAAGCATCTTGCTGGAGTTCTCCAATCTCCTGGCCCTGGCTCAAAGTCCATCCAGGCGTCTCATCTGGCGCGATTGTTCGTGTTATCCCCTGGAGAGCACGATTGGTTGGAAGGGTTGTCTCCAGGGCTGCATTCGAAATCGCAGAAATATTCCCTTTCCGATCGACCGACTTCATGGCGAAATAATAACTCTGATTCGGTTCGAGATTCCTGATGACGAATGCTTCAGAAGATCCGGGAGTCAGTGGAGTCGGAGGCACCAATACCCGTTCGGCGGTTTCCCAATCACCTTCGTTGAAATTTTTTCCGTCAAGAGTCATCTTGCGATAACGGATGTCATAAGCACTGATGAGCGTGTCTTCTTCCGGCAATCCGCTTGCAAGAATGAGCGTATCAGATACCGAGCGGCGACTCTCGCCTGGCGTATCTGAAGGGCATGTCCAGGTTAGCATGATGCTGTTTGGAGTTGGAAACATGGCCTCCAAATCGGCAATGGCTTGTGGCGCAGTCACATCTTCAGTTCTGAGCGCTATCGGGTTCGACAGGGACGAAATATTCCCTGTCTCATCAATCGCGCGAATGGCGAAATAATAGCGCGTATTCTCTTCTAAACCGTTAACGGTATAAGTCATTTGAGCCCCTAACTCGGTTGGCTTCAATTGGTCGGTGGCGAGGGAAACCGCTTCCCAATTTTCGAGAGAGATCGGTTCTAAACTATACCGAAGCTCGTAAAATTCAGGAATATCGTGATGATCATCATCCTTCACAACTGTCCAGGTCAAGGTGATAGAATCTTTCTCACTCGCCGATCCCTGAATATCGCTGATGAGTTGAGGCGGGATCGTATCAGCCGTATATGCGGTCACAACATTCGACATCTCAGACTTTTCTTTCGAATGGTCGAGGGCCTTTATCGCAAAATAATAGCGTTTATTCGGCTCAAGACGTTCAACGGTAATCGTCTCTCCTGTTCCAGCGTCGCGCGGAATCAGGCTGTGCGACACTTTCTTCGCCCGCTTCCACTGTTGAATCCGTTCCAGGGTCTCTGCATACCGAATGTCATACTTCACTACACGTGCTGCCGTCCTATCTTCAGGAGCTGTCCAGGAAAGCGTGACAGTCGTTTCTGTCCCACCGACAAACGCGACATCGTTAATCTGTGCCGGAGGAACTTCTTCGACAATAGCGATGTTAGAGATCTCCGACTCGTGTTTTGCATCATCGGTCGTCGTCATGGCAATATAATACGTCGTATCCTTCATCAGCCCGGAGATGACGTATTCTTGTGATGTCCCTGCTGCTTCAGGCAGAGGCTCTCCTGGAACAACGATCGCTTTGTCCCATCGTGAAAGCTCTTTTTCTTTATTCGAGTAACGAATATCGTAAAATGCAGCGGTCCCTCGATTGCCATTATCACCTGGAGCCGTCCAACTGACTGTGATGTCGCCGTTTGCCAGACGTTCTGCTTTGAGATCGACAATTCGAGCAGGAGGACGGGTATCTTCCGGACTCCATTGAACGACATTCGATAGCTCACTCACATTTAAGGTCTCGTCAAAAGTTCGCAGGGCGAAATACAAGGTATCTTCGCCAGCTGGAACCTGAAGTTGTACCTGCTGTTGTGTTCCAGCCAGCAGTGGTTCCGGAACCGTAGAAACTGGCTTCAAGGAATCCCAGTTTTCAGGCGATGGACGTTCATTCCCATATCGAAGTTCGTATTGAGAGGCCGTTCCATCAGCAAGATTATCGCCCGGGGCCTGCCAACTCAACATCAGAGATCGCATATCATTGACAGCGGCGCCGAGATCGCGGAGACGCAAGTCGTTCACCTTCGCCGGGGGGATAATATCGAGACGGTTGAGCTCGACGACATTTGATAATGCCGAAAGCTGTGCATGAGAGTCGGCTCCTGGAACAACTCTCACAGCAAAGAACATTTTCTCATACTGAGGCAGACCGCTCAGGGTAATTTTTTCAGCTGTTTGCGGTTTCTTGACAAGGAGCTCCTGAGGAGATAGATTGGTGACCGTGACTCCATCCTCCCAATTTTCTTCTGTCATTGACGCCGTTGCATATCGGATATCATATTGCCGCTCACCGCCGGAAATCACACCGCCAGGTGTTGTCCAGGTTAACGTGACGGTTTCTGCCGAAAATTCGGACAACTCAAGGTCCGCCACAAAATTATTCGAGGTGTAGACTTGAACAACATTAGACAGTGGTGATGTATTTCCTCCGTGATCGAAAGTTTTGACACCGATATAATATAAGGTATCCTTTTGAAGACCAGAGAGCAAGAAGCGTTCTTCGGTTCCGCTTGGTGAAGGACGAGGACTATCCTGAGCTTTTACAGCCTGGGTCCACTCGGCCTCTGTCAAGGGAGTTTTTGAGTATCGAATTTCATAGCGTTCCGAAGCATCATGTAATGCGTCATCTCCCGGTGACAGCCAGTTAAGAAACACAGAGCTGCTATCGACATTTTCCGCGCTTAAGGTAGTAATAGCCCCTGGAGCCACTGTGTCCCCTGTGAGAACGCTGATGACATTCGAGAGTGGTGACGTGTTTCCGCTGGAGTCGATTGCCACGACGGAAAAGTAATATCTGGTGTTTGGGTTCAAACCGGAGACATCCATTGTTTGCCGTGTCCCCCCTTGTTCCGGTGCAGGAACAAAAGGTACTGTCGGCATACGAGTCCAGTTTTCTGATGTGATCGGCTCCTGAGAGTATCTAGCGTCGTAGGTTTTCGCTCGGCCCTCCATACCGTTTTCACCCGGCGCTGTCCATTGCAGCACGATGACATCCTGCGTCGTTCCGGTATGTTGTAAATCGCGAATTGCGGCGGGCGCAACCGCATCTTTGGTTTTGCCCCGGATGATGTTCGACATTTCTGACTGATTGCCGAAGGCATCCACACTTTTTACCGCGATGTAATAACTGGAATTACTTTGTAAACCGGTGATGGTAAAGGCGTCTTTAACTCCCACGGGTGACGGGGTCATGGTATTGGGTACGACTTCGGCTTGTTCCCATTGTTTGATGGCTTCTAATGACGGGGCAATGCGAATAAGCTGAGATTTGGCCTGCCCCATATTGTCACTTGTCGCTGTCCAGGACACTCTGATCCAATCCTGACCGCTTTCTTCGACAAGCAGATCGATTACAGGTTCCGGAGGGGCCTTATCGGGCTGAGGTACCCGAATAACATTCGAAAGCCCCGATATGTTGCCCAGCGAATCGAATGATTTTATGGCAAGATAATAGGCTGCGTCTTTCGGGCCGTCCTTGACTGTAAATGTTTCTAGGATTTGCGGAGCAGAAGGGGCCGGAATACTTTTCAGACGGGCGGCATGTTGCCAGGTGTCTTCGGTCAATTCAGAGAGGGAGTAGCGGATATCATATCCGTCAACCTTGATGTTTTGTCCTCCGAGTTTCTGTTGTGGTGCTGTCCAATTGAGAGTAATGCCCTCAACACGTAATTCTTCAATCACCAAATCCGTGATGGCATCAGGTGCTGAACGCCCGAGAATTTTTACCCGAAGAATATTGGATGTGTCAGAAGAATTCCCCTGGGCGTCAAGTACTCGAAGACCGACATAATATGTTGCATTTTCTTCAAGCCCCTCGATTGTTGCGATTTCTTTGGTGCCAGGCTGAGAAGGAACCGGGAGACTGTTCACGTCCGCAGCCTCATTCCAGGAGCGGATAACCTTGATATTCCCACCATAGCGAAGAACGTATGCCGCCGTATCAGCGTCTTGAACTGTCCAGGATACGGTCACCCAGTCTTTTCCGATATCTTCGACCTGTAAATCTGTGATCGTGGAGGGAGGCGTGCGATCGCTGGCTGCCGCCTCGACAACGTTTGACAGCGCTGAGAAATTTCCACTGTGATCGATAGACTTGATCCCAACAAATATTTTTCCTGTTACCGGGGCATTTTCAATCGTATAGGTTTCAGGTGTCCCAGCTTTTTGAGGGAATGGCGGATTTTTGACAGGATTGGCAAACTGCCAATCAGCCTCTGTTATTGGAGCGTTCGCATATCGGATGTCATATTGGGCGGCCTGTCCGATATTTTGGTTATCTCCTGTCGCTGTCCAGGTAAGGACGACCGTGTCTGCACTGGTTCTTTCCGCCCGCAGATCGACGATCCGTGAAGGCAGAATGACATCTTGCAAGCCCCAAACAGCAACTTCCGAGAGTTCCGAGATGTTGTCCGCATGATCGATCACTTTGAGTCCCCAGAACGTCTCACCGGTATTCGAGGGTTTGGTTACCTGAATTTTTTGCTGCATCCCGGCGGGTAAGGGGGCAGGGACATTGGACACCTGGGCCGCTCGCAGCCAGGTGGTTTCATTTAAAGGCACGTCGGAAAAGCGCAGATCGTAGTGAGCTGCTGTGCCTTGATTTCCGTTATCTCCGGGGGCTGTCCAGGAAAGCTCCAGAGTACTGTCATCAAGTTCGACGATCTTCAGATCCAGAATCTTGGATGGGGGCTCTGTATCAACCGGTTCGATAGATACGACATTTGAAAGCTGGCCGACCGGTGTAAACAATCCACCGACTCGATCGAGAATCACAACCGAGAAATAGAGCGTCTCGCCGCTTTGAGTCGATGGCATGCGAAGATTTTTCAAACGATGGACCTCTTGGCTTTCTGCTGGAGCCAGATGGATAATATCCGCATATTGAGTCGCTCTTTCCCAATTATCCTGAGTGATTGGGTCGGGAGAATAGCGAATATCATAAAACGCATGAGGTGTATACGCCCCTAAAGGTGCTGTCCAGCTCAATGTCACCGATTGCTCGTCATATGCTGTAATGCGAAGATCATTAATATATCCTTCGCCAAGTTCGGGAACTGGAGTCGGTACCTGATAGCCTGATCTCTCTGGTGCTGGCAGTGTCCTGGTTTGTTCCGGTCCGGCTCGAATGACTCGAACCGTCTGAGGTACGGAAGATGAGGGGCGGACTTCCGGTTCAATTGCCGGGGTTCCTTCAGAAGGGCCACGGGTTGTGATATATAGTGTTCCTTCATTGTCGCCATATCGGCCTGAATGAGATGGATTGCCTCGAAAATTCCGCCAAACAAGCGTCGGTGCTCTTTGCCCGGACGTTTCAATATTCCAGGCATAGACATTATTATCTTTGGAACCGATGACCAGTTCGATTGAACCATTGCCATCTATGTCTGCGATGGCTGGCGTTGAGGAAATTTCGCCTCCGGTATATTGGGGCCATCCCGGAAGCAGCCTGCCGTCTGCCGACCAGACATAGACCTTACTGTCCTTCGAACCAATGGCGACTTCCATGAATCCATCACCATTCATGTCGCCGACAACCGCGGAGCCTGAAATCTCAGCATCCGTTATCGTCGGCCAACCTGGAACGGTTTGACCGTTCACATCCCAAGCGTACACTTTTCCATTTTTGCATCCGACAATGATTTCCAGCCTTCCGTCGTTTGTCAAATCAGCCAGAGCCGGAGAAGAGGGAACCTGGTGTTCCGCTGTGACTGGCCAACCTGGTTTTCGTTCTCCCTGGCTGTTCCACATAAACACTTTATCCCATGAGCCAACCACGATTTCTAGGGTTCCATCATTGTCCACATCTCCGACAGCAGGTGATGATGGGACGACATGTTCAGTTGCTGTCGGCCAGCCTGCGACCTCTGTTCCATCTCCGTTCCAGGCAAATACTCGATTATTGTCGGTTCCGACGATGACTTCTGCTATTCCATCGTTGTCAATATCGGCAAGTGCTGGAGAAGAATATACGAACAAACCGGTCGGTTTCGGCCAGCCGCGAGTGAGGGTGCCGTCTTCATTCCAGGCGTAAACTTTGTTATCAAAAGAACCGACAACAATTTCCGGGCGCTGGTCGCCATCGATATCTCCCACTGCGGGCGAGGAATAAATCACACTTCCGGTCGTTACCGGCCATCCAGGTAATAAACTGCCGTTAAAATTCCAGGCATACAGTTTATTGTCGAATGAGCCGACGATTACATCCAGATGACCGTCTCCGTCAAGATCTTCTAACGCCGGCGATGAGCGTACGGAATCTCCAGTTGTCACGGGCCATCCCGGCATCAACGTCCCATCTGGTTTCCAGGCATAGACTTTATGATTATCCGACCCGACGATAATTTCCAACACTCCGTCGCCGTCCAGATCCCCGAGCACCGGAGAGGAATTGACAGGGGCTCCGGTATCTTTCGGCCATGCCGAATGAGAAAATTGTCCGGTAGCCGGCGCATTTTGTGGCAGTGAAAGGCATACAAAGAACATGATGAGTTGCAAAGCTGCAAAAAAACGGTAACGGCGCATGAGCAGTTATAAGTGAGCTAAAGTGACTAAAGTTATAAGTGAGCTAAAGTGACAAGTTTGGGAGAGAAAACTCTCCTTTAGAAACGTATTCACTTTAATCACTTTAGTCACTCTAGCTCACTTTAGTCACTTTAGTTACTTTAGCTTACTTTGTTTCGCACAACGGAACAGTGAAGTAAAACTCGGTTCCAAACCCGAGCCGGCTTTCTAACCAAATTTTACCTCCATACAGTTCGACAAGTTTTTTCGAGATTGCCAGACCTAGACCGGTTCCACTATATTCTCGCGTTAACGAACCGTCAACCTGGCGAAATTCATCAAAAAGGATATCAAAGTTTTTTTCATGTATTCCAATGCCTTGATCCCGGACACAGATTTCAAGATATTCATTATTTGACGTGAGATGGTCTGGGATATGTTCCGGTTTCCGAGTATGACATGTGTGTAGAGAAACTCGAACGGCAGAGATGACAACTTCTCCTACAGAAGAAAATTTAATGGCATTATCAAGCAGATTGTACAGAATAAGTCTGATCTTCTCGCGGTTGCAAAAACAGTCAGGAAGATTCGGATCTATTGTGACAAGGAGATGTAATTGTTTTTGGGCGGCAAGGCGTTTGAATTCATGCAGGACGTCTGCAATAATATCTGCGATTTTGACTGATTCGTATTGCAGGACGATCTGTCCTGCATTGAGCATAGAGACTTCGATAACATCGTTGAGGACTCGCAGAAGATGATTCCCGCTGTCGAGCACCATAGAGAGTTGACGGTGCTGATTCTCGTTTAATGGCCCGCTATAGCCTTGTAAAATAAGTTCTGTAAAACCGATAATTGAATTGAGTGGCGTTCTTAATTCATGTCCGACGTTTGCTAAAAACTCGGATTTTAGTTGATCGAGTTCTCGTAAACGACGATTGGCTTGCTCCAACTCGATATAATTCTGCATGACTTCCCGGTTAGACTCTCGCAGTTGCTCGACGAGTCTGTTCCGTTCCATCTTGATCTGATTTCGCTCGAGGGTTTGAGCGACGAGCGCAAGTATCGATTCGATTAAAAATGGTTTTCGAATGTATGCATCAACATGCTCTTCAATCGCGTGAATCGCAAGCTCTTCGTCACCATAGGCCGTCATTAAGACCATTCCAATATCCGGATGTGTCTTTCGGATCTGTTTTAACACGTCAATACCCGAAAGATCCGGTAATTTATAATCTAGCAAAATCACATTAGGGATTGTCGATGAGAGCAGATCTAAACAGGCTTGTCCGGTGGACGCTTCTAAAGGCTGATAATGATATTGTTTGAGGGTGGTTCGTAATAAATTTCGGATATTCTTTTCATCATCGACAATCAAGACTTTTGGGAGCGATGGAGTTTCAACCTCTTGTTTTAAAAGAAATCTGATGTGCTTCAACAGATCAGGTAGAGCGAAGGGTTTCATCAGACACTTATCGGGCATAATGGTATACATCGTCTCTCCAAAATACATCCCATTCTTGAGATCATCTTCAGAAATATAGATCGCCGATGTCATCATAATTGGAATGTCGCTGAGCCTGGGACTCCTTTTCAAGGCCTGGCACAATTCGAAGCCGTTCATCTTTTGGAGTAATGCATCAAGAATAATCAAGCCTGGTCGATGATTCTCCGCAGATTCTTTGACGCGTTCCGCATCATACAGCGATATGACATCATATCCGTTCTCGGCCAGGAACGTGTCTAATGCCTTAGCAAAAATTCGATCATTGTATACGAGTAGTATCGTCTCCATAGGGGTCGCTCGGTTCCAAATAGAAGTAAACGCTCATTTCCACACATCATAATCATCAAATATATCAAAATTCTAGCAGGCTTGTCAAGACAAAAACCTGGAAAGATAATATTCCCGGAAAGGAACAAAGGTTTTAGAAGGAAATTTCTTAAGAAAAGACTGAAGTTTTGTCTCAACCGGTCTCTATTATCTTGAAATTCAGGGGGGAAAGGCCTGGATGAAAAATAGAAATTCGACGTCATAAAACTTGACATGTTTTTCGATCTTTAAAATATACGATGACAAGATTCTCTTCTATGTACTTGTCAACATCCTTGTTGAGATTATGCCGCATTGACCATCGCTGAGTTAAGCGCGTATGTGAACAAGGATGCTCATATGTACGACTTTTATGATGATAGAAGCAGCCCAGGGAAGATGTTTTAGAGACTGGGCAGTACACTAAATAATCACTCGAAGCTGGTAATGCTCCTTGCCAGGTGTCTGCGTTCTAATTCTCCAGAGATACAGGAGACTGTTCCGGAATATTTTTGAAACCACTGCATCACACCATTTGAATACTCTACAATGTCCTGGAACAGGAGACAACGTTTTCACCTTGTCGAGGAGGAGAGTTTACGATGAGTAGAAAAGATTTTCTCTTTACCTCTGAATCTGTAACAGAAGGTCATCCTGATAAAGTTGCCGATCAAATTTCTGATTCCGTTTTAGACGCGATTATGGCAGAAGACCCGATGGGTCGTGTAGCCTGTGAAACCTTAGTCACAACTGGAATCGCTTTTGTGGCTGGTGAAATTTCGACCAACTGCTATGTGAATATTCCGAAAATCGTGAGAAACACCATTAAAGATATCGGGTATACCCGGGCAAGTTTTGGATTCGATTATGAAACATGTGCCGTGATCACGTCGATTGATGAGCAATCTTCTGATATCGCCATGGGCGTTAACCCTGGTGGAGCGGGTGATCAAGGCCTGATGTTCGGCTATGCGTCGAATGAAACCAAAGAATATATGCCGTTGCCAATTATGCTCGCGCATAAATTGACCATGCAGTTGACAAAAGTTCGGCGTGAAGAGATCTTGCCCTATCTTCGTCCTGATGGAAAATCTCAGGTCACGGTGGAATATGTTGATGGAAAGCCGAAACGAATTGACACCGTCGTTATTTCATCACAGCATAGCGCTGAAGTCAGTTTGAAAGAACTGCGGGAAGGGGTGATTGAGAAAGTCATTCTGCCTGTGCTGCCTGAAGGCCTCTACGATCCTGAGAATATTACCTATCATATTAACCCGACCGGACGCTTTGTGACCGGTGGCCCGCAGGGTGATTGTGGCGTAACTGGCCGAAAAATCATCGTCGATACCTATGGCGGCGTTGGAAGTCATGGCGGTGGCGCGTTTTCAGGAAAAGATCCGACCAAAGTCGATCGCTCGGCCTCATATATGGCCCGTCATATCGCGAAAAACCTGGTAGCGGCAGGCGTTGCCGAACGATGCGAAGTGCAGCTTGCTTACGCAATCGGCGTGGCAGAGCCGGTGTCTATCATGGTCGATACCTTCAGAACTGGCAAAGTGGATAACGCAAAGATCGTGCAGGCTGTGCGGGATATTTTCGAATTAACGCCGCAAGGCATTATTTCGTCGCTGGATCTGAGAAAACCGATTTTTAGAAAAACGTCTGCATACGGGCACTTCGGGCGGAATGAACCTGGATTCACCTGGGAAAATCTCGATAAAGTCGATGCCATCAAAAGCGCGCTTGGCTTATAAGTTTGCTCGTAAGACCTGTCAGGTCTTTGAGGTACAACAGCAACGGCTGAAGGAATGTCCTTCAGCTTCACTCCAAGCCGATCTAAATGGAGACGTGCAACTTCTTCATCCAGTTTTTTCGAGAGAGTGTAGACGCCCGGTTCGAGGTCGTTGGCTGCCAGATGAAGTTGAGCAAGCGTTTGATTGGTGAAACTGTTGCTCATCACAAAGCTCGGATGACCAGTAGCGCAGCCTAAATTCACCAAACGTCCTTCTGCCAGGACGATAATCGAACGGCCTGATTTCAAGGTCCATTTGTCGACCTGCGGTTTGATGTTTGTCTTTGTACAATCTGGCGTGTTTTCAAGGTAACTCATCTGAATCTCGTGGTCGAAATGACCGATATTGCATACAATGGCTTCATCTTTCATCTGTTCCATGTGCTCACCTCTGACGACATCGCAACAGCCGGTTGTTGTCACAAAGATATCACCGACACAAACGGCATCTTCCAGTGTGGAGACTTCATAGCCTTCCATTGCTGCTTGTAGGGCACAAATCGGGTCAATTTCGGTCACGATTACTCGCGCTCCTAATCCACGCATCGATTGGGCACTGCCTTTACCGACATCGCCGTATCCACACACAACGACAACTTTTCCGGCAACCATCACGTCAGTCGCTCGCTTAATACCATCAGCCAGTGATTCACGGCATCCGTAAAGGTTATCAAATTTCGATTTTGTGACCGAATCGTTGACATTAATGGCCGGAAACAGCAGTTCTCCGGATTCCTGCATCTGGTATAAACGGTTCACCCCTGTTGTGGTCTCTTCAGACACGCCTTGAATGTGTTTGGCCACTTGTGTCCAGCGTCCGGGATCGCTTTCGTATGAAGCTTTGAGCCGAGAGATGACGATCTTCATTTCATGGTTATCATATTCTTGCTCCAGTAACGACGGATCGTTTTCGACTTTCACACCCTGATGCACGAATAATGTGGCATCGCCGCCATCATCGACGATTAAGTCCGGGCCACTGCCATCAGGCCAGGTGAGAGCTTGTTCCGTACACCACCAGTATTCTTCCAGACTTTCGCCTTTCCAGGCAAACACCGCAGCACTTTTATTGGCAGCAATCGCTGCTGCAGCATGATCCTGAGTTGAAAAAATATTACATGATGCCCAACGAATATCAGCGCCGAGTTCTCGCAAGGTTTCGATCAACATCGCCGTCTGGATCGTCATGTGCAGACTGCCCGTGATTTTCAAGCCTTTGAGCGGTTTCTGCGGTCCGTATTTTTTTCGAACAGCCATCAGGCCAGGCATTTCATTTTCTGACAATTGCATATCTTTCTGTCCCCATTCGGCCTGTGAAATGTCGGCGACTTTATAGGGCAGCGTCGTATCAAGTTGAGGAACCTGAGTTGTCTTTCTCATGGTCATTCTCCTATGAAACTACAGGAATTGAGGATAAGCAAGAATGTACCCGAATCCGTTTCATCATGTCGGGTGAACGTTTCGCTCATGACAACTCCTTTGAAATGAATACGTGTCAATTGTTTATTGTCAATTCTTAACGAGCTTCATCATGTCGGGTGAGTGTCCCCTTCATGACAGCTCCTCTGTGGAAATAAGCGCTCCGAATAGCGTGGAGAGAGAAGTTTCTTACGACATTTCAGCCGAACTCCTCGAGAAGATACGCTTATGTGTCACGGTATAGATAGAGTGTGAAAACCCTGTAAAAAAGGGGGGTATTTTGTCAAGTGAGAAATGTATAACACGCCGAAATTGTAGAGTGGGCTGTTGGTTAGCCCACCATAAAATGTCGTGTGGCAAGATGATGAGCCGGAAAAGAGGCCCTCCCTGTAAATTACTTACAACACCGAAATCCGGCCCGGTCGCTTTTGGCATTCGGGAAATTTTCCCAGAATTTTAACGCGCATTCTGCGCAGCTTTCGCTGCTCCAGGCTCCGCCGCGTATCAACACGCCTTCTTCTGTCGATGTCCCGACCCATTCCCAGACGTTGCCGTTCAAATCGGACACACCATAGGCGCTGACACAGGTTTTGGGCGTCTCTCCGATGCGCTGCGGCGCATCGACTTTGCTTTCGACATTGCACATCGTCCCGTCATAAACTGGGCCGTAGGGATAACGCAGTCCTTGTGGTCCCCGACAGGCCTGAACCCATTCTGTATCCGTGCATAAACGTTTTCCGACGGCTTCGCACATCGCCTTGGCTTCGCTCCAGGTTACATCGGTCACCGGGTATTCGCCGATGATATTGGGATATTCATATTTATCCATATAAAAATTTCCGATTTTAATCATATTATCAGATGTTTGTTGATTTTCTGTCAGTGTTTGAGCGGCAAATAAGCCGATAGCTGTAAGAGTGAAAATGCTGCCAAAAAGGATTGGTACTAATTTTTTCATAAATATCCTACAATGGATTGAAGAATGAAGCGGATTGTCCGATTTCATAACCGTTCCATCCTTTAATCCGTTGTAGTATGGATAAAAAAAGCCTCACCCGTTTTAACACAAGTGAGGCTTGGTAATCACGTATTTTTCTGAAATTACTGACCAAGAATGCGATTATCTGCAATGATTTTTGCAAACTGAGCACGTCTGTTCAGAGCGCGTCCAGAGTCGGTCTCGTTGGATGCAATTGGCATCGATTCGCCGAATGTTTCGCCAGCAATTACGCCCTTGGCGAGCTTTTCGGAACTGACGATACGAGCCGGGTCGATACCCTCGTCATACACGAGATAGTACACAGCAGCGCGAGCTCGTCTGTTGCCGAGGCCCATGTTGTAGTTTTCGGTTCCAATCCAATCAGTATGTCCTTGAACCTGAAGTACACTCTGATCACAGAGTCGCATGTATTTTCCGATAGCTTTCAGGGCTTCAATTGCTTCCGGCGTCAGGGTCGATTTATCGAAATCGAAATGCGCCATCACCAGTTCCTGGCGGCAATCAAAGGTCGAGCCAGCAACTGGCGGCTGCACTGGCATCGGCACCCCCGGATCTCCGATTTGCCCCGGAGCAACTTCCGCAGGAACATCAGCAAGTTCGCGAGTTGTTTCCACTAAATGCGGTTTGGCGTAGGTCAACCCGGCAAACCAGTTATAGTGCGGCGATTCATACATCGGTTCTTCGGCAAACAGTTTAGCACCCCAACCGGCTGTCAACGCCATGCCATTGCCAAAACCAGCTTTGATACCGACATTGGCCATACCACCATCCTGCACGACATCCAGGGCTTCCCCATCTTCGAACATCGGAATGTAATCTTCATCCTCGAATGAATGGTAGAACTTGAATTCACTGAAGAGTTCAAAGGCATTTTCCTTAATCGGAATCGCAATGCCAGCACTATAGAACAACGTGTTTCCATATTCTTGGTAGAGCGGGTTCGTGCCGAAATAATCGAAACGGGGACGGTTATAGGCTGAATTGGTCTCACTGAAATCCTGACGATCCTGATCGTAGTCTGTCGCGATCTGATAGGCTACCTGACCGTACAAACGCACGTCATTCATATCTTCCAGGACAGTTCCGGTCGAAAAACCGACATGAATCCGGGTATTGTCAGCGCCGATTCCGAGTTCCGGATCGCTTGCGGTCGGCAAGAATGCCTGGACATACGGTGTGAACCAGGGCATGAGTTGATAGCGCAGTCCCACGCTCAGGTTGCTGAATCCGCTCTCATCGATGTCGCTCAAAGCTTCATCGTGAGGCCATCGGCTTTCCGCTGGCGCAGCAGGAATGCTGACGGTTCTGAACGGAGCGGCAAGTGACACTTCCAACTTATCCGTGATACCGTATGCGCCGCCGAGTGTAAATTCCATGACTTCCGGATACCGGGGATCGCCGGGGATACAAAATCTTGTCATATCCCAGTAAAAGCCGATTCCATACCGCCCTTTTTGATAAGTATCAGGACTGAATAAGGTGTACAGACCTTTCGAGCCCCATTTCGTCGGCGTGTCTGAGAGCCATTGTTCTTCATACTGATATGTCACTGTCTCCGCGCCTGCGATGGAGGCAAGGAGCGCCACAATCGCAAGAGTAAATAAAACGCCAGAAAATTTTCGCATTCTGGATACCTCCTTCGGTCTTGATGATTAGTATCTCTTAAACTATCTGGACAACAACAGATATAACAAGCCTTTTTCAGAATAGATATAAGAATATAAAAGCCGTCGTTTGTTGTCAAGTCTTTTTTCAAGAATAATAGACGAATTCAAGAAGTTTTTTACCTGCAAATATTGAGAAGAAAAATTGTGGAACACCTTGCTGATTTTTTCACGATTTTGACGCAAGTTTTTTGTATTTTTTAGTCATTAAAGTAGTGTAGAACTTTTTCGCCCAGAGCACACAGAGTCTCCAGAGTCCGGACGTGTGCATCACAATGTTTCTTAGGGAGGGCGAATTTGTGGGAGTTCCTGACGCTTTCATCCCCTTTAAAACGCATCCCTGTCATTTGGAAGATGTCGCTGAGTGATTTTTACCTCTACCCAGTGTCCTCGGTGACTTCTGTGTTAAAAACATATTTTTATATAAAGAGAAACGAAAAATTCTTGACTTTATGAGAGTTGCCTAAAAACAGACTTCACTATGGAGTGGATTCTGTAGGAGTCTTTGTACAATGCGATTATTTCCTTGACTTCTCATCAAAAAACAGTGAAAATCTTATCGAATTTTTGCTGATAGACTAATGGGAAACGGAAAATTGCGTAAAGCATCTTATCTACAGTCGGGCATTCTTACAGCATCGTACACAGACGAGATAACACACGCAGTCCTAAAAACATTTACAAAGCGTCATTTTGCTTGTTGGTTGATTTGAGTTTCTTAAAGAGAGCGAAAAAATCGAAGAACAATTTGAGCGTTGTGTATTGGTGACCCCTGTGTGCTCTGTGGATCGCGACAATGTAGTTCCCGTATCGTTGAACATTTGATGATCAAGGCAATGCTGCCTGAATAGGAGAACAGGAGCTATGTTCAAAGCTGATCCGAAATCAAGAAAATTATTAACATCATTTCAAAGTGCCGCAAGCGTTCAGCCGCGTTCTCGATCGGTAGAGGCTTCGAAGACGCTGTATGATAATGCCCCCGGCAGAGTCACGATTCGATGGAACCGGCGGACGGGTGGGGTTCAATCGGTTCGAGGCATCCTGACGGAACCAGGAGAGGGGAGTGGGCGAGACATTGCCGACCAGTTTCTTGCGGATAATCGGCAGTTATTTGGGATGCCCGAAGAAAATACCGGGTTACGGTGGGGCGAAACAAAAGTCCATCGGAGTGCTCAACATGTCCGGTATCAGCAGTTTTATCATGATTTACCCGTTGTGGGGGCCACTGTAACTGTCCATCTTGACCAGGCGAACCGCGTCCAGATGGTGAATGGCAATTATTGTCCGAACGTGGAGGTCAAAATCACCCCGTCTCCAATTTCGACATCTGTGGCGATCAAAGCGGTCTTGAATGTGTTACAGGCCGAGGAACATTCCTCTCCTGATGCGGAATTGGTGATTTTTTCAACGGGAACTCACTCTATTTGTGCCTATCAGGTTCGATTGCACGCGAATGATCCTTTTGGTGACTGGGTATTTTTCGTTGATGCGGCAACCGGAGAAATCGCCGATTCGTATAATGCGTTACATTTCGTGCAGGGGAAAGGGCAAGTCTATAATACCAATCCCCGGCGTGATGACACGCTTATCTCTGCGGATTTATTTGATTTGAATGAGAGTCAAACGCTCTCAGGCACATATTTTCGGGTGAAAAATGCCACAAAAGGAGGCCAGAACGCTTCTGTGACAGGACCGGGAGCGTATGACTTTTTGTATTCTGATGCTGCGAATACGCATTTTGACGAAGTCATGGTCTATTACCATTTGAATAAAGTGGCAAAGTTTTTCCGAAATGTAGGTTACGACGAGCATACGAACCCAATGTCGGTCAGTGTGCATGTGCCCAACCCGGATGATGGCAATCCGGATTATGACAATGCCTATTTCAGTCCCTTTGAACAAGCATTCTACTTCGGACATGGCGATGTCTTGAGCGATTTAGCCCAGGAAGCCGCGGTGATCTATCATGAATATACGCATTCGGTTGTCGATGCGGCTCAATCGTTTATGGCCACTCCGGAAGCGGGCGCTCTGCATGAGGGGTATGCCGATTATTTTGCGTGTTCTCTGACAAATGATCCGAAGATCGGGGAATTTGCTGTGCAAAAATCTGGTGAAGAGTTTCTCAGGGATTTGCGTTCACAACGTACGTATGAGACGATGACCAACAACGATGTGCATGCGGATGGTGAAATCTGGGGCGCAACGTGTTGGAAGATCAGGGAGACTCTGGGACGTCGAATCGCCGATCTGCTTGTGTACGACAGCCTGTGGTATTTGCCGCCGAACGCGGCGTTTCTCGATGCCTGTGACGGCATTCTCGAAGCTGACGCCAAGTTCTTTGGCGGAGAGCATGTCGATACGTTGCAGCGCATTTTTACAACGCAGAAAATTACGACGGAAGTATCGACAAAATACACGATTGCCTCAAGTGCCGGTCATGGAGGAACGATTGCTCCGTCAGGGGCAATTTCTGTCAGTCAGGGAGCGACTCAACGGTTTACCGTACAAGCTGACAGCGGGTTTCGGGTGCGGCATGTTTTGGTCGATGATGTCTCGGTCGGGGCTGTGACTCAGTATGCGTTCGAACAGATCAAGAGATCGCATACGATTGAAGCGTTTTTTGATAACGAAATGGTGACAGCCTATACGATTTCTGCCAAAGCCGGACCTGGCGGCGTTATTTCGCCATCCGGAGAGATGTCAGTGAACCAGGGGGGCAGCCAGGCGTTTTCGATCGTTCCCGATGCCGGACATATCATTCGTCATGTGCTTGTTGATGGAAATTCGGTTGGTGCTGTCAGAGAGTATACCTTTGATAATGTGTCTGCAGGCCATACGATTGAAGCATTGTTCGAAGAAGGCGGACTCAATGAACGGACCATTATCGTTCCTGGTAATCAAAAATGGACGGATTCCGGTCTGGAGCTGGAAGTCGGTGACATCGTTCGATTCTCGGCTTTGGGAACGGTGATATACGATAAGAGAGGGAATGCTTGTGGCCCTGGCGGAACATCATGGGCCGATAGCCACGAACAGCAGGATCCCCTCTGGAAAAAGCCCCATGCCGGGCTTATTGGAAAGATAGAAGGCATCGGTGCTCCGTTTTTTATCGGAGACTTGTATACCGTGAGAGCCGGAAGCAGGGGCAGGCTGCTTCTGGGAATAAATGATTTTTGGTATCGCGGAAATTCCGGTGAATTTTCCGTGCGTGTCAAATTATTGAATAAAACATCCTGAAGTGTAGCATATCGTTTTCAGGACATCAGGGAGGTGAAACTGTTATGGCAAGACGTTGTGAAATTTGTGGAAAAGGTCCCCAATTCGGGCATAGCATCAGTCATGCGCACAATCTAACGAAACGGCGTTGGAACCCGAATCTGCAGCGTGTACGCGTTGTGATCGACGGCACCGTGAAGCGCGTGAAAATTTGTACCCGCTGCCTGCGTTCAGGCAAAGTGCAAAAAGCTGTCCGTTAAGAACACGGGTAGAACGCGCGGATTATATCCGCACCCTCATGGCATGGAGCTTCTCCCTGCTTAGAAGTTCCATGAGCCTCGTTTCAACGCCTCGATACTTTTACGTGAAGGCCTGGATGATAAAAAGAGAAAGTTTTTTGTTGCCAAAATATCATTTCGACCCTTTTATAGAAATAGAGAGAATATTGAAGGAAGAATGTATTGAAGTATTGAGCGTTGCCAGATAAACGTTGTTTGAGCTGTTTGAGATGTGAAGATGTGGCAAGAGTCTCCTCTTGTCTTTTTTCAGATAGCTTGCAGAAATCAAAGAAACGTTTTCTCAAAGGAACACGGTGTCCCTTCATGAAAATAACAAGCGTGTTTCGCATTTTTGGCCTGTGGTGTCTTTTGCTCGGAATTCTCCTTTTTGGTGCTCCCCAAGTCATTGTCTCTCAGACAAACATTTCTGAGTCGGCCAAACAGGTTTATAAAATCACGATCGATGGAACGATCGATCGCGGATTGGCGCCTTTTGTCCAGCGTGTCCTCGAAGAAGCATCGCCTTCCGATGCGGTTATTTTAGAAATTAATACGCTGGGAGGGCTTGTCGATGCTGCCATCCAAATCCGTGACGCGCTGTTGCAGACAGAAACTCCAACGATTGCTTTCATCAATAAACGCGCTATTTCTGCTGGCGCCCTCATTTCCTTTGCCACCGATCATATTGTCATGAGCCCGGGCGCAACAATTGGCGCTGCGACTCCGATTCAGATGGATTTATCCGGCAAAGGCAATCCGGTCAGTGAAAAATATTTGTCTTATTTCCGAACGGAAATGCGTTCGACCGCAGAGCAAACCGGGAAGCGCGGCGATATTGCCGAAGCAATGGTCGACGCCGAGTTGGAAATCGAGGGACTGACGGAAAAAGGCAAATTGTTAACTCTGACGACTGACGATGCCCTTAGCTATGATATTGCTGAGTACGAAGCGCGGAATTTTTCCGAAGTTCTTGCTCAATTCGATCTCAAGGGCGCTGAGGTTCTCACCGCGGATATTAATTGGGCTGAACGACTTGTTCGTCTGTTAACCAACCCAGTGGTCAGCTTCGGACTGATGATGATCGGGTTTATCGGCCTGTTTATCGAATTCAAAACTCCAGGCTTTGGGGTTGGCGGAACCTTGGGAGTGATCTGTTTGGGACTCTTCTTCTGGGGGCATTTCCTCGTACGACTGGCTGGCTGGGAAGAATTGATTTTGTTTACTGCCGGACTCATCTTGTTGATGTTGGAAATTTTTGTGATTCCAGGGTTTGGTGTGGCTGGAATTCTGGGAATTGTTTCCATTGTTGCCAGTCTGGCATTATCACTCGTCGGACGTTTTGACCTCTTGACTTTTCAGGAAATTGTTCGTGTCGCGCTCTCGAGAGTGCTGGCCGCATTAGTCGGCAGCGTGATCCTGACGATTGTACTGTTGCGGATGTTTCCTCGAACTTCCGTTGGAAGGCAGGTTATTCTGCTAGACAGCCAACAACAGGATGAAGGGTATGTGGCACAGCGGCCTGAACGAAGCGAACTGGTCGGCCAGACCGGAATAACGCTGACCCCGCTGCATCCGTCAGGCACGATGCTGTTGAATAATACACGCTATGATGTGGTATCCGAAGGTGAATTTATAGCAAAGGATGCTGAGGTGATGGTGCTCGATGTTGAAGGTATGCGGATTGTCGTGAGAGAATCATAAGGAAAATAATAACGAGGAGAACATTTCACGGAGGAAAACTATTATGGATCCAACCATAGGAGGAGTTGTTGTTTTAGCGCTTGTTGTTATCGGTTTTTTTATTTTTCTGTCCTTTGTGCCATTGGGGTTATGGTTCACAGCAATGTTTGCCGGAGCGTCTGTCGGACTTTTTAATCTCGTCGGGATGCGTTTGCGGCGTGTCCCTCCGAAGCTCATCGTCAAACAGTATATTACATCCCGCAAAGCTGGTTTGGGAATTACAACAAACGATTTAGAAACCCACTATTTGGCTGCTGGCGGAAATCGTGATGCCGAATTTCATGTTACACAAGTTGTCAATGCAATGATTTCGGCGGACAAAGCGGGCATTGAGCTCGATTTTAAGACCGCGACTGCAATTGACTTGGCCGGGCGTGACGTGCTGGAAGCAGTCCAGATGAGCGTCAAGCCCAAGATTATTACGACGCCGAAAATTGCCGCAGTTGCGAAGGATGGTATCCAGCTAACGGCTATCTCCAGAGTCACGGTTCGAGCAATGATTGAGCGTCTGGTCGGTGGGGCCGGCGAAGATACGATCGTCGCGAGAGTTGGCGAAGGCATTGTGACCACGATTGGTTCCGCAGGAAGCCATAAGGATGTGTTGGAAAACCCGGATCGGATCTCGAAGACCGTTCTGGAGAAAGGCTTAGATCATGGGACAGCCTTTGAAATCCTCTCGATCGATATTGCCGATGTGGATGTCGGGAACAATATTGGGGCAAAGCTCCAGACCGCTCAGGCTGAGGCCGATAAAAAGATCGCTCAGGCTAAAGCAGAGAGCCGCCGGGCAATGGCTGTTGCCCAGGAGCAGGAGATGAAAGCCAAAGCGCAGGCCATGCGGGCCAAAGTGATCGAGGCAGAAGCGCAAGTGCCTTTAGCAATGGCAGAAGCCCTGAAAATCGGCAAACTCGGCGTGATGGATTATTATAATTTGAAAAATGTTGTCGCCGACACAGACATGCGAGCCTCCATCTCAGAAATGGGGCGTTCCGAGGTGCAGGAGAACGAACGCGAGAGGAGAATTCAGGAATAGACAAGTGCACAGGAAAGAATTCGTAGAGTGGTAGCCGGATCTTTGGCCCACCAATCCTGTCTGATGAGACCTGGTGGGCCCGTAAACCCGGCCCACCCTACATGCTTTGCCACAAGGGTATCAAGAGGACCTGTGCAAAACGTTTTCTCTGTGTCTCTGTGTCTTTGTGGCAATGGAAGAAAATGAGGATGTATTATGGACGGACTTATTAATCTTCTCATCTTATATATAATTTTTACTCTCATCAGCTCGGCGTTTTCAAAAAAGAAGAAGGCCCGAACTGCCCTGAGGAAAAAGAAAAAGACCACTCCCTCCTCAGCTCGACAAAAGCGACAGCAGTCAACGTCGCCTTTTGAAGAGAAGTTGACGTCCTTCCTGCGCGACACGCTCGATATTCAGCTGCCTCAACAAAAGCAGCAGCCTGTTTCATCTGCCAAAGGAAAGCAGAGTACATCCCCACACAACACGCTCGACCTTGAATCGCCGAAAACGGAAGAAGTTCTCGTGTTCAACGCTGATGACATAGAACCGGTCGAAGAATTTTTTCCGGAACCGACAATTATAGAGCCACCCGCACTTTCGAAACAAATACAAGCACCAATGCAGCCTGCTGTTCAGCGAAAACAGTCTGGAATGTTACTTCACACGAGCAATCGTTATCTTCAGGGAATCATCCTATCGGAAGTTCTCGGCCCGCCGGTCAGTAAACGAAGAAGAATCTGAAAAAGGATAGACGTCATCTTGTAAGATGACGTCTATTTTCCTCTCCGCAAGATGATATCTGTCCCATGCTTCAATCTGTTGTAAAAAACGAAAACAGTTCACGTATGGGCACATATACCTCAAAACAAAACATACAATGTGGTGCTGGTCGGATGGCCGAAGGAACAAGAACGTTTGACACCCTATTTCAGACATTGACGAGGGATTTGCGATATGCGCAAGTCCCTCGTTATTTCGGTCAGCGGGCAGCCGATACTGAACGCCCAGGTCAAGAAGCGTGTTGACTGCTGGTGACGAGGGATGTCAAATGGCTCTTGGAGTTGATCATTGATAATGATCAACGGTTTTACCACTGCTCATACCGGAGCAATTCTGACAGATCTTTCCGTTTCTTGGGGCGAGATTGATCGTCCGGATAGCCGATTGGCGTAAAGGCAATCGGCTCGACTTCCGCCGGGAGGCTGAGTACCTTGTGGGCTTCATCCGGATCGAAGGCTCCGATCCAGCAGGTCCCAAGCCCCTCGTTGGTGGCAGCCAGGATCACATGATCCATAACAATAGCCACATCGACATCATTATAATTTCTCCCGTCCTTGCGAATCCAGTTCCCTTCTGGCAGTCCGCAGGCGCAAATTACGAGTGGAGCCTGGACAAACCAGGGTTTGGGATAGATTTTCAACAACTCTTCTTCCCGACCGCTGGTATGGATGACAACCAGTTGAAAACTTTGACGGTTCGCTGCAGTGGGTGCAATATTCGCGACTTCCAGAATGCGTTGAAGTTTCTCTTCCTCGACAGGTTCTGATGTATACGAACGTACACTATAACGCTGGGCGATCAGATCGATAAATTCCATAGATATATCTCCTTAAGTTGCTGTAAATAATGATTTTTCATATTCGCTCAGAGATGCAGAAGTACTGAGAATGCTGTCTCACGTCTTTCTCTGCATTTTTGCGTCTCTACGCGAGAAAGAAAAAGAATTCATTCATAATCATTTTAAGTAATACGACTTTACGGTTTTAACGAAAGTCCTCAACAAACCCCAGCGGGGCGACACACATGGCGTCGGCGTCCATCCGGGACTGTGCTTTCCTGTTGTCAGACAGTTTTAAAGTCGTAATGTAGTAGTAAGCATAACTACATGTGTTCAACGTCTGCTCCACCAACATGCCCAAAGAATTTACTTATAATTACTTAAATTGATTATGATGAGGGGAAAGAATCCCATATCAACAAGCGTCTTATCTTTATAACATCTTGCTGTTTTACATGCAAGAGAATTTTTCAGACAGTCAACGTAGTGGTTGCCAGATTTCCCAGGCGGCGAATTCTATAAATGTGATACCCTTCCCAGGGATGTATAGGTTACTACGAAGGGAAGGTTCGTGTGAGTGTTATGAATCTTTCAGGGGATCCGTTGTTTCATTCTGTAATCTCTGCCATTGTCATTCTAAGAGGTTTTCAGGCCAGTGAGGGCACTCCTTCATAAATTCAGGCTTGTCGTCACAAAAGTAGATGACCTTTCCCTTGACACTCTGTACTGCATGCCCTATCCTGGTAGAAGACCTTGGCAATGACGTCATGAGCGAATTGAAGAAATCCCCAACACTGCTTGACAAAGTGCTACTGCATTGGCAAGCAGGGAGTCTGCGTGTTCGGAACCGGGGGATAGAGCCTGCATGACACTGACAGACTCAATGTGATTTAGATATTTTTCAGAGATAGAGCAGTATTATGAATATTCAGGAATTGGCACAACCGTCATCTTCAAAATGGTTTCATTTCGAGCACTACGGGAAATCTTATCATCTCATTATCGAAACGGCAGATGCGCTGGAACAGATCATCGAACTGGATGAAGCGCACTGGGTGGCGACAACTGCGCCGATCTCGACGATTAATGCGGACCCGGAATTTCTGGCGTTACTGGACAGCGATTGTGACGGACAGATCCGTTCTGAAGAGGTCAAACAGGCGATTATCTGGACCTTGGAGTTGTTGAAAGACCGTACTGGCATTCGTCCGGGCAATAAGACTCTCGAGCCGTCGGTGGTCTCTACCGACGTAAAAGAAGGCCGCTGGATTACAGCCACGATCAAAAAAATGTATCGGCGGGAGACCATTTCTGACAATTCGCCGATTACACTCGATACGGTCCGTCAACTCGAAAAGGCCGAAGAGGAAGGCGGTATTGATACCGCAGGCGTCGTGTTGCCGGCTGCCGCTGAAGACAAGCAGCGTCGAGAATTTTTAGAAGATATTCTGGCGACTGTCGGAGGTTCGCCGCATCCGAGCGGCGCACAAGGTGTCACGAATGATCATCTCGACCAATTTTTAAAAGAGATTCACGAATACGCTGCCTGGAAAGCGCAGACAGAACTGTCTGACGAGCAGTTCGTGTCTCCAATCATGCCGTTTGGCGGAAAGACCCCTGAGCTTTACCGTTTGTTTTCCGGTGTCAGAGAGAAATTGGAACAATTTTTTATCTTGTGTGATGCGATCCAGGTCTCCCCGATACTTACGGAACAGTTACGACAGAAGAAAGCGTCCTTGCTCAACGATCTCGATCTTGCTGACTCTGAAGCCATCACTGAGTTTCTTGTCGAAACTCCGATTGCCTGGCCGACAACAGAGAGTGTGCTGAATTTCGAAGAGACGGTCAATCCTTATTATGCTGATGAACTGAAGCTGTTTCGTGAAAATGTGCTGCCGCTGGTGCTCGACGAAATTCCTGTGACCCTTTCATCCATCCAATGGAAATTGGTGAAAGAATGTTTTCTCGCGTACCAGCAGTGGCTCGAGAGCAAACCCCAGGTGTGTGTCGACTGTGTGAGCGATGAGAGAATCCGCCGCTATCTGAGCGATGAAACGCTGATTAAAGGGGTTCGCCGACTCATTCAGGAAAGCTATAAAACTGCATTTGTGCTGGATAACCTGCGTCTGGTTGAGAAACTCATCCTGTTTCAGGCCAATCTGATTCCCTTTGTGAATAGCTTTGTCAGTTTCCCGCATTTATACGATCCAAACAGCCGGGCGTTGTTCGAAATGGGAACACTCATCATGGATGGCCGCCATTTCACTTTGAGCGTCAAAGTGCCGAACCGGGAACGACACGTCACATTCAGCACTGCTAGTAATATGTTTGTACTGTATGTCGAGATCTGTGAAAAAGAAGGTGTACCCCTGTATGAAATCGCTGTCCCGGTGACATCCGGCGTGCGGGGAAATTTACTTGTGAACAAGCGAGGAATTTTTCAAGATAGTTACGGACGTAATCTGCACGCCAAAGTCGTACAGATCGTCGAAAATCCAATCAGCTTTCTCGAAGCGTTCTCAGCGCCGTTTACTCGTCTTGGTAGGGCCATTACAACAAAACTGGATGAAATTTCATCCAAAGCCGAACAGAATTTGCAAGCCTTCAATACTGAGACCATGACCAATGTCAGTACGGAACTGAAAAAAATTGAAGGGGAGACCATCGCCGCGGCCCAAAGAGCCCGTCAATCGACTGGCGGCTTATTAGCCGGAGGCAGTATTGCTATCGCAGCCCTGAGTTCCTCGTTCGCGTTTATCACAAAAACCTTTTCCGGCTTGAGTTGGGGCGTGATTGTAGGCGGGGTGCTTATTGGAATTGCGGCCGTCATGCTGCCGACATCGGTTGTCGCGTATGTGAAATTATCCAAACGAGATTTGAGCTGTATTCTCGAAGGGGCGGGATGGGGTTTGAATGGTAGAATGCGATTGACTCATAAACAAGCGGTTACCTTTACGCTGACTCCTCCTTATCCTCCCAATTCTAAAGGAATTCTTTTACGCCGATGCCGTTGGTTCTGGAGACTTGTGCCGCTTGGGTTGCTTGTTCTATGGCTCATATACACGTATTGGCCAAGATAGTTTGACATACGGTGTGATGATGCATTGTGATCCTGTTTCTTCACTTACAGCAGGGTTTTTACTGAATCTCGGATCGCAATACTTGGATGAAGGATCATTTGTCGCGGGGTAGTATGTCCTTCGGCTTCTAACTGGTCGAATAACATCTCTGCCGCCCATTTTCCGATGTGATATTTCGGATGAACGACACTGGTCATGGGGACTTCTGCCATTGTAGCCAGTTGCGTATCATCGAAGCCCATGACGGAGATATCATCAGGAATGCACAATCCGGCCTCACGAATAGCTGCATATCCCCGTATGGCCGCCTCATCGTTAAAAAAGAAAATCGCAGTCGGCCTTTTTTTCCCTAAGGCCAGCAACTCCTTTGTCAACATGTAGGCGCAATCGGCCTGGATCCATTTAAAAATCGGACGAGAGCGTATCAAAAGACTGTCAAAGGAAAGATCGTGCATGGCAAGCGCCTTTTTGTATCCTTTATTCCGCAACAATCCAGGCACATGATTTGACATATATATATAAGCGATCCGTTGGTGCCCCTGCTCGATTAAATACTTTGTGGCCCGAAACCCTCCTTCGACATCATCGAGCGACACATACGACACGCTCGGGGTATCGAGCGCCCAATCCATAAAAACAACCGGAATTGACAAACTCTGTATCAATTCGAAAACTCTGGTGTCCTGAAAACGCTTCGGGCTGCCGGCCGGTTCGAAGATGAGCCCCTCGATTCCTCGTGTCAGAAGTTGTTCCAGATGAGGATATTCGTTTTCGGAATTCCCTTCGGAGCCAGATAGGACCACGTTATAATGTTTCTGATGCACCACATCATTAATCCCCTGAAGAATTTGCGGGTAGATGTAGTTGAACATTCTCGGGGTAATGACGCCGATTAACCCGCTCTGCTCTTGTTGACTCTTTTCATGTTGTCCGGAAAAAAAGCTGCCAAGCCCTTGTTTCTTGTAGATTACGCCCTCGTTGACCAACTCCGCCAACGTTTGTCTGACAGTCCCCCGGCTTACATCAAAACGCTCCATCAGTTCCGCTTCTGACGGGATCTTTTGATCTGGCTGATAATGCTCCTGAGCAAGGTAACGCGTAATAATATGTTTTAATTGACGGTACTTCGGTTCCGATTTCTCCGAATCAATTTTCATGATGCCTTTCCTGTTGTCTTATAGAAGAATTATCATTCAATATGTCTATATATGTTATGTATAACTTATCATCTTCTTTATGAATCGTCAAGTGTTTTTTAGGAAATATATTAAATTCTCGTAAAATATCAAAAAAATAATATCATATAACATGTTTATAGTTAATAAGTTAAATGTAAAATAAATCTTAAAAGGAAATCTGTTATTATTTTTTTGCTTGACACAATTTTATACTAGACTTATATAAACAAGTATTAAAATATTGAACAGATAGGAAGGTGAAGAATCTTCCAGACCTTAAAAAATAAGGAGGTGATGCGTCCGCCGGTCCCAGCAAACAACGTCCGGCTTATAGGAGTTTTGTCGTAGGTGTTTCAAATATTTTAGTGTTTACGTTTCGTAAACAAAGTACATTTCTATCTTAAGGAGAACAGATTATGAAAAAAGTGATGAGTCTCGCGCTGTGCGTTGTGTTTATGATGGCCGGAGCAAGCCTGGCGATTGCTCAGGATAAAGTCGTGTGGTGGGATGTCCATACAACCGATTTCTTGAAGGACATTGTCGATATGGCGGCAGAGGATTTCAATAAAGGCTCTGATGTAAAAGTCGAAGTAGTCCACTTACAGAACGATCCCTATAAAACCAAGTTAAAAGTGGTGATGGGCGCAGGCAACCCGCCGGATATTTTCCAGAGTTGGGGCGGCGGCCCGCTGAAAGAATACATCGACGGCGGTATGGTCGAACCTGTCCCTGAGGAAGTGCTGGAAGCTGTGAAAGACACGTTTATCCCGTCCTCTTTCGATCCGGTTACCTTTGATGGTGACGTCTACGGCCTTCCAGCGGCCGGTTTGACAGGTGTCTTCTTCTGGTACCGCAAAGATGTTTTTGAAGAAAATAATGTCACTGTTCCCACAACCTGGAATGAGCTGCTTCAAGTCTGTGAAACCTTGAAGGCTAATGGCATCATTCCTTTTGCATTGGCGAATAAAAACAAATGGACCGGTTCTTTCTATTACATGTATCTGGCCGATAGAATCGGCGGAAAAAAATTGTTCCAAAACGCATTGTATCGTAAAGACGGCGTCACGTTCGAAGATCCAGCCTATATCAAAGCCGGTGAGATGATTCAGGAACTTGTGGAAAAAGGCTACTTTCCGGAAGGTGTCAACGGCCTGGATGAAGATCTCTCACAAGCCTCAGCCCTTTTGTATACGAAGAAAGCTGGCATGTACCTGATGGGCACATGGTTTCTGAGCACAGCCATGAAAAGCTATCCTGATATGATGGATCAACTCGACTTCTTCCCATTCCCGGCTGTTGAAGAAGGAAAAGGGGATCCGAGTAACCTGGTCGGAAGTCCGGGGCAGGATTATGCCTGTGTCACGACAACGAGCGAGAACATGGATACAGCATTCGAGTTTCTCAAAACTCAGGTCATGAACGAGACCTGGATTCAGGCCATGGCTGATAACGGCCTTGTTCCTCCTGTCAAAGGTGCTTCCGACATCGTGACCGATCCGATGCTGAAGAAAATTGCCGCCAGCTTCGAAGCCGCCAGCGGCGTCCAGGTCTATTACGATCAGTTCATGCCTCCGGCAATGGGCGAAGTGCACAAAAATACGACACAAGCTTTGTTTGGTCTCGAAATGAGTCCTGAAGATGTCTCAAAAGCCCATGAGGAAGCCATTCAGGCGGAATTGAACAAATAATTCTCTGACAAGTAAACATGTCCGGCACGCCTGCCGTGCCGGACATGACATCTGTCAGTGCCTCCCGGCCCAAAGGAGATGTCGTTCATGAAACACCGCTTTAACTTTTTGACAGCCCTGGCTTTTATCGGCCCTGCCCTGTTGATTTATCTGTTCTATTTTATCATCCCGATTCCATCATCGATGTATTATAGCTTTTTTCAGTGGAATGGCCTACCGTCGCATTATAAAGTCTCGACGCCAATCTTTAAACGTTTGGAAAAAGAGCAAGGCTTTCCGAAAGAACTGAGCAAACAGCTCAAACCCTTACGCAATAAAAAATTTCAACAGGAAGAGACGTTTTTAGCCGCAATCGAAGAACATATCGGGGCTGGCAAGCTGCAAGCCTACCGCTCGCAGTTTCTCGAATATGGCTATGCTGGAAAAAAATATGTGGGATTTGGTAACTGGAACGCACTGTTTCACGATCCGATTTTCTGGAAAGCCTTTATCAATAATATTATCCTTGTTATCGCATCGATTGCGTTGCAAATTCCCGCCGGCATCATCTTAGGCGTCTTTATCTCATCGAGCATGAGAGGAACCAGGCTTTTTAAGTTAGTCTACTTTATCCCAATGATGATTTCCTCGGTGGCGATCGGGATTACCTGGATATACGTTTACGAGCCAAATTTTGGGTTGTTCAATAGCTTTTTACGTCTGCTCGGTCTGGATGTTCTGGCAAAGGGCTGGCTGGGCGACCCGAACTTGGCGCTCGGGTCGGTGATCGTCGCCACCTGCTGGCAATTTATTCCATTTTATATGATCCTGTTCGCGGCAGCCCTGTCAGGCATTCCCAAAGATATGTATGAAGCATCTTCGATTGATGGAGCAACCCGAGTTCAGGCATTTTTTAAAATTACGCTGCCACTCTTGGCCAATACAATTCGTGTGGCCTGCGTGCTGTCGTTGACTGGCTCGCTGCGTTTCTTCGACTTGATTTATGTCATGACCGGAGGTGGTCCTAATCGTTCCAGCGAGTTGCTGGCAACTTATATGTTCGAGCAGGCTTTTACGTCGTTTAAGATGGGCTACGGCAGTACCATTGCCGTGTTTATGTTTCTGGTGTCCTTTGCCCTGGCAATGTTGACGCTTAGAAGTGGTAAGAAACACGATGAAGCCCATGCCTAGTTCAGCATGTCAGTATTTCATACATGAGTATCTATCTTATCCGTTCGCCCTGAGCTTGTCAAAGGGTCGTTGTGGTTCGATAAGCTCACCACGAAGGGTGTGCATATTTTCTAAACTGCCATCCTGGAGTTTATCCATCAATATGACGAAGGGGATAACGCTTTGCAAGATTTTTCAGGATAAATGATTATGTATCAAAAACAATTACGCACATTACGCATCACGTCGGACAGCCTGGTATACGGTTTGGCGATCGTCTGGTTTCTTATTACGGTCTATCCCTTTATGTTTTTATTACAAAATTCGATGAAAGCCCCGACAGAATTTTATCGGACCAGTGTCTGGTCGTTGCCGGAGAGTCTCTCGTCAGCAAACTATATTCAGATCTGGGAAAATCAAATCTGGCGTTACTTTCTGAATTCGGTGTTTTTGTCCGGTACGTCGCTGACTCTTATTCTGGTTGTCGCCAGCGCCGCGGCTTTTGGGCTGGCTCGAATCAAATTCCGGGGGAACAGCGCCCTGTATCTGCTTTTTGTCGGCGGCCTGACTATTCCGGTGCACGTCACCTTGATTCCGGTCTATACGATAACCAAAAACATGGGACTCTATGATACGCTCTGGGCGCTGATCGGTCCGTACACCGCGGCAGCCATGCCGACGACTGTTTTCATTCTGACGGCTTTTATGAAGGAAATTCCCGGCAGTCTGGAAGAGGCGGCCTATATCGACGGCGCGACACGCTGGGATGTGTATTGGCATATCGTACTACCGATTTCGCGTCCGGCCCTGACGGCAGTGGGGATTTTTAACCTGGTGAATTTGTGGAACGAATTTATTTTTGCCTTGACGCTAATCAGCTCAGAACAGGTGCGGCCCCTTACGCTGGCCCTGTGGGATTTTCAGGGACAATACTCCGACGATGTTCCTACGATGATGTCAGCGCTGCTCGTCTCGTCGCTGCCGGTGCTTGTTTTGTACGGAATTGCCAAAGAACGCTTGATCGAAGGCTTGACTGCCGGGGCGATTAAAGGCTAATTGCGGAAATTGTTGTTTGTC
>PDWJ01000295.1_pt1 | contig 76137 bp, 63 predicted proteins | sample 1430881 | NCBI WGS metagenome assembly PDWJ01 (sample SAMN01162460, study PRJNA174530) | Oral metagenome, whole genome shotgun sequencing project. | biome: Marine environment; feature: Marine mammal; material: Swab sample of the gingival sulcus; isolation source: swab sample of gingival sulcus...
CCAAGGCAAGAGCCGCCTATCTTTCTGGGCAATGGAATTTTCTTGCTCAACGGCGCACTCATTTACCTTTAGCTGCCTGACAAGTTGTTCACAGACCCCTCATTCAGAGGTGATTTTCACATTCAAGAATTTGAGGATTTCTTGAAATCATAAAAACGGTAACCTACGCCTCGTTCTGTGAGGATATAGTGGGGCTTTGTGGGGTCTTCTTCGATTTTTTTGCGTAAGTAGTTGATATACAACCGCAAATAATGGGTTTCATCCTGATATTCATACCCCCAAACTTTAGCCAATAGTGATTCATGGGGCACTACCCAGCCAGCGTTTTGGATTAATTGGCTGAGTAAACGGTATTCTGTGGGGCGCAAATCAATGCGTTCACCATTGACAATAACTTGGTGACGATTGAAATCTATGGAGAGGCGGTCATCAATGTGCAGAATGGTACGTGGGGGGGGGGCTGGCCATTGGGCGCGGCGCAGCACTGCGTTAACGCGGCTGTTGAGTTCTCTTGGGCTAAATGGTTTTGTGATGTAATCGTCGGCGCCTAAACCTAGCCCACGGATCTTGTCTTCTTCATCACTCTTGACGGTTAGTAGAATAACGGGTGTGGTGGAAATTTCGCGTAGTAAGCGTAAGGTTTCAAAGCCATCCATTTCTGGCATCATAACGTCCATGAGGATCAGGTCTGGGTTAAATTTGCGGATTTGGTCTAATGCCACTAGTCCATTTTCTGCCTCAATGACTTGAAAGCCTTCCAATTCCATATTCATGCGTATAAAACGGCGCATTCTCGCCTCATCATCAACGATGAGGATGATTTGCGGGGCATTTTGTTCTAGTGTATCTGGAATTTGTTCGACCATTATTCGCGCACAAAACCGACTATGTCGCTAACTTCTGCTGTGGGCAGCACTTGAATGAAGTTGATGCGATGCAAGGGGAAAATGACGGAATTGACATCTTCGTTGAGGTAATGTAGGTCCATACCGTCTCGTCGGCGTGGGTTATGAATGAGAACCAAAGTGTCTTGGGGCTCAGGAAGGTTTTCAATTTCGCATACAATGGGATCTTCGTTGGCAACATGAACAATAACTGATTGCATAGCGCCTCTCTTCTACTCAAAAAAATATGTGAACTAGTAAATCACCAAAGCGAAGTTCGTCTCCACTTTGGATGGGGTATGGTTTGTTTTCTGGAAGATGATGGTTGTTTAGGAAGGTGCCGTTGGTGCTGCCTAAATCCATGATGACGATGCCCTGGTTAGACCATTGCAGGATGGCGTGGGTACGGGACACCCCTAGCTCTATTCCATTATCTTTTGTTAAGTCAAGGTTTGTTGGCGTGTTTTCAAAGGCACGCCCAATATTTATTTCTTTTTCTAGGGGAATGATGTAGCGATGGCGACTGCTTGGAATTACGAATGTGATCTGTTTTTCATGGACGGGTTCTATGACTTCTAGCTCTGTGGCAGGGGGGGGCGGTGGTTTATGCACAAATTCTGAGAAGGGGAGGACATCGGTGACGAGTTTTGAGTCTTGAATGAGATCTCTGCCGCATTCACTACAATATAGGGTTCCTTCATATTGGCTTGCGCCACAATCTTTACAACGAATCATTGGGTTCTTCTATTTTCATGGATTGGCCAATCATGGCTCTCGTACCATATTTTAAGCGTTTTCGACCTTCTTCTGAAAGCTCTCCGATATTGGCGAGGCGTTCGGTTTCGGCGTTTGCTTGCTGGGCGAGTTGTACTTCGCCTGCTTCTAAGAGGCGGGTTGTTAGATGACGTAGGCGGGTGGCGGCTACACCAACATGGCCGGCTTCAATGTCTTCCCATACTTTTTCGTTGATTCGATACATGTTTAACATGCGCACGGCTTTGACAATGTCCCGAGGTGGCTCGGCTTTTGGTGGATTTTCGGTGATGAATATTTGTATTTGTTTGTGAATTTTTTGAGTTTGGTTATTTTGATGTGAAACTTCAGATGTGATTTCTACAGGGATGGTGATGCGAGATTCGTGTTCTTGGGGTTGTAGGAGGAGTTCGAGTAAAAAGGCAAGGGCTCCTTTGCCTTCTAGATTGCCCAGACTGATTTCACTGCCATCTAGTTTAATAGGTTGGGCATAGGGTAGTAATTTAAATCCATATTGCAATGTGATGGCTTCGGGGAAGGCTTTTTTCAGGCGAAGATTTTGAGCATGGATGGTTCCTAGCCCCTGAATGCGTTCTTGCAGGAAATCAATGATTTGGGCTGGCTCTTGTATAAATGCTGAACGTCCACCAGATGGGGCAACGAGTTGATCGAGAAATTTATCGTTCCATTCATCACCGAGACCGAAGGCGGATAGTCCGATTTGTGTGGCACTTGCTGTTTGGGCTAGTTCGATGCACAGGTCGGCGTCGCCGTAGGTATGACCATCAGTGAGTAAGATGATGTGATTGTTGTACTGCTCAAGCGGGGTTTTGTGCAGCTGCTGTACACCAGCTTTTAGCCCTTGAAAGGTTTCTGTGCCGCCGGATGCCTGGATGCTTCGTACGCCTCTTGTGATTTGGTTTTTGTTGTGGATGTGGGTGGGCTCGAGTACGATTTCAGCGCGGTCGCTATAACTGACGATGGAGATGAGGTCATCTGGGGCGAGTTTGTCGATTACCAGATTAACGGCCGTTTTCAGGGAATCTAGTCGTGACCCTTGCATCGATGTGCTCCGGTCTAGAACGAGGCATAAATTGAGTGGTTTTCGGGCACGCAGGAGATCCGTTGGCGGTGTGATTTCTACAAGTAGATAAAAAATTTGAGCGGTATCAGACATCGACATTTTTTGTCGGCTGAGCTGGATCGTGGCTGTAAATGATGGCGGCTTTGTCTCTGCGAGCAATGAATCATAGGTGCTGCGCCGCTCATGATTGGATAAAACCTCATAAGCTTGTCGCAATTTTTGGTTGGTCTTGGCGTCGGTGTCTTCTGGGTATTTGTTCACCAAAACGGCAAATGCATCTTGGATTTCTGCCAGAGAGGCATTTTTTGACACGCCTAATATGGAATAATAAGTTTCATTACTCATGAGGTGGACTTTCTAAAGCTTAAAACTTACAACAATGGCCGTGATATTATCAAAACCACCGACGGACATTGCTGCCGCAAAGACGCTATCTGCCATTTTCTCTACAGAAGCGTCTTGACTTAGGATTTCTGTTATTTCTGCATCGGAGATAAAGCCAGAAACGCCATCGCTGCACAACAGCAATATGCCCGATTTGGGTAAGAGTCTCATGTATGTGTCGGCTTCGACTTCATCTGATTGGCCAACAGCGCGTAGTAAGATGTGGCCATATCGGTAAAAGGTGGCTTCTTCTTCGGTTAATTGACCGACATCTTGGAGCCGTTGTACGAGCGAGTGGTCACTGGTCACTCGTTCGAGTTTGTCATTGGCATACATATAAAGACGGCTGTCTCCAACATGGGCGACATGTAATCGATGGCCTAAGAGCAAAGCAATCGTCAGTGTCGTGCCACTATCCATTTCTGGTTCATAATCATAGACCGCTTTATTAGACAGTTGAACGGCCGTTTCTAAAACCTCCTGAATCGGTGTTTGCATGACCTTTTCATTATCTTGTAGCAGAGGTAAATACAACCGATCAATAATATGGTGAGCTGCGGTACGAGAGGCTATCTTACTGGCAATATGACCATCTGCATGCCCCCCCATGCCATCCGCAACCACAAACAGGCCAAAGGGCTGCATCTTAAAGTGCCCCCCCACTTCAGAGACAAAAGAAAAACAAGAATCTTCATTTCGTTCTCGATGTCTTCCCACATGACAATGGAAGGCAACTTGAATGGCGGGTTCGTCCCCAACAGTTGGTTCAGTTGGTTTGGTAGTAATTGGCTGCGTCTTGGCTGCTTCAGCTACATTTATGAATGGATTTTCCACAAAAGGAGCCGTGTCATTTTTATCTATTTTACTTTCAAAGTCAGTATCAGATTCCATTTCAGGGTCTGATATTTCTTGAGATGCGTCATCTCTGGCCAATTCTGGGGCAGATTCTGTGTTAGCATCTGCGGCTTGTTGGGTACCATCATCTTCTGGTTCGTTCATTGCGTTTACTTTGTTAATAGCCATAAGCTCACTGTTTTCTTGTTTGTTATCGGGTCATTGTGTTGGGTTCTGAATGGGACATGTCCATTGTGCCTCTTAACTGTGTGCATAAACAGGCTTCAATCAAAATGCTTTCCTGTGTTTACTCGGGTAGTTTGCCCATTGGGGTTTCTTTTTTCGTGAAAGTCATGTCGTCAATTTTCCAAATCTAAATCAGGCCGGCAGCGCATACAAGATATGATTGGTCGAACCAATATAAACGGTGCCCTCTTCATCAACTGCCGGAGTAGAGATAACAGGACTATTCGTGTTAAATTTCCACCTTAACTTACCCTTTTTCTGGGAAATACTATAGACAAAACCATCTGTAGAGCCAAAGTAAATAGCATCTCGTGAAACAACTGGAGAGGAATTAACCTGACCTTCAGTTTCAAACTGCCATAATTGTCTACCAGAATTCATATCTAAGGCATATAAACTCCCATCAGAGGAGCCAATGTAAACAATGTCATCATGAATGGCTGGTGAAGAGATAATGGGGCGCCGCGCGCGGAAACGCCAGATGGCCCAACCTGTGGAAGCATCTAAAGCGTACACGGTTGCATCCGTCGAACCGACGACAACCACATCATCATAGAGCATGGGAGATGATGTTACGGCTCGTTTGGCTTGCGATTGCCAATTCATTTTTCCATTAGATAAATCCATGCAATAAATATAGCCACCTTCAGTCCCAATGTAGACACGTTCTTCGTCTACATAGGGAGAAGAGCGCACCGCACTAAAGGCATTGGCCATCCATGCTTTGCGCCCATGTTTTATGTTAAGCGCATAAAGATGACCGTCATCTGAACCAAAAAAGAGATGGCCAAAGCGAACTTTAGGTGAAGAGTAAATGGATCCTTGTGTTTCAAAATGCCATTTTTGGCGCCCAGAGAGGATGTTAATGGCATACATTCTGCTGTCTGAGGAGCCGATAAATATGGTGTTTTCATGGACACAGGGAGAGGCGCCAACACCGTCAGATGTGGGGAATTTCCAAATGAGCTTACCTGTATCTTGATTGATGGCATATAGATTGTTGTCATAAACACTGGCGAAAACCTTACCATCTGCAATCGCAACCCTGGAGCGTATTTCGTCTTCGCACTTAAATTCCCAAATGGGGGAAATTTCATTGGCAATGCCACCGGAGTTTTTGGCTTGAGGTTTACCAGCTGTTGACCGTAGTGAGACCAACGCCTCTTGCAATGCAGTGGCATCGGTATAGCGGTCGTTGGGGTCGTATGAGAGGCAGCGCATGATGATGGCCTCAAAGGTGGGAGACACAGTTGGATTTTTAGAATGAATGGGGCGTTCTGCAAATGTAAATGGGGGTTCCAGGCGCGGATCTTGGTTTGTTAAGAGATGATGCAAAGTGGCGCCGAGGGCATAAATATCACCGGCTGGGGTAGCGACCCCACGATACTGTTCCGGCGGAGAGTACCCTTCTGTACCGATCATCGTCCCTTTATTGCCCCCCTCAAAAATCTTAGCAATCCCAAAGTCAATGAGGCGAATGCGATTGTATTGGTCCAACATCACGTTGGAAGGTTTCATATCACGGAAAACGATAGGTTTGGGCTTTTGATGATGCAGATGAGCGAGGGCATCACACAGTTGAATGGCCCATTCGATGCAAGTGTCCTGTTCTACCGGTTCATTCCGTTCCTCCAGCCAGCGATCCAGGTCTTTGCCCCGAATGAGGTCTAAAATGAGGTAACTGCGGTCTTTTTCTGTGAAGTAATCTGAAACATCCGGGATGGCGGGGTGATCGAGCATGGCCAACATGCTTGCTTCACGCTCAAAAGATTGGATTGTCAAATCTCGGATTTTAGGGTCAGGTGCAGAGATGACCATTTCTTTCACCGCACACAGTTTGGTGACGTTGGGGAAACGCATATCACGTGCCTGGTAGACTGAACTAAAACCACCAGCACCTAAAGAGCCGACAATGCGATACCGCTCTTGCAAAATATCCCCCGGTTGCAGACCAATTCGCTGGGTTGCTTTTTTTACCCGGTCTTTCTTTCCTGGAAGCTGCCTGGTCGTTAATCGCCCCATAATTTTAATCCTAGATTCCTTAAGAGAGTATTATAAGTTTACTTTGTCTGATTTATCAAGCAATCGGTACAATCGGGTCATGTTATGTCGTTTTGGGTGTGCCGCCAAAGTCGTTCCCCCCCAATTTTTAGGGCATAGGCTTGGATTTGCCGTGCCAAATCTTGGCGATCTGTAAAGAATGTGCTGACTTGTGACTGATAGGCTGCAATGGCGTTTGCTTTTGCTGCCAAATCTTCTGCCTCTAGGGGATAAGTTTGGGCAACCCAGTTGAGAGCCTGTTCAGGGATAACGGCCGTTATCGCTCCAGGATTTTGCACATATGGATAATCTTCAAAGTACCATAACCTTGAACCAAAATAAACCTCTGCTGCTTTTCTCGTCACCAGATGGTCGGCGTGATGGCCAATGCCCAGGGGCGCAATGATGCGATTGCTTGGAGGTAAGGTGGCAAACTTTTGCCCCAGTTCTTGAATAAGCTGAGTTTCCGCCGGATGAATGGCCGTGATCACCTCTTGCCAGCTTGGATAAAGGGGCTGTCCTGTTTCTGGATGCAGGCGGTAGATACAATCGGGAATCGGCCAATGGCAAAAATCTGCTCCCAAAATACGGCACGCTTCCATATCTTCCTGGCGGCGGACAGCTTCTGCATTCACCTTCAAATTCCAGCGTTCGTGCAGTGCCCGCACAAAATCAGAGTGAACGGCATGCGCAGGTGGATCGCCAGCCATGATAGTGACGATGAGAACTTGCTTGTGAACGGCCGTTAACTGGTGAATTTGTCCGCCACAAGAAAGAGCAGCATCATCCAAATGCGGGGCGAGATAGATGGCATCGTAATGTGTGCGCATAAAATCGATGACCTTTATAATAGCTGAACCATGTCGAAAAAATTGACCCACATCAATGAACAGGGCCAGGCCAAAATGGTCGATGTTGGCTCTAAAAAAGATACAGAACGTGTGGCTGTGGCGCGTGGTCGTGTCGTGATGCAGCCCGAAACGTTGCAGTTAATTATAGAAGGAAACCTCAAAAAAGGGGATATATTAACTGTGGCGCAATTGGCGGGCGTGATGGCTGCCAAACGCACCAGCGAGTTAATTCCCTTGTGCCATCCACTACTGCTGACACACATCAACGTAGCTTGCACCCCGAATCCAGAAGCAAATTGTGTTGATATTGAAGCCACTGTGCGCTTAAAAGGAAAGACAGGCGTGGAGATGGAAGCATTAACGGCCGTTTCTGTGGCTGCGCTCACCATTTATGACATGGCCAAAGCCGTAGACCGCGACATGCAGCTTACAGAAATTCGTCTGGTGCATAAATCTGGCGGCCGGAGCGGGATTTATGACGCGGCAGAGAAGCCTGAACAAGAAACAGGTGAGTAAACCTGTCAGGTCTTGGGAACCTTATGAAACTCGAAATCAAACTATTTGCCACATTCAAAGATTTAGCTGGTCAAGATACCATTCAAGTGACGGTAGCTTCTCCGGCGACAGTAGATACATTGAAAACGGCCGTTGCGGCCGCCTATCCAGCCCTAAAACCAGCCTTGTCTACCACCCTGGTATCCGTCAACAAAACCTTTGCTTTTCCCGAGACAAAACTCCAGGCCGACGACGAAATCGCCATGTTTCCCCCCGTCAGCGGAGGTAGTGACCGCTTGCCGCACCCCACCTACTTTGCCATAACCACCGCCGACATTGACCCAAACGCCATTCACCAAAAATTGGCACAGCCAGACGTAGGCGCTGTCGTCTCCTTCACCGGTTCCGTCCGTGGTGAAACGCAGCGGGAGGGCCTGCCGCCGCAAACACGCTATCTCGAATATGAAGCATACTCCGAGATGGCAGAGGTAAAAATGGAGCAGATTGCTCAAGAAATCTGGCAAAAGTGGCCCTTAGTCAGAGGCATTGCCATTGTGCAGCGCATAGGCAAACTGGAAATTGGCGAAATGACAACCTACGTGGCCTGCGCTGCCAGTCACCGAGATCAAGGCGTGTTTGACGCAGCTCGCTACGGCATTGATCGCCTGAAAGAGATCGTGCCAGTCTGGAAAAAAGAAGTTGGCCAGGATGAAAGCCTATGGGTCGAAGGCCATTACCAACCTACGGAAGATGACAATTAATCTAATGCGCTCGAATGGACATCAATCACTCCTCCCGTTCGTGAAAATGCGTGTCCGTTCGTTGCCCAAATTAGACTCAAAGCAGGAGGAGTCATTTCGGTGCAATTATGAAAAATTGGCAGCAGCGTGCAGCTGAATTTTCCCAAACATACCACTTATCCCACCCACCACATGTTTATGCTTTAGACTTGATGAGCGAACTGGGCGAAGTCGCCAAAGAGATTTTGCTCGCCACGAATTATGGAGAACGGCCGTTCACTCCCAGCCCTGCTCTCCATAGTGAACTCGGTGACGCCCTCTACAGCCTGTGCCAGTTAGCGGCGTCTGCCAACGTGGATTTAGAAGACGCCTTTACCACCACGCTGGCCAAATACCAGGAGCGCTGGCAGGCCAAAGGCCACATCGGCAGTCCGCCAGCAGCCACACCTCCCCAGCCTCCGGCTGCGATTTAGATGATGTGCCGACTGAAGCCCGGCTTAGTCACGTGAAAGCCCGTTTGAATCATGCCTTGGCACACATCCATAAATAAGTGACAGCGTTGCTAGACGCGCTTCAAGTGACCTTTAGCCAGGAAAAACAGGGACTAATTCTTAGACGGTCACTGTGGATTCGAGAAGCATCATTCAATGCTTGTTGTAAAAGCATTTAAAGATTAGACTTGTCCCCTATGAACAATATCGTTGCTATTGAAAATAAACTCGGATTTCATTTTAAGAACCGCTCAGTATTGATGCGGGCACTGACTCATTGCTCCTTTCTAAATGAAAATCCTGATGTGTCGTTAGAAGACAATGAGCGCCTTGAGTTTTTAGGCGATGCTGTGCTTGATTTTTTAGTAGGGGCTTACCTGTATCACCACTTCCCAGAAGTAGATGAAGGTGAATTGACCAGCTTGCGGGCTGCCTTGGTGCGTGCCCAAACGCTGGCGGATTTTGCCAGGGAGTGGGAATTGGGGGATGCGCTCCGCCTGGGCTATGGTGAAGCAGAAAGCGGTGGTCGAGAGCGCGTGCCCATTTTATGCGCGACATTTGAGGCCGTGATTGGGGCTATTTATTTGGATCAGGGTTTAGAAAAAGTGAAAGCTCTGATAAATCCGCTCATTGAACCGGCGCTTAAAAAGATTTTGGCCGAGCAGCTGCACAAAGATGCCAAAAGTGAGTTTCAAGTTTGGGCGCAGGCTCGGTTTGGCATTACCCCTCGCTACGAAGTCATCTCCACAGCTGGCCCTGACCATGCAAAAGTGTTTACTGTGAAGGCTCTAGTGGGCAAAAAAACATGGGGAATCGGAGATGGCCGCAGTAAGCAGGCCGCCGCCCAAGTTGCCGCGCGAGAGGCTTTATGCCAGGCAGAAGAGGTGGAAGATAGGGGGGCTTAACCGGCAAACTCGATTGTGTCTATGAAAATTTTGATCACAGGTGGGAGCAGTTACTTCGGTCAGCATTTGGTGCCGTTGGCACTGCCTGAGTGTGAGCTGTGTTACACTTACTATCAAAACGATCCGCTCGCCTTACCGCTTGGCAAACAGTTAGATGTGCGGGACAAAACGGCCGTTTCCACCCTCATCACCTCCTACCACCCTGAGGTCATCATCCACCTGGCTGGCTCCAACCGAGGCGCCCACATGGCAGATGTCATTGTGCAAGGAGCCGCCCATGTCACCCAGGCTGCTGCCCAAGCTAACGCTCGCCTCATTCACATGTCAACCGATTGTGTCTTTGATGGCCTGAACCCACCGTATGACGAAACGGCCGTTCCCACCCCAGTAAACGAGTACGGTCGCGCCAAAGCCAAAGCAGAAGCCATCGTAAAGCAATATCCCAATCATGTCATCATTCGCACCTCACTGATCTACAGCCTGGAAAAGATGGATCAGGGCACCCGGTGGATGGCAGCCGCCTTGCAGCGCCAGGAACCAGTGACCTTGTTTGACAACCAGATGCGCAACCCCGTTTGGACAACAACATTAGCTGAGGCTTGCTTAGAGCTGGCGGGCAGCAGTTTCACCGGGATTCTCCACATTGCAGGCTCCCAAATCATGACGCGAGCCGAGTTTGGCCTCAAAATGCTAGATCATTGGGGCATTACAGCCCGAGACACCATGACGATTGGCCCCTCACAAAGCGGGAATTGGCCTTTAGATTTGTCATTTAGCGTGGCTAAGGGAACGGCCGTTCTCAAAACCCCGCTTCTCGGCGTTGACCAAGTATTGCAGCAAATCCAAAAGCGTTGACATTTTGCCCAAAATCCACCAGGCATACATTACAGCTTATTCTACCTTTTTAGCTTTGGCTGCTTTTGTACACCGAGCTTAGTGGCGCCCAATGGTCAGGACATGCCAGGGTGATGCCCTGGAAATCTTAACAATGTCTAAACAAACTCTTTAACTTCCTCTCACCCAGGTAAACTATCATAGGAACGGCAATTAAATAATACGACGCAGTCGTTTCCTGACCGTTCCTTGAACCTGACGATGCCATTCTGCATGTTACTTCATCGTCAGTCCTTAAAGATCGCGTAAGAAAAATCATTTTTATAAGTAAGGAGAGATACCCCATGATAAAACGTGTTTCGAGTATGATGATTTTGTTGCTGATCACGATATTAGCCTTGTCCGCCTGTGGCGTGCTGAGCGAACCAGAGACACCCAGCGCCCCGATAGAGGCTGTGCCCTTGGCAGATTCGACAAATTCGGAAGGAACAATGCCAGAGGATTCAGCCGCAGATGCTGGCAGCCATGCTGTTGTGTACACGATCTCACCGGAAGGCTCCGCAGTTCGCTTTGAGTTGGATGAGGATTTGCGCGGTGAACGCATCACAGTTGTGGGCGAAACAGATCAGGTGGCCGGAGAGTTGTCTGTTGATTTGAGTAATTTGGGGAACACGCAAGTGGGGATCATGCAAATCAATGCGCGAGGTTTGAAAACAGACAATAATTTCCGTAACCGTGCTATCCAGAATGAAATTTTGAACGCCGACAATTTTGAGCTCATTACGTTTGAGCCCACGGCCGTTAATGGGCTTCCAGACAGTGCTGCTGTAGGGGACACAGTTGAGTTCACCATCAATGGTAACTTAACAGTGACAGACAAAACGCAGCCAGTGACCTTTAACGTGACAGCGACGGTGGTATCAGAGGAGCAAATTACGGGAACGGCAGCGGCCGTTATTACCCAAGCCGACTTTGGTATCAGCATTCCAAGTGTGCCCAATGTGGCCAATGTTGAAGAAGAAATCGAACTGTATATTGATTTCACAGCCAACAGCTAAGCGCATCCATAAATAAGTGATGGATGCGTTTCAAGTGACCGCTATCCCTGAAAAATGGGGAGTAATTTTTAGATGGTCATTAAGCAACAATCAATTATTGACTGGACGTGCCAGAGGCACGTTCGCGGGGTAAATTGGATGACAGGATAGCCTCGGGCAACAAGGGTTTTGCAGCAGTCAGCCTCATCTCTTAAAGATTCTGAATGGTCGCTGCGATTTGCACTGTTTGTAACTGGATGGCGACGGTTTCATGAATAGAACGGCCGTAACCACCAGCCATCGTCACGGCCACTGACACCCCTGCCTCCCAACAATGAGCCAATGCGAGACGATCCCGTTTTCCAATCCCCTCTTTTGTCAGGCATAGCCGCCCCAAGCGGTCGCCAGCAAACACGTCGGCACCAGCCAGGTAGATCACGAGTTCTGGCTTTGCTTGCGCCAATGTTTGTTCAATACCTGGCTGCAACGCCCGCAAATAAGCCTCATCTTCAATATCATCAGGCAGCGCGATGTCAAGATTGCTGGGGATTTTGTGGAAGGGGAAGTTCTTCTCTGCGTGAATGGAAAAGGTGAAAATAGAATCATCGTCAGTGGTGATTTGCGCCGTGCCGTTCCCTTGATGAACGTCACAATCGATGATGGCAATCCGCTGCGCCCGCCCTTCGGCTTGCATGGTGCGGGCAGCCGCTACCGCATCGTTGTAGATGCAGAAGCCTTCACCCGCGTCGTAGCTGGCGTGATGGGTGCCGCCGCCAAGCGTGACGGCAATGCCTTCTTTCAGCGCCACCCGGCACGCTGCAATGGTGGCACCGACAGAGTGCTTACAACGCACTACCAGCTCAGGCGACCAGGGTAAACCAATTCGGCGGATTTCTGATGGAGAGAAACGGCCGTTTTCCACCTTCGTTAAATATTCACGACTATGCGCATGCCGGAGTTGATGGGTTGTGGCTGGAGTTGGTACAATTAGGTCATCTGGCGGGACAACCTGAGCGGCGGCCACAGCTTCCCTCAGCAGTTGGTATTTTTCCGCCGGGAACCGATGACTATCTGGTAAGGGGAACGTGAATTGATCATAGGTGAAAATTTTCATAGCCAATGATGTTGGTTTTCAATCAAGTATGCAATGAAGAAAAAAATTACTGTTGTTTTAATCTTAGGTGTGTTGAGTGCGTTTTTACTGAGTATGCTAAACAAATGGGAGCCAAAGCAAACGGCATACGCCTCAGACAGTGGAATACAAACAGAAAGTGCAGCTTACATCATTTTCTTTCCAATCATGTTCAATGCGCCACCACCACCCCATGAGCCACCTTACGATATGGCTCGGTTTATGATCGGTAACGGCCGTTTATATGAAGTGTGGCATAGCGTCAATAATTCTCAAGCTCGTTTTCAAACCCAAACAGAAGGTGTTCGCTTCTTTCATACCAAAGGAAACGAAGTCAGCGCCGAATGGGAAGAGCTTTGGGCCACGAATGATACCATTTATCGTGGCACAGATACCAGTCCAGGCAACGGTCAGTTTTACACCCTGCGTGATCATCCAAATCAAGTAGGTTCAGCCTGGAGCCCCCGTTTTTGGAATGTCGGAGATATTTACGAGCGGAATCCGCTGGTCACATTTTATTGGAAGTCCAATTGTGACATTGTTGTTCAAGGGTACCAGCGCACCTGGCTGCGACTTGAGGCCTATTACCATTCCTACACATTTGAAAGCGGCATCACCTTGTACAACGTCGTGGAACTGGCTTGGTTGCTCAATCCTAATGCAGAACCAACCGAAGTCTATTTGTATGCAGAACATTATGGGTTAGTGGGATGGCGCAGCACCGATCACGGATATAGTTATATCTCCGAGATTCATGCCCCTGGAGAAAGACCAGATAACACCCCAGAAGAAATTGCTTGTCTGCAAGCCACCCTGCAAGAATCGCCAGTAGGGCTGAACAGCATCATTGGCCCCTTACCGCCCCCCTATCGAGCCAAATAATCTCAAGCAGCATCAATGACCAGGTGTGGACGGAACCCAACTCAAACAGGAGAGAAGGTCTACTGTGGCTCATACCCCAAATTTGGAGCCAGCCATTTCTCGGCCGTTTTTACATCCCAGCCTTTACGTTTAGCATAATCAGCCACCTGATCCTGGTTGATGCGTCCTAGCCCGAAATAACTGGCATCGGGATGGACAAAGTAATACCCACTCACCGAGGCAGCTGGGTGCATGGCAAAATTCTCAGTGAGCAACATGCCTATATTGTGCTGCACATCCAATAATTGGAACAAATCACCTTTGGCTGTGTGATCGGGGCAAGCTGGATAGCCAGGTGCCGGGCGAATCCCACGATACGCTTCAGCAATGAGATCGTCTTTGCTAAACGATTCTTCAGCCGCATATCCCCAGAATTCCTGGCGTACACGCTCGTGCATTTGTTCAGCCAGTGCTTCTGCCAACCGGTCAGCTAATGATTTGAGCAGGATGGCATGGTAATCATCATGGGCTGCCTCAAATTCCGCGACCTTTTCTTCAATGCCCAGCCCAGCCGTCACGGCAAAGAAGCCTAAGTAATCTTCCAAGCCTGTCTCCTGTGGCGCAATAAAATCAGCCAAAGCGTGGTTCGGGCGTCCCGGTGGTTTTTCCATCTGCTGCCGCAGCGTTTGCACCACCAAAGCAGCGTCTTGACGCCTGTGTGCCTCGGCGGGGAAAATTAGAATATCATCACCATCGCTGTTAGCTGGGTAAAATCCAATCACAGCCTTTGCCGTTAGCCATTTCTCAGCAGTGATCTGCGATAACATTGTCTGTGCATCTTGAAACAACTGAACGGCCGTTTCCCCCACCGTCTCATCTTCCAAAATACGGGGATACTTACCCGTCAGTTCCCAGGCACGGAAGAAAGGCGTCCAGTCGATGTAATCGACCAGGGAGGCTAGATCAATGTCATCAAAGACTTTGGTGCCGGTAAACGCGGGAGTTGGCGGCGTGTAGTTAGCCCAATCCACCTTGAATTTGTTGGCACGAGCCGCAGCAAGGGGCAGCAAACGTTTGCTGCGGCGGCGATTGCCATGTTTTTCCCGGAGAGCAGCATACTCTTGCCGAATTTTGCTGACGTAACCGTTGCCCCCTTTAAGCAGATTGGTAGCAACACCCACTGCCCGAGAGGCATCAACGACATGCACAACGGGAGCTATTTTGAACTCTGGCTCAATTTTAACGGCGGTATGAATCTTGGAGGTGGTGGCGCCGCCGATGAGCAGCGGAGTTTCAAACCCCTGGCGCTGCATCTCTGCTGCCACATGGCGCATCTCTTCCAACGAGGGTGTGATGAGACCACTAAGGCCGATGATGTCTACATTTTCTTCGCGGGCAGTCTGGAGAATTTGCTCAGCAGGCACCATCACGCCCATGTCAATCACGTCGTAGCCGTTGCATTGCAACACGACGCCGACGATGTTTTTACCGATGTCGTGAACGTCACCTTTGACGGTTGCCAGCAAGATTTTGCCATTCGATTGGGATTGATCTGTAAGCCCCAATTCTGCCTTCTCCGCTTCCAGATAGGGGACTAAATGAGCTACCGCTTTTTTCATGACACGGGCGCTCTTGACGACCTGGGGCAGGAACATTTTACCGTCACTAAATAAATCACCGACCCGGTTCATGCCCTCCATGAGTGGTCCTTCGATGATGTATAACGGCCGTTCCACCGCCAGTCGCGCCTCCTCTGTATCCTCCACAATGTACGTGTCAATCCCCTTCACCAACGCATACGACAACCGTTCGTTGACCGGCGCTTGGCGCCAACTCAAATCTTCCCGCTTCCTCTTCCCCGTGCCACGTACCGTTTCCGCCAGTTCAACCAGCCGATCTGTGGCATTAGGCTGGCGGTTGAACAGCACATCTTCAATCGCTTCTAACAGCGGTCCCGGAATCTCTTCATAAATAGCAAGCTGACCAGCATTGACAATGCCCATATCCATACCAGCTTGAATGGCGTGGTAGAGGAACGCCGCATGCATGGCTTCTCGCACGGCGTTATTGCCCCGGAACGAGAAGCTGAGATTACTCACGCCACCGCTGACCAACGCGCCTGGCAAGTTCTCTTTAATCCACCGCGTCGCTTCGATAAAAGCAATGGCATATTCATTATGCTCTTCAATACCTGTGGCCACCGCGAACACATTGGGGTCAAAAATGATGTCTTCGGCAGGGAAACCCACCTCTTCCGTCAGGATTTTATAGGCGCGTTCACAAATGTTAATCTTGCGCTCGTAGGTGTCTGCCTGCCCTTCTTCATCAAAGGCCATCACAATCACCGCTGCGCCGTAACGCCGCGCCAGTTTTGCGTGTCGTTTGAATTCTGCCACACCTTCTTTCATGCTGATAGAATTGACGATGGCTTTGCCCTGCACGCATTTTAAACCCGCTTCAATCACCGACCATTTAGACGAGTCAATCATGATCGGCACCCGGGCAATGTCGGGTTCAGCTGCGATCAGGTTCAGGAAATAGGGCATTGCTGTTTCGGAATCGAGCATGCCTTCATCCATGTTAACATCAATGATTTGGGCGCCATTTTCAACCTGATGACGGGCTACGCTCAAGGCCTTATCATATTTTTCTTCTTTGATAAGGCGGGCAAAGCGGCGGGAGCCGGTGACGTTGGTGCGTTCACCCACATTGACAAAGTTCAGCTCTGGCGTGATGGTCAACGGCTCCATACCGCTCAAGCGCAGTTGTGGCTGGTGTGTGGGAATTTGGCGCGGAGCAATGCCATCCATCGCTTCTGCAATAGCACGGATGTAAGCAGGCGTCGTGCCACAGCAGCCCCCCACGATGTTGAGGAAACCAGCAGCTGCCAACTCGCGCAATACCGGCACCATGTCGTCAATGCCTTCGCTAAAGCCACCAAAGCCATCTGGCAGGCCAGCATTCGGATAGAAACTGATGTAGTTATCAGCTATGTTGGCGATGCTGGTGATGTAGGGGCGCAGCGTGCCTGGGCCAAAGGAACAGTTCATGCCCACAATCAAGGGGTTGGCGTGGCGAATGGAATGGTAGAAGGCTTCCATTGTTTGCCCGGAGAGCGTGCGCCCGCTGGCATCAGTGATGGTGCCAGAAATCATGAGGGGCAACTCTTTGCCCGTCTCGGCAAACATATCCTGAATACCGAAAACGGCCGCTTTGGCATTCAAGGTGTCAAAGACTGTTTCAATCGTCAGAACATCCGCGCCGCCATCCATGAGGCCTCGGGCGGCTTCGCCATAGGCGGCGGCAACTTCATCAAACGTGGTGGCACGGAGGGCGGGATCACTCACATCAGGCGAGAGGGAGAGCATTTTGTTGGCGGGGCCAAGCGAACCCAGCACGAAACGCGGTCGCTCACGGGTCAATTGTGAATGGTCATTGGTAAATTGGGCAATGGCATCACGGGCAAGTTTGGCTGCCTGGTAGTTCATCTCATAGACATATTCTTCCATGTGAAATTCAGCCTGAGAAATCGCGGTGCCGTTAAAGGTGTTGGTGGTGATGAGATCGGCTCCGGCATCCAAGTAGGCTGTGTGAACCGCTTTGATGATGTCTGGCTGGGTGAGGTTGAGTACTTCGTGATTGTTTTTGATGTCGTAGGGGAAGTCAGCGAAGCGCTCCATGCGGTAACCGGCTTCATCCAGTTCGTAGGTTTGAAGCAGGGAACCAGTAGCCCCATCAGTGATGAGAATGCGGTTTTGTAGTTGTTGTTTGAGAAGTTCTGTTCGAGTCATATTTTGGGTGATGCATTATCCGCAAGACGTGATTGTTCACGAATCATACGTCATGAATTACGCGTCTATGAGGTCTGCAAAGGTTGGAATGCAGGAAGGCCAATGATCTCCTTGTTGTAAGCGGGCGACTTCCTGGTTGAGCTTTTGCTTAAAGAATTGATGAGTGCGATCAAAGTAGATGGTGTTGTCGGCGAATTTCTTACGCAAATGGTTGAGACAAGTCGTGTATAAACGTAAGGGATCGATATCTGCTAGTTTGCTATCGAATTCGGCAGCAAAACGAAGGTTGAGCCGCGCTTTTTGCCGGGCATACAGGCTGTCGATTTCATTAGCGAACAGGGTAATGATGGGGCTGCCTGCTGTTAGTTCTAACAAGGGTGCCGGTGAAGTGATGATGCAGGTTGTGGTGGGGGCAGCGGTTTGCCCTGAGCTTGCTGCCACGGCCGTTATTTGCACCTGCCCCCCAAAGGTAAAGACATCTATAAATTTCTGGTAACGATCAATGACCCGGATGTGTCCTGGGCAAAGCTGCATGCCGTCTGATTGTCGCCACGGATGTTGAATGTCTAGCGTTTGCACGCCTTGTGTCGTTTTTATTTTCAACCGAACTTTTTCCGGATCGAAATGTTCATATGTTGGTTCACGTCGTATGATCACGTCGAGCCGAGCTTCTCCTAACAAACTTTGACCTTTATAAAAAACATAGCCTAAATCAAATTTATTCATGGCGCCCATATTCCCCGTCCAAAATAAAAAACCTCTCATAGAGAGAGGTCACAGTGATAGTTGTTCCCGTCTCATCTGCCAGGCTTCCTGCCTGCCGGAATTGGCACCTTGGATTGTATCTTCAGGTTGCCGAGGTTTCAATGGGCCGGTCCCTCCACCTCTCAGGATGAGTATGATGCTGTTTTCGGTTGATAGTTTATTACGGGGGGAGAGTGATGTCAAGCATAGCAGGGGCAAACAGGCATGCAGACAGGCGCACTTAACCTATTCACAAAGTTTCTAGGCGCCCCATCATCTGGAAGCGCGGCAGTTTTACAGTTTTTTAACAGCTTCCTTACATATTTTTACACCTACAAAACATTTCATTTATATTTTGCCGACATACTGGCAGTATCTAAAACGAATGGTGCCGCAAATATGTGGCGAGTAGTCAGCGACGGAGCGCATGTGGGCTGGTTACCAGCAGTTGGGTATTTGCCACTCAAGAATAAGGGCACCACATTTTTGAGCTTGGTAAGGAGGCTCTTATGTCAAGACGGAATTTAACTATTATTACTTTGTTGCTGCTCAGTTCGCTGATGTTGGTGGGGGTGGTCAGTGCGGATACGGTTCGTGGTGAGGGCTGGCTGCAGGCACAGGGAGCAGGAGTGACTACAGTGAGAGGGCAGGTTGATGTGTTGGAGATTGGCGGCCATGGCGCACTCTGGTATCGGGATCGAGGAGAGGTGGATGAACCGGTTGTTACCGGTGAGGGGCGCCGAATTGAACATGATAATGGTTGGGTGCAGTATGTTGGCTTTAACGGCCGTTTTCAACTCACTGACGCCGACGATGTTTTCGTTAGCCTGACTGGCCAAGGCATCAACCTCTATGCTGAAGGACAGGGCACTGTCTTCCTAAGAGGACGCGGTACCTACACCTATGGTAGTGGCGAGACAACAACGAATGGCCACTGGTCTATAAACGGCCGTTCTCTGGAGCTTGAAGAATAAAATATGATCACGAAGCACACGGAGCGTGCCCTAAAAATCTGTGTACGCTCCGTGTGCCCTGTTTACTTGAGGCTGACAGGGAGATAAACGAATCTGTCTAAGACGGGGGTGTCATCGAGTAAATCGGTGGTGATGTCGGCGTAAGCCAGCCAGGTTTCCCCTTGAGCAGAGGTGGTGTTGTCACTGAGCGCCAACAGATTGGGTTGTTCATACACATCTGGCGTACCGGGCGGCGGCGTCCAGGCAGAGTAGTCACGAACAGAGCCAGTCAAAATTGGGGTGTCGTTGGCGGTAAGCGTGTAGGTGTCGGTGATGATTGCCAGGGTGTAGGTGATGAAGCTGGCGGTGGTGTCGAAGTCAACCCCTTCGGCTGGGGTGAACAAGTCTGAGGGGCTGCCACCTTCTTGTGCCCAGATGCGATCTTCCCAAAAGGCAAGCTCAATGCCCAGGGCATCTTCGGCTAAGAGGGTGATGCTGAAACCGGCGCGGTCATTATCACTATCATGCGTTTCTGAGGCGAGGCGTAACTTAACGGCCGTGGCAAAGCCCAAATCACGATCCAATGTAATGGGCAGCGAGGTGGAAATCGCGTAACCAGCATACTCATTGATATCGGGAGTAGAATCCAAAATGGTGGCGTTGATGGTCGGGCTGTAAGTTTGGGTGGCTTCCGCCGTGAAAAATGGGGGGGTGGTGGGATCTATAGCGGCGAAAATCAGGTTTTGAGTATCTGGTGTGCCGCCAACCTGGCCGTCATACAGGATAGTTGTGTCTACGGTGGCACTGTGGTGCATAGCTGTCATGAGCCTCGTTGTCATGAGAACGGCCGTTCCCACAACAACAATTGCTATCAATAATTTACGAATCATGGCTCTCTCCTTTTTAAAGGATTCCTTCATGCCAATTTTAGGCATCCAGAATAAGTTGCAGGGCGGTTCCGTTTTTACCAGGATTTTCGAGCGGGGTAGGTTTCGCAGAAGAACGGTGTGCCCACTTGAGAAACCATGCACACCTCAATTTCCTCACTAAAATACTCCCCTGCTGCCACCCGATTAAACTCCACAATAAGCAAACCAAGACCCAATTCTTGGCTGTTCAGATACGTGGGAGCCACTAAATTGGTTTCAGGTAACAGGCGAGCTTCAAAGTAAGCTGTGTCGCCCTGAGTGCCCACATAGGTGTGATAAACCTGCAAACTCAAACTGTCCCCTGACACAGACAGAAAAGGATCGTAAAACTCATCGACAGGCACAGGAATGGTGGCGGCGACGGGGATGTTGTTAGCGGCAGTTGAATCGTCAGCTTCCAGCACTTCATGGTGCAGCCAGCCGGTGGTACCTGTGTCCAGAAGCACGTTAAACCAGGTGCGGTTTCCATTGTGGGCAATCGCAGTCACGGCCGTTCCCTGAATTGGGTATTCTAAGATGCGATAGTTGATCCCTGGACCAGCGCGTAAGAACGCACGTTGCGCCACAATTTCCATAGGCACGCCCGCTGTGTTTGGGATGGGTGTGTTAGTGGCAGTTACCGTGGGTGTTTCTGTGGGTGTTTCTGTGGGCGTTTCTGTGGGTGTCTCTGTGGGTGTCTCTGTGGGTGTTTCTGTAGGCGTTTCTGTGGGGGTGCTTGTTTCAGTGGCTTCCTGAGTAGCGGTATAAGTCGCATCAGGTGTTTCCGTTTCTGGTGGTGCTGCGGTTTTTTCTGGGGCAGTGGTGGGGGTGCTTGTCTTGGTGGGCGTGGAAACGGCCGTTGTGGTGGGGGCGATAGTCGGTGTCGGCTCGGCTGTTTCTGTGGCCTCAACAGAAGGGGAAGGCGTTTCGCTGCCATCTGCCATTATGCCAGTAGCGCTTGTGGCAAATGATTCTCCCTGAGTGGTGTTAGTTCCAGCGCCAGAGAAAAGGGCGTTGCGCACGGCATAAAAGCCAAACAGGGTCAAGAACAGCAGCAAAATCACGGCAATCAGGCCAACCCGCCGGATTTTGGCAGACCTTTCAGGTTGTGCTGCTGTTGATATGACGGGGGGAACCATGGCGGCTCTTGCTGTGTCTGCGCTGGCACAGGCCAGGGGTATCTTATCCAGGTGCGCATTGCTGATGATCGCCCATAGCTCATCCTCTGCCCGCCGTTGGTTTACATAAGCGCTCAACTCGGCCAACAGAATAGAGCCATCTTGGTTCCTGGCTGCTGCCCCAACCAGGCCATCTAAAATAGTTGTCGTCAACCTGTGTGCTGCTAGCACTGCTCGCTTGTCAGCACGAAAAGCATCAACCAATATGTCCAGCCCGGCGGTATGCCGATCTGTAGCGCCCAAAAGCGTGAAATTACAGTCAAGCAGCAGCAATTGTTGTGCCGGATTAGCGTTCAGACGGCGGCGAATGAAGTCAATTTCAACCGTGGTGGCATCTAGATATTCTTCGGTGAAGGTATCGGTGGTAGCCAGATAGATGTGTTCGTGGTGAATGAGGGTATGTCCAGCAAAGTAGAGCAGAACCAGATCATCTGGCTCCATCTCTTGCTCAAAAAAGCTGGCAATACCTAGCTGCAATTCTACAGCGGTTTGGTTAAGCAGCGGCACCACACGGTCAAAACGGCCGTTATCCGGGTCACGCAACCATTCGGTCAAGCTCCGTATTTCTTGGTCGGTCGCGGTGGTGGCCAACCGATCATCTGGGTAGGCAGTCATGCCTACGAGAAGCGCAAAGCGTTTGCTCATACAGCGTATTTTACACTGTTCACCGATTCCTGAACACTACTCACCAATTGCCTCCTGCAGCGCCTGTAATCGCTCCTGGCTATGATCGGTGAACAGACCAAATTTATTGATGGAATAAGCCAGGAGGATGGGGAGAACGGCCGTTATCCCCAAACCAATCGCAGCCGCAAACCCCATACTAGCCCAGGACAACGCCGCCGATTCAAAGAAACCAACGATGGCCAAAATGAGGCTCAAGGTAAATAAAAAGGCCGCCCCAATGCCGATGAGGGAAGCATAGCGCCGTGCCTTTTTCAATGAAGCTCGTTGGTGGCCAGCTAATGCTCCAGTTTGTCCATGCACATAAACCATACGCACAACATCGTCATCGTCGCGGTAATAAGTGGCAAAAATAGGCAAAAGCATCTGGGTCCAATGCTGCTCGCTGTATTCCGCCGACCAGCGAAACTCCCGGATATGCTCAGCATTGGCCGCTTGCTGCACTTCGATTGTGGCCGCTTGTTTTAAGGAAGCCTCTGCGTCCGGCCAGGCATCATCTGGGGGGCGGTTGGGCAGGCGGATAACGATGTCTGAGACCGTTTCTGCTTGATAAGATTGAGCAGCATGGGTGCGAAAAGAACCCAATAATTTACGCCACTGCCCATGCTCCTCTAATGCAGGTGCCGGGCAATTATCATAGCGGCGCTCCAAGGTGCCTACTCGAGGTTCCCAGCGGATTTTATCCTCCTTGATTTTCTCAGACTGCCAACCATTATCGCTGTATTTCTCACGGTGACTAACAATCTGGTAATCGAAACCGACTTCAGCCTGCCATTTGGCGTGTGCAGAAGCATCCACCAACCAATAGGGCAGGTAAAGAGATTGTAAGCGGGATTGCAAATTCTTTGGTGTGAGATCAGCTGGAGCCAACCAACTTTTCTTAGCAAACTGGGTCACTTTTTGTTGCAGCGTATCTGCTGTTACGGAAAAGGGGAGAACTTGTTCCGGGGCGTGTGTATAGGCGGGTTTGTCTGCTTTTTCATCGATATAGGTGAGAACGGTGTGGCCGCAGTAGGGGCACAAATCGGTTTCCAAATTTAAGGAGACCACAAAGTTGCCATCGCATACCTGACAATGGCTCAAGGCCATGTTTTTGCCCCAGTCATCTGTCCAATGTCTTGTTGTCATCTCAGATGCCATAGCATAGTTCCTTCTCTTTACTTGGACTGCCGGATTAACTTACACTCGTTGGTCATAGTGACCTTCTGAAAATTAATCCCCGTTTTTCAGGGCTAAAGGTCACTTGAGGCACATCCACCAATTCCGTCACTTATTGATGGAGGCGCACATCAGGGTGACACAACGTTCCTGGGCAGGCGGCTAAACATCATCCATGCGGGCAGCTTGCGTGACGGTGATAATCGCTACAATCAGCCCCACAATGAAGGCAAAGGCCGCAAAGGAGCCCACAAGCGGCACATAATCACTGTCCATCCCGGGGACATTGGCTAGAACCAGGGTAAGTAGACCCAGGAGGATTGCCGGCAGCATCATGCCAGCTGTGGCGAGCAGCACCTTCTTCCAATCAGCGGGACGAGAACCGGCAATCATACCTGTTTGCCCATTGATAAGCACTTGATAAGTTTCAGACCCATACGGATATGTTGCCAGGTAAAGCGGCATGAGAATATAACGCCAATTTTCATCTTTGAACGCAAGATCCATGCTGAAATTGCGCATTTGACGTGAGGTGGCTTGCCCCTTGCACGCTGCCTTGGTTTTGGTGCGCATGGCGCGGCGTCCTTTTTCCCAGGCTGCATCTAAATCGACATCGTAGGCTTGCGCCTGTATGCCAGCCAGAAAACTGGCATCGTATGGTACCAGAGCCGCGACATCATAGTTTTGCACCTGGCGCAGCAGGTGTTGGCTAAGATACTGGCTGCCAGTGACCAGCAGATCGTCAAATTCAACGACAGCTTTGCCTGATTCCCGCCGCCATTCAGTTTGGGTGCGCGATTGCCACCTGCCGTTTACGTAGACTTGCCTTACGGTTTGATGAGCGACTTCGGCACGCCATTTTGCCTGGGTGGTGGCGTCAAAGGTCCAGTAAGGAATGTAGATGGGGGTGTACCTTGCTTTGTTAGCCAGCTGGCTGAGTTCCGCAGGCAGCATCCAACTATCTTGCAGCCAAACGGCCGTTTTCTTCCGACATTCCTCCGCTGTGACTGTGAAGGGAATCAGGAATCGGGGGCGCAGCACATCTTGCGGTGCTTTGACTTGCACTACTTGATTAGAACCACAAAAGGGGCAGGTGTGGGTCAGCATATCGGTCGAGAAAGTGGTACGGGCAGCACAGCGGTTGCAAACCAGTTCCTTGCGTTCCGTGCCCCAACCGTGCGCGACCCGCTCCATGGTTTCTACCGTGAATTCAAAGGCTTCTGCATGCTTGCCCACCACTTCTTGCTGTGGTGGTTCGTAATAGCCGCAAAACGTGCAGGTGAGCCCGCCGTTATCGGCACTGTAGGCGGAAACCCCATCACATTGCGGACAATGAAACTCGACAACTTCCTGATGCGTTTCTTCAGGTGGCTTAGGCATATAAATGGCAATGCCTGGCACCGCTGACTTCGTTTGGATGTAATCTTTTGGCGGAAAATCAATCATGAATTCCTCGCTTTGATAAAAACCGCCATCATTCTACCAAAAATCATGTTAGCTTGATAGGGTGTATTCGCAAAACTGACTCGTTTAGTGCGCATCCATCAATAAGTGGTGGAATTGATGGATGCGTTTCAAGTAACCGTTACTCCTGAAAAACGGGGAGTAATTTTTAGACGATCCTTGGTTAACCGCGAGCTGGTAAAGACAGCATGCATTTCAACAGCGTTTTCAATCTACACAATGTTAATAAACCTGTCAGTTTTTAGGATAGGAAATGAAAAAGACACACGATATCGTGTGTCTTTTTACTGGAGGAAATAGTAGATGTTTACGATCTTACGTTTTATTTGGGGCTGATGATTCGATAAGCTGTGGCATGGTGTTGTCAGCCCTCAGGAACGACACCATTCACATTTGTGTAAATGATTCAGCGGCTGTTCCTTACCAGGCTGCCATGACATGACCTTGTTCATCAGCAATGGTGTCTTCATCTAACTCAATCTCGATGTCTTCTGCGATGATATGAACCCCATTCAGCATTGATTTGCTCATCGGGCATTTGCTGAGAATGAAACTGCGGAACTGCTCAATCTTTTCCGGGGGAGCACTGGTTCTGATGAATGTTTTCATGCGTATTTCTTGGAAATTTACATCATCCCCATTGATGCTGAGTAGGTTGTCTGGATCGATGTCACCATGCAGTTCGATGTCGAATTCATGAATGGCGATGTCGTGCAAAGCAGCATATTTTTGGGCGGCCAAGCATTGGCAGGAAGCTAACGCACTGAGCATCATTTCAATGGGATTGGCGTCATGGGCAGGTTCGCAGCAGCAAGGTTCATCCATTGTGATGGTAAAGTCACGCATAGCACTAGTAACGGCCGTTGCCGCTGAAGATGTATGCGAGGTTGCGGTAAATGTTTGTGTAGACATGAATACTATCCTTTGGTAAACAAAGATATGTTGTTTTCAGAAACATTTTTTTATCCACTAACAGTGTAGCAGAAACCATTCATTTTTGATTGTGACATATATCACAAATGCGAACGATGAATGTAATACGCGGGATTCAAGACCCCCAAAACAAGGGCTGAGCGCTTGTGGCTTGATTGGTCATCAGCTCTTTTTCCACCAGGTTGTTTTCTGCGCTGCTTTGCCTGACAATACCCGGATGCAAGTATCGTCTAAAGTGATAACGGGATTTAAGAATGTGCTGCTGGTAGATTATTTAGCGGCGCGGTTTCCCTACTTTTCGGCAAAGAAGTGGGCGGCGTTGGTGACTAACGGCCGTTTAACCCACAATGGGCAGACGGCAACGCTTGCTACCCGGGTGCGCCAGGGAGATACCATCATCTACCACATGCCAGATCCAGAGCCACCAGCAGATTGGGTGGTGCCCATTGTGTATGAAGATAAATGGCTGCTGGGCGTGAACAAACCAGCCGGGTTACGCGTGCACAGTCAGGGAAAGTTTATTGCCGAGAATTTGATTTACTACCTGCGTTACCAGCATCAACCACCGTTCCCCGACGTGAACCTAGTCAATCGTCTGGACATCCATACCTCTGGGGTGGTGGTGCTGGCAAAGGACAAACAAGTGTTGCGCCAACTCAGTGCCGATTTTGCAGCAGGGCAGGTGACCAAAACGTATCTGGCCGTGGTTCATGGACAGCCCGCCCCCCCCAGCGGGGTGATTGAGCTGCCGTTAGCCAGGGTGCCAGGCACAAAAACGGCACGACAACAGGTGGTAGGTGCCGGAGAAGGGAAAACGGCCGTTACTCATTACCAACTGCTCGAAACTTTAGGCGCCGACTATGCCCTGCTGCAACTACACCCGCAAACAGGGCGCACTCACCAACTGCGCGTACATCTGGCGGCTATCGGGCATCCCATCGTGGGCGACGGGCTGTACCAACTAAATGATGAGGATTATTTACATTGGCTCAGAAACGGCCGTTCCCCTCAACAAATGCCCCTCATCCAACGCCAGGCCCTCCACTGCGCGGCCACCCAGTTCACTCATCCCGTGTCAGGACACCCTTGTCAGCTAGAGGCCTCTTTAGCAGATGACATGACCCAGTTGATTGACAAATTGAGCGGTAATTAGCAAACCAAACAGGATATTCCATCCAGAGAATCAGATCGTTTTGAATCTCAGCCAATAAAGCGTAAAATTCAACTCCCAAAAACGACGAATGAGTTGCAGTCCCCAAAAAATAAAAGGAGGTTTGTGAAAGCAAATATCAGAAAAATACCCCCCCATTCCATCTCAACACGATTTTAAATAATTTGTAACCCCATCTAAGAGATAAGCTATCAGCCTCAAACAGATGAGTTACCCGCCCGTTTTAGGAGGAACCATGTTAAACAAACGAAACATCATCATTATATTGAGCATCTTAATGTTAGCTCTTGTTTTCACGGCATGTCAGAAAGAACAAGAAAGCAAAGAGCTTAACTTACTTTGTGTACCCCAAGAAGAATGGTGCCAAGGGATGAAAGAAGAATTTGAAAAAGAGTTCGACATTACCGTCAACTATGTTCGTATGTCCACAGGGGAAGCGCTGGCACGCCTGGAGGCAGAAAAAGAGAATCCTCAATTCGATATTATGTGGGGAGGACCTATTGACACCTACATTGTCGGCAAAAACGAAGGTATGTTTGAGGCATACGAGTCGCCCAATATCAAAAACTTGCTTGATCCAGAAAAATACCAAGACCCAGACAATTATTGGTCTGGTATTTACGTCGGCTCCCTGGGATTTGCCACTAATGACGATTTCTTAGCCGCCAATCCTGGTTTAGAACCACCCTCATCTTGGGAAGACCTGCTTAAACCTGAATTCAAAGATCAACTGCTGGTCGCGCACCCCTCCACCTCTGGCACATCTTACACAGCCATGGCGACTGTCTTACAGTTATTAGGTGAAGAAGCTGGATGGGAATATCTCAATGATTACGCTAGTCAAGTTTTGCAGTTCACCAAAAGCGGTTCTGCGCCTGCAAAATTTGTGGGTGCTGGTGAAGGTGCTGTCGGTGTTGTGTTCTCACACGACATTGTCAAGCAAATTGAAGCTGGTTTGCCTCTGACACTGAGCTTCCCTGAAGAAGGAACCGGCTATGAAATTGGGGGGATGGCTATTGTCAAAGGTGCCCAACATCTAGATGCAGCCCAAAAATGGTATGACTGGGCGTTAACCCCAGAAGCACAGGCGCTTGGTCCCAAGTATAAAGCGTACCAAGCCCCCACTGTCAGCGGGGTGGAACTTGCTTATCCAGAACTGTTGGAAGTGAACTTGATTGATTATGATTTCCAATGGGCAGGGGATAATAAGACAGATTTTGTCGATCGGTTTATCAATGAAATTGCTGGAGCCGACGACTTGAAACAATAGGTTAACATTCCATTTAAGGGAAAGCACCAGGTTCATCAACCTGGTGCTTTCATTTCTGCAGGAGGATTTATGACTACTCCTGGAATCAAGCGATTCTCTCTTAAAGACAATTTAGCGCATCGCTACCGTGAATTTGGGCTGATTGCACGAGATCCAGTCTTGTTGATTGGGTTATTGCTCGCCACTATATTCATCCTCACTTTTGTCTTTTTCCCCATCACCAAAGTTATTATTCGCGCTTTTTTTGATGAGGATAATGCGCTGAACGTTCAATATCTTGCCCGATATTTTGACCCGTACTTTGCTCCGTATCTGTGGCGCTCCTTGTTGGACACCATGATCCTGGGTATTTCCACCGCGACTTTGGGAACATTATTAGGGTTTATTTTCGCATACACAGTTGTGCGTTGTCACCCGCCAGGAAAACGCTGGATCCATATCCTGGCGCTAATTCCTATTGTCTCGCCCCCTTTTGCTCTGGCAATGGCAACAATTCTGCTTTTTGGCCGCAATGGCCTCATTACGGCTAAATTTTTAGGGTGGGAATTTACCCAAGGCACGAATGATATTTATGGCATGGATGGGCTGGTTTTTGTACAGACGATCACCTTTTTCTCGGTATCTTATTTGATGCTGAGAGCTATGCTTGAGAGGTTGAATCCAGCTATGGAAGAGGCTGCGCATAGTTTGGGGGCATCTAAGTTTTATATTTTCCGCACGATTACCCTGCCCTTACTGGTTCCTGGGCTGGCGGCCTCCTTTTTGTTGCTTTTTGTAGAGTCTTTGGCAGATTTAGGGAACCCTCTTTTGATTTCTGGCAATGTCAATGTGTTATCTGCGCAAATTTTCTTGGCTGTCGCTGGGGAATATGATTACCAAAAAGCATCTACACTGGCTTTTGTTCTGCTGATTCCAACGTTGGTTGTGTTTATTGTGCAGCGTTATTATGTGAGCCGCCGTTCTTATGTCTCTGTAACAGGTAAACCGGCTGGCGGGCAAATTTTGGTGAAAGAACCGATTACGCGCTGGACATTTATTGCAATTACGTATGCGACTTTGGCGTTAATATTGGCCTTGTATATGTCTATTGTGGTTGGCTCTTTGAGTAAGGTTTGGGGCATCAATTACATGCCGACATTGACGCATTGGGAGATGATACTGAATCGGGGGAATGAGGCTATCATGGATACCACGTTCCTAAGTATTATGGCGACACCTATTGCTGTTTTACTGGGGATGATGATTGCATTTTTGGTGGTGCGCAAAAACTTTAGCGGCAAGGATGGCCTTGATTTTGGCTCGAATTTAGGGGCGGCTGTACCTGGTACGATTTTGGGTATTGGCTTTGTTTTATCTTTTGTGGTGACTCCCTGGCTTCTGGTGTGGGCGCTCTATATTGTGATGGCTTTGTTTTTTGTGCGAACCCTTTTTAATACACAGCGCGAACAATGGTTGAACTTGTTGTTTAGCTTATTGATTGCTGGCCTGATTTGGTTGTTGCAACGGCCGTTAGGCGAAACAGGTGTTATGTATTTGCTGGGTGGGTTGTATGTGGCGCTGGCTGTTTACTTCTTTTTTGCACGCCGAGATAAGAGGGCTGGCCAGTTGTTGGTGGGCTTGGGTGTCTATTTGATGATGTCTGATCTCGTTTTGTCTGTCTCTTACCCCATTGCAACTTTGAGCCGACAGATCGAAAGTTCTTTTTGGAGTGACGCTGTTTTTCAGATTGCTGAATACATTCAAGTGTTTTTCCAGGTGCCGCAGACGATTCTGATGATTCCCTACGTCTTTTTTGGTGTGGTGGTTGTGGATAAGGTTCAGGGGAAAGAACGGCCGTTTCTGGCAATTATCCTGCTCGGTTTAGGCGGAGCCCTCGCCTTCGTGGGCGAACCGTTGGCTATGGTGGGCACAGCCTTCATCATTATCTTTGCTTTTGCCGTGCGGAGCATGCCCGCCTCAGTGCGTTCAGGGGTGGCCTCCTTGCAACAAATAGATCCCTCAATCGAAGAAGCCTCAAACAGTCTAGGGGCTAATGCTGAATACACCTTCAGAAGAGTGACCTTACCCTTGATTACCCCTGCCCTGTTAGCGGGTCTCATCTTTGCCTTCACCCGCCATATGACAAGCCTGTCGGCCATCATCTTTTTGGTGAGCCCACGCTGGCGCATTGTGACAGCATCCATTTTGAGTGAATGGGAACAAGGCGGGGTGAGTATTGCCGCCGCCTATGCCACCGTGATTATTCTTCTAGTCCTGATGGCAATTGGCTTGATGTATATTGTAACCACGCGAATCTTAAAAGGTCGCAGCGACGTCGATTTGACGTTGGGAGCATAATGCTATGTACTTAAATTTAGACAACGTGACAAAGGTATTCCCTGGACGAGGGGGTGAGGGTGAAGTAACGGCCGTTGACCACATCTCCGTCAACATTGCCAAAGGTAAACTGATCACCCTGCTTGGCCCCTCTGGCTGCGGCAAAACCACCACCCTGCGCATGATCGCTGGGTTTGAGTTTCCCACCAGCGGCAACATCCTGTTAGATGGCAAAGAGATCAACAATTTGCCTCCCCATAAACGAGATATGTCGATGGTATTCCAAAGCTACGCCATCTTTCCCCATCTCAACGTCTTTGAAAACGTAGCGTATGGCCTAAAAGTTGCCCGGTTAAACAAAAATGAAATTACAGACCGGGTTAAGAAAACCTTAGCTCTTGTGGAATTAAGCGGCTATGAAAATCGGGCGCCCAACCAACTTTCTGGCGGGCAGCAACAGCGCGTGGCCTTAGCCAGAGCGCTCATCATGGAACCGAAAGTATTGCTGATGGATGAGCCCCTTTCCAACCTGGACGCCAAACTGCGAGAGCAAATGCGTAACGAAATCCGACGCATTCAGCAGTTAATCGACATCACCAGCGTTTACGTTACCCATGACCAGGTTGAAGCGATGACCATCTCCGACCGGATCATCGTAATGAACAAAGGGCGCATTGAGCAAAATGGCACCCCCACTGAAATATACCGACATCCGCAAAGCCGCTTTGTGGCCGATTTCATTGGGCGAGCAAACTTCATTAATGGCGTAGTGCGTGCCGTGGAAAAAGGGAAGCTTACTGTAGAACTTCTGGGACGCACCTTGACAATCGATGCGGCCAAAGATGCCTACACAGTCGGCACAGAAGTTACCGTGGTTGTTCGCCCAGAAATGATGGTACTCAACCCCGACAAAAGCGCTCATGTGGAGGGTATCGTACGCCGCGCTTCTTACTTAGGCGATGTAGTGGAATATGACGTGGAGGTCGGAACACAGCTGCTCTCCATGGTAGAAACAGATCCGCGTCATTTAATCATTCATCCCGTGGGGCAAATCGTGCAAATTGGTTTTCTTGAAGATTGTTTATATGTGCTGCCATTAGCATCTTAACGGGAATGGGGAAGCGGATGGCACGTTTTTGGCCAGGCTAATTACTTGCCATTCCTTACTCCATTCTTTAATAGTCAACTTGATGAATAGGCGGGGGAGGGTCGTCCCGTCCCCGTCTAAGTTTTCATTTTGCCAGTTTTGATTTCAACCATATAATTTGCGGCGCAACCGCGTTCGTCTGGTATAATTCCTGCGTATTATACAAAATGCAACTAGCTGGAGTAATATTCAGGCATGGCTCAACCCGATTTCCGAAACGAAGCAAAAAAATATTTTGACTACATGGTGGAACGACGACGCGATTTCCATCGTCATCCAGAATTAGGCTTTCAAGAAACCCGAACCTCAGGCATTGTCGCAGATACACTTACCAGCCTTGGCATGGAAGTGCAGCGGGGAGTGGGGCAAACAGGTGTTGTCGGCATCTTGGAAGGAACCAAACCAGGGCCGACCTTATTAGTGCGCTTTGATATGGATGCGCTCCCCATCCAAGAAGAAAGCAGGATAGATTACGCCTCTACCCATCCGGGGGTTATGCATGCTTGTGGCCATGATGGGCATACCACAATGGGATTAACCCTCGCCAAAATCTTTTCCAACTATCAGCAAGAGATGGCGGGTACCATCAAATTTATGTTTCAACCTGCCGAAGAAGGACTTGGCGGCGCCTTTGCCATGATTGCTGATGGCGTGTTAGACAACCCTAAACCAGATGCCGCGTTAGCCATGCACTTATGGACGCCAGAAGATTATGGCAAAGTACGTGTCGTAGAAGGACCGTGTATGGCGTCATCGAGCATCTTTACCATCACCGTGCAAGGACATGGCGGGCACGGGGCTGCCCCCCATTTAGCCACAGACCCCATTTTAGCTGCTGCTCAAATTGTGACAGCTTTGCAAAGCATTGTCAGCCGAAACATAAACCCGCAAGACAGTGTGGTGGTGTCCATCGGGCAATTTGCGGCTGGCACCACCTTCAATGTGATTCCAGACCGTGCCGTACTAAAAGGCACTGTGCGCAGTTACAACAACGATCTGCACCGTAAGATTTACCGCCGTATTTTAGAAATGGCGCACAATATGGCCATCGCCTTTAGCTGTAAAGCCACCATGGAAACGATTGCCATCGTGGCTGCTGTCCACAATAGTCCTGCCCCAACGGCCGTTGTGCGTGAAGCAGCCGCCAAAGTGATGGGTGAAGCCAACATCGTGGAACACCGCACCATGGCTTCAGAAGACATGGGCTATGTTCTCGAAGAGATCCCTGGCTGTTACTTTTTCATTGGGGCAAGAAACGAAGAAAAAGGATACACCTTCCCCCACCATCATCCACGTTTCAACTTTGATGAGCGTGCCATGATCGATGGCGTGGCTGTCATGGGGCAGGCGATGGCCAATTACGTGATGAACAATTAAACTACCCCATATGAATACATTACCAGATTTCAATATCGTTTGTTTAGCTGGCGGCGTCGGTGGAGCCAAATTAGCCGAAGGGTTAGCTCAAATCGTGCCGCCCGAAAATTTGAGCATCATCGTCAACACCGGTGACGATTTCACCCATTTAGGACTCACAATCTGCCCCGATTTAGACACAGTTCTCTACACCTTAGGAGCCGTCGCCAATCCAGAAACTGGCTGGGGGCGGCAATCAGAAACGTGGCAGGTGATGGCTGAATTAGCTCAGCTTCAAGGACCAGATTGGTTCCGTCTCGGCGACAAAGATTTAGCCTTACATTTAACCCGGGCACACATGTTGCAGGAAGGAAACTCCTTAACGGCCGTTACCCGCCACCTTTGCCAAACCTTAAACGTCTCAGCGGAAATTCTGCCCATGAGCGATCATCCCGCCCCCACCCACATTCAAACAGAAGCAGAACGGTTATCCTTCCAAACCTGGTTCGTGCAAAAAAAATGGCAGCCCCCCGTCAAGCAAGTCATCTTGCCAGAAATGGTGCATACTTCCGCCCAAGTGGCAAAACGGTTGGAAAAAGCAGATGTCGTCCTCATCGCGCCCTCCAATCCCTTTGTGAGCATCGACCCCATTCTCAACATATATCCGGTACGAGAGATGGTCATGGACTTACCCCAAGCTGTCATTGCCGTCAGCCCCATTATTGGCGATAGCGCCGTTAAAGGCCCCGCCGCCAAAATGATGAAAGAACTTGGCATGGCTGCCTCAGCAACGGCCGTTGCCAACTATTACGGTCAGCTCATCGATGGCTTTGTCTACGATACCGCTGATGCCAATCCACTAGGGCGCACAGATATTGCCGCCTTACGCACCAACACCCTCATGAAAAATAGGGATAGTCGCCGACGTGTAGCTGAAGAAACCCTGGCCTTTGCCCAGCAAATCATAGCGGGTGAATAGACACATCAGCACCAATATCTGTTTATGAACACCTGGGCCATCCTTCCTGTTAAGTCACTGTCTCAAAGCAAAACCCGGTTAGCACACTTGCTGTCCCCGGCTGAACGGGCACGTCTCATGCAAAACTTGCTGGAACATACTATCGACACCTTGCATCAAGTTTCTGAAGTCTCCAAAACTCTTGTAGTCAGCCATGATGACACCGTTTTAGAGATTGCCGAACGTTACCAAACCGATACATTGATTGAAACAGCACCCTTTCAATTAAAAACGGCCGTTACTCAAGCCACTAAATATGCTAAACTACACCATGTGGATAGCATTCTCATCATCCCAGCAGATTTGCCTTTTCTGCAAGCACATGAAATTCAGCAGCTCCTGGAAAACAGATCACCACAAACAGCTTGCATTATTTGCCCCGATGAGACAGAAACCGGCACCAACGCCTTATTCATGCCGCCCCACACAGATTTCATATTTCAGTACGGGCCAAACAGCTTTCAAAAACATCTAAACGAAGCCAAACGCCTGCACATGACAACCCAAATTGTCAGTTATCCCGGTATTTGCTTCGATTTAGATACAGAAACAGATTGGCATATTTATCAGCAAACGTTAGGTGTAAATTTATAACTGGCGCAAGAGAATCCAGAGAAAAAACACCTGACCCCATAGACCCCTACAGGAGGTTCCTATGTCTAAAGATCGCGTTGCATTGTATTTACAAGACGCCCACTCCCTTCAAGAAGGTATCAAACTCGTTAAGTACGCCGAAGAAAAAGGGTTTGAGGCCGTTTGGCAGGCTGAAAGCCGGTTAGTACGTGACGCCATCGTCCCCATGGCAGCCTTCGCTGCCAACACCAGCAAAATCAAGGTTGCCAGCGGCGTTACCAACAACTGGACACGCAACATAGGCTTGCTTGCCGCCACCTTCCTTACCCTGGATGATCTGGCGCAAGATCGCATCATCTGTGGTATTGGTGCCTGGTGGGACCCTTTGGCCAGCAAAGTAGGCATCAATCGTCGCAAACCCCTTTCCGCCATGCGTGAAACCGTCCAACTCTTACGGCCACTGCTCAATTTAGAAACCGTCACCCATGATGGTGAATTTCATCACCTGGACGGCGTCACCTTAGATGTAGTCCACGGTCGAAAAGAGCCACGCAATGTTCCCATCTACATCGGGGCAACCGGCAAAAAGATGATGGAACTCACAGGCGAAATCGCTGATGGCGCTTGCCTCAACTACCTGGTACACCCAGACTACAACCTGCGTGCCATGGACTCTTTAGAAAAGGGTGCCAAGAAAGCGGGTCGCTCCATTGATGATATTGACCGGCCGCAGTTGATGATTTGCTCCGTTGATCATGATCGCAAAAAAGGGTTAGATAAAGCGCGTAAAATGATGGTGCAATACCTGGGACAACAACCGCATCTGATGAAAGCCAGCGGTGTCACCCAAGAGTTACTCGATGAAATCCATCAAGTGCTTTCATGGCCAGCAACTGACGAAGAAATCGAAGGCGCGATGCATATTGTGCCAGATGACGTTGTGCAAATGTGTACCGCCAGCGGTTCCCCGGCAGAAGTTAAGGCCAAAGTGCGTGAGTACATCGATAATGGCTGCACCTGCCCCATTCTTTATCCGCTGGGTGATCCTTGGCTAATGATTGACATCTTTAGTGAAGGTTACAGCTAGATCATTTTGGCGCTTGATTGCTTTATAGAATCAAGTGCCATCTCCTAAAACACCTAAAACTCACGGAAGCGGGGGGAGCTTTCACGAATATTTAATGCTTACTGGTACACTTTTCCCGCTGTAATGCCCACTTTCTTTACAGTATAATGTCAAAAACATAACCACTGAAGCCAACCATGACAGGTTTATTCAGCTTGTTAAAACAAAGGAAATTCACGCCATACACATTCAAATTTCACCATAGTCCAGTACATAAGCTAAGTTTCACATAGGCTAAAATGTAGATGATAGATCAAGATTATCGCCAAGAGTTACGCACAGACTCTTCCCAAGTCATTTTCCCTTTCACAGCTGTTTTAATCGTCCTCACTTGTACAGCTGCCATTATCTCTTCTCCGCTTCAAGAAGGGCGGTATTATTTTATCTACATTCTCGGTGGTCTATTATTCATTATTGCTTCTTGGAACCTGATTCAGCGAGGTTATCCCACTCTTGGTAGTTGGTTATATATCCTCTCCAACATTTTCTTTCTCACTTTAATTTTGGTCACAGAATATGTGCCGGGTCAAGTCGGCGTGTATCCCTATATCTTTAGTTTTCTTATTGTTATTTCGGCTATGATTCTGCCGATTTCCTCAGGCATGATTACGTGGGCAATCTCTACCATCTCTATCCTCGGCGGTCTGATCTTCATTGACGCGTTGAATATTGCCACCCTTATTGATTATTTGCCCGCCATTCTTGTCAATTTAATGTTGTCTATCCTTGCTTATTTGAGTGCGATGGAATGGCAAGTTGCAGTTGAATCAACCAGCTACTTGCACCTTCGCGTGCAGCAGCGGCGTGATGATTTGTTCCATACACAAGAAGAACTACGCCTGACAAACGGCCGTTTGCAATTTATGAATAGCCAGTTAGACCTCGCCCGCCAGGATGCAGAAAACGAACGTGATGTGCGTACGCGATTCATGAACAACGTCAGTCATGAACTACGCACTCCACTCAACTCAATCGTGAACTTTGCCCATATTCTCTCCCTGGGCGGACATGGCGAAGTGTCTGCAGGTCAGCAAGATTATTTAGAACGCATTGAAAAATCAGGCTGGCATCTTCTAAACATACTGAATGACCTGCTCGATATGGCCCAAATCGAATCCGGTGAATTCAAACTGCACCTGAGACCAACCCATCTTTACAACATCTGTGAAGAAGCCATGACCAGCACACGCGGTCTGCTTTTAGAAAAAGAAAATGAAATCGAGCTACTCCGCGAATATCCAGAAGAGTGGCCCCCCGTTCTTGTGGATCAGATGCGCTTTAAGCAAGCCTTGATCAACTTATTAGGCAACGCTGCCAAATACACAGAAAAAGGCTATATCGCCTTGCGCGTCATCCCCCAAGAAGAAACAATTTCCCTCATCGTTGAAGATACAGGCATTGGCATTCCTCCTGAATTTCATCAGGCAGTATTTGAAGAGTTTCGTCAGGTGGATGACACCGTTGCCCGTAAACGTATTGGTACCGGCCTGGGCTTACCCATTACCCGGCATCTCATTGAACGACACGGGGGAACAGTCACCTTAGAAAGCACTGTTGGCCAGGGGAGTAAGTTTACAATCACATTACCCATCATCCAGTCAGAAACCGTCATTGAACCAGAGTTTGAGCTAGCTTAGGAACGGAAGTTAGCTCATACGACAAAGTCGTTTCCTTACAGCTCCTTGAAACTGATAGTGCCCTTCCGTATTTATTTTATTTCCTTAACACCAGCTTTTGATAAACCTCTCTTAATTTGATAAACTCCTAGGAACATCGTACACAATCTCATATAACCGGACTTGATTATGACTTCCTTATCAGATGCTTATATTATTGTTGTTGAAGATGACCCCAATGCGCGGCTCGTCACAATAGACTTGCTGCGTTTAGGAGGATCTGATCAATGTTTTTCGCGGAAGTCAGCCGATGCCGCTATTGAGCTTGCTATAAAATTACCCCAAATTGATCTCCTTCTCGTTGACATAAATATGCCAGGAAAAAGTGGGTTTGAACTCTTGGATGAAATACGGGCAAAGCCACAATTCAGTCAGACAAAGGTCGTGGCGGTTACAGCTGGCACATTTGAGGAAGATGTACAAAAGGCGCGTGATGCCGGATTTGATGGTTTCATCAGTAAACCACTCAAAACAACTGTTTTCCCATCCCAGATTCAACGTATTCTAAATGGAGAATCCATTTGGGATTGGCGTTAAGTGCACCTACATATAATAAGTGAAGGCATTGATGGATGCACTTCAAGTGACCCCTCCCCAGGAAAAACAGGGAGTAATTTTTAGACGGTCACTAAGCTGCTTCCAACCATAAACGACTTAATCTGATCTTCGGAGGATCCGTGAAACGGCCGTTTCCCTTTCAACCGTATCATCAACAATCAACAGCCAGCCTGGTAGGGCTGGTTTTGTTTTTTTTGTTGTTTTTGGGCGCCTGTGGCCGTGAGGGTGAAGCCCCCGCTTCACCTGAAGAAACTCCCCTCCCCCCGGTTCAACAGCAAGGAGAACTGCTTTGCTCAGATGAGTGCGCTGCTAGAGGTCAATGTGGCAGCACACCCAATGACGAGCAAAAATTCATCTTAGGCCACCCAGAATTCCCAGTCGTAAGTGGCCACCAAATGACCTTTCCCACAGACCATACATTACCCATTCTTGGCACCCAAAGTAAACTTGTCCAAGAGCTGTCCTCAAAAGAACAGTTCATGCATACCTTCTTCCTGATCAGACGCGAAGACGAACGCACAGGCTGGGTTGCCGGTTGGTGCCTAAACCCCCAATAACTTATGATGAGTAACGACCAGAATCCCCAAATCCTACAAGCACTATTGGCCGCCCAACAAGCGGGCGAAGCCGTTGTCTTAGCCACGATCATCAAAACCAGCGGTTCCACCCCTCGTCACGCGGGCGCCAAAATGATTATCTACGAAAACGGCCGTTCTCTAGGCACAGTTGGTGGTGGAGAGCTAGAAGAACGGGTGCGCCACCTGGCTCAAGACGTAATGCAAGACGGGCAAGCCCGCACCATTGCCTACTCCTTAGTCGATGCCAATCGCGGCGACCCTGGCGTATGCGGCGGCGAACTAGAAGTATATTGCGAACGTTATCTGTCCCCCGCAACCATTCTCGTCATGGGCTGTGGTCATGTAGGGCAGGCCGTTGCCAGCCTTGCCAAATGGATGGGCTATCGCGTCGTCGTCTGCGATGACCGCCCTGAGATGGCCAACTCAGAAACCATTCCAGAAGCAGATCTGCACATCGCTGGCACCATAGAAGACGTGCAAAAAAACGCCCCTATCACCCGCAGCACCTTCGTCGTAGCAGTCACGCGCAACGTGCTAGTAGATCGGCAAATTCTACCCGCCCTGGCACACTCACCGGCACCCTACATCGGCGTCATGGGCAGCAAACGGCGTTGGCTCGAAACAAAGCGACTGCTGCAAGAAGATGGTCTCACCGAAACAGACCTGGCTCGATTCCACTCACCCATTGGCTTAGAACTCAACGCCGAAGATCCCAACGAAATCGCCATCAGCATCATGGCTGAAATTATCATGCTGCGTCGCCAGGGAACAGGGAAGCGTATGAGCAGCAAACAAGATCATTAAACACATCTCATTCTCGGTAGTCACCGTTCAAAAGTGACAAGTTTCCACCGAAATAGCACATTAACAAGATAAATGCGCATCCATAAATAAGCGACAAAATTGATGGATGCGCTTCCAGTGACCTTCACCCTTGAAAACCGGGGGCTAATTTTTAGCCGGTCACTATGCAAAAATAAGCCAGACACTTAGATGCTCCAGGTCAGAAAAAATCAGTCATGCGAGCAGCGGCCATACGCAAGCTGATCCCTCTAACCTGTGGCGTCATCCAGCACAATCCCCCTGCTGCCCCAGCCTATATGGGCGCAGGATTTCGCTGTTGTATCTGGCGAAGGGACAGGATTTAGCAATCTGACAATGTCAATGCCATTCCGTGTTTTATTTCATCGTCAACCCTTACGTGTTGCTCCCTGCATTCCCCATTTTCCCATTTTTCCTAACGAATTACTTGACACTTAAGCCGCTTAAATGAATACTTGAGCTATGAATCCCAAATACCACATTTCACGTTACGAAACACCCACATCACTTGCAGGTGCCTTAAAGCTTCTGGCAAAGGACGGCCGTTTCGCGCGTCTGGTAGCAGGTGGCACAGATCTGCTTCTTGAACTAGAACGCGGACAACGTCGCAACTGCCACATGCTCATCGACATCACACGCATTCCCGGCCTCAACCAAATCACCCAAGATGAAGATGGCACCATTCACATTGGCCCATTGGTAACACACAATCAAGTGATTGCCTCGCCAATTATTGTAAATCAAGCCTTGCCCCTTGCTCAGGCCTGTTGGGAAGTCGCTTCGCCGCAGCTGCGTAACCGGGCGACTGTCGCTGGCAATATCATCACCGGTAGCCCCGCCAACGACACGATCTCACCCTTGTGGGCATTAAACGCCCACGTGACGCTGGCTTCCACCCAGGGAGAACGTACCCTCCCCCTTGCTGAGTTTTACACAGGTGTGCGCCAAACCGTGATGCAAGCCAACGAGATGCTGACAGACATCAGCTTCTCCCCTTTGCCAGCCACGGCTCGGGGTACATTTGTAAAACTGGGGTTACGGCGTGCCCAGGCCATTTCCGTGGTCAATCTGACCCTGATCCTTGATTTTGAAGCTGATGGTGAAACCGTTAAAAAGGCAACCATCACGCAGGGTAGCGTGGCTCCTACCATCATTTCTACGCCTGTCGCAGAAACGTATCTCGTCGGCAAAACATTGACAGAGGAAACCATTGCTGAAGCCGCCCAACGGGCAGCAGCTGCCGCCACCCCCATCGATGACGTACGTGGCCCAGCTGCATACCGCACCGAAATGGTGAAAGTGCTTACAAAACGCGCCTTGTTCACTTTGCGGGCAGGCCAGGAACGCGATCATTGGCCGCAAGCCCCCACCATGCTTTGGGGAGATACCGATGGCTTATTCCCCACAGGTGAGGCGTTCCAGGCAAGTCATGACAACGAGAGTAAAATCACAGCAACTGTAAACGGCAAAGAAATAACGGCCGTTGGCGGCATAAACAAAACGCTGCTGCACTGGTTACGGGATGAAGGCTATCTCACCGGCACCAAAGAAGGGTGCGCAGAAGGCGAATGTGGCGCCTGCACCGTCATTTTAGATGGCATGGCTGTGATGTCTTGCCTGGTTCCAGCTCCCCGCGCCCATAACGCCCACATCATCACCATTGAAGGCCTGGCACAAAACGGCACCCCCCATCCTTTACAACAAGCCTTTATAGACGTCGGAGCCGTGCAATGTGGCTATTGTATCCCAGGCTTCCTAATGTCGGGCACCAAATTACTAGAAGAAAATCCATCTCCTGATCTTGAACACATTCAGCAGGCATTTGCTGGCAATTTATGCCGCTGTACAGGATACTACAAGATTATTGAAGCCGTAGAGAAAACGGCCGTTTCTGATGGAGGCGTACCATGAGGCTAGAAAAGAAAAAAGATGAAGAAATTGCCGCCAGAAAAGGGATGACCGGCAAAACCATCCTGACCTTTATCTGGTTAATCATCTCAACCGTTGTCGCCTACGGCTTCATCAACTATCTGATTGACATTGGTATTCTGTCATACAGCATGTTTTATAGTGTCGGCCTTCCCCGCCTGATACCAGAGTGGGTCATTACCATAGTTTTGGTTCTCGTGGTCGTTGTCCTCATACAAATTTTTCTGTTTTTTGGATTTGTCATCGTCAGTCCAGAAGGGCGACGGAAAACAGGAACACCCACAGCTTATTCACGCAAGAACAATTCATTTGATCAATTCGACAACGGGAGAAGAGATTAATATGACAATCAATACCCAGCCCATTCCCCGGGTTGACGCAAAAAACAAAGTTACAGGTTTAGCAGAATATCCCGGTGATCGGACACTCGAAAATCTTTTATACGGCAAAGTGCTTTTTAGCGATCAGCCTCACGCCCGCATGCTTGCTATGGACACAGCAGATGCTGAAGCAGTTCCTGGAGTCGTGGCCATCTTCACAGCCAAAGATGTGCCAGTCAACGAATATGGCCTCATCTTGCCTGACCAGCCGGTTCTCGTAGGCCTGGGCAGTGATAACCCATACAGCGACATCAGCCTGTGGGAAGGGGATCACATTGCCATTGTCATCGCCGAAACGGCAGAAGCCGCCGCCTTAGCTTGTGCCAAAATCAACGTTCAGTGGGAACAACGCCCCATCATCACAGACATGTTTGAGGCAATGAAAGACGAAATCATCCTCAACGGAGCCAATGGCACCAACATCCTCAAAAAATACCAGATCCGCAAAGGGGATATGGCTGCTGGCTGGGCCGAGGCAGATGTCGTCGTGACAGGGGAGTATCATTTACCCTACCAGGAACATGCTTACCTTCAGCCAGAGGCAGGCGTCAGTTACATCGACGAAGAAGGGCGCGTCACCATCGAAGTTGGCGGACAGTGGACGCATGAAGACCAGGAACAAGTGGCACATTCTCTCGGATTGCCATTGGAGAAAGTGCGCATCATCTACCCCGCTATTGGCGGCGCTTTTGGTGGTCGTGAAGACATGTCACTGCAAATTGTGCTCGGTCTAGCAGCCATGCGCCTCCATGAGCAAGGCATAGACCGCCCAGTGCGCATGGTTTGGTCACGCGAGGAATCGATTCGCGGACACCACAAACGGCACGAGGCGGTGGTGAAAGCAAAATGGGGAGCCACCAATGAGGGCAAGATAACGGCCGTTTCCGCTGAAGTTTTCATGAACAGTGGCGCTTATGCCTACACCAGCACAAAAGTGTTGGGTAACTTCCACCTCATGGTCACCGGCCCCTACGAAATCCCCAACGCCTACATTGACAGCTACGCCATCACCACCAACAACGTCCCTGGTGGTGCCTTCCGCGGCTTTGGCGGCCCTCAAGGTGCCTTCGCCGCCGAAAACCAGATGAACAAGCTGGCAGAAATGCTGGGCATGGATCCCGTGGCTCTGCGCTTAAAAAATATTCTCAAAGCGGGCAGCGAGCTAACCGTGCAGACGCCCATGCCCGCCAACGTTAGTCTGACAGAAGTGCTAGAAACTTGTGCAGAACGTGTGGGATGGGATAGAGAGATGGCAGCAGTAAACGGCAAGCCGTTTGCCAGCATTCAATCTCTAATCTCCAATCCCCAATCCCTCAAACGGGGGCGTGGGATTGCCTGCTCCTTCAAAAATGTCGGCTTTTCCTTTGGCGCACCAGAAAACTGTGAAGCGATTATTGAACTTTATGGCAGCACCGAAATCGACAAGGTAATTTTGCGTCATGCTGCCGCCGAAGTGGGTCAAGGCTCGCATACCGCCCTCAAACAAATGGCGGCAACGGCCGTTGGCGTTGATGTTTCCCTCGTTGAAATTGATATGTCTGATACCGCCAGCAGTGGCAACTCTGGCTCGGTCTCCGCCTCGCGCATGACTTTCATGGCGGGCAATTCCATCCGGCAGGCCGCTGAAAAAGCGCTGGAAAAATGGCATGACGAAGAACGCCCCGCCATCGCTCACGAACGTTACATCCCGCCCCCCACCCAACCTTACGACCCAGAAACAGGCGTGTGTATGCCTAACTTCGCTTATGGTTATGTGGCTGAGGCTGTCGAACTCACCGTCGATGTCGATACCGGCCACATCCGCATTGACCGGGTCGTCTGCGCCAATGACGTGGGCAAAGCGATCAACCCAACCCTGGTTGAAGGGCAGATTGAAGGGGCGGTAGTTCAGGCACACGGCTATTCGCTGATGGAAAATCTGCAGCTCAAAGATGGCCGGATCCTCAATCCATACCTGAGCCAATATCTTATTCCCGGCATCAGGGATATTCCCACCCATGTGGAATCCGTCATCATGGAAGTGCCGGATCCAATTGGCCCTTGGGGTGCCCGGGGCATGGCTGAAATGCCGTTCTTACCGCTGGCTCCCGCCATCACAGCGGCTGTACATGACGCCACAGGCGTCTGGTTCAACGAACTCCCGCTCATGCCACACAAAGTCGTGGCCAAGCTGCGTGAGCATGGCATTGGTGGCTAAAAACCGTGAGCGGTCATTGGCTCACCGCGAACCGATGACCGCTCATGTCATACTGATCACCACTCACGGAATACAATTACCGCCATGCTCTTCCCCAACCATCTCGTTCTCATTCGCGGCGGTGGCGACATTGCCACAGGCGTTGCTTATCGGCTGCATAAGGCTGGCTTTCCGCTTATTGTGTTGGAACTCGAACGGCCGTTAGTCATCCGGCGCACAGTGGCATTAGCAACGGCCGTTCTCCAAGAACAAGTCACCATCGAAGACCTTCATGCCCAGCTCGTCCAGACGCCAGAGCAAGCCCTCAACCTGGCCCAAACCGGCACCATTCCCGTCTTTGTCGCTCCTCAACTTGACAATGGCCAATGGCCAACGAGCAATCATCACTTGATTATAGTTGATGCACGTCTCGCCAAACGTAACCTTGACACCACTATCGACCAGGGCGATCTCGTCATCACCCTGGGGCCAGGCTTTACTGCTGGCGTGGACTGCCATGCCATCATCGAAACGATGCGTGGTCACACGCTGGGTCGCGTCATCTGGCACGGTTCGGCTCTGCCCAACACGGGCATGCCCGGTATCATCGCGGGCAAAGGGAAAGAGCGCGTTTTGCGTGCGCCGGCAGCTGGCATTGTTAACTGGCAGTTGAAGATTGGAGATTTGGTCGAAGCGGGTGATGTGATTGGCACAGTTAATGGTCAGCCTGTTTCCGCCCCGTTTGCCGGAGTGGTTCGTGGCCTGATTGCCCCAGAAACGGCCGTTACCCAAGGTTTCAAAATCGGTGATGTCGATGCCCGAAAAGAGATTGACGCTTGTTTCACCATCTCAGACAAAGCTCTCGCCATTGGCGGCGGCGTCTTAGAAGCAATCCTAACCTGGATGAATAAAAGCGAGTAGCAGCTCGCCATGCCCGGCACAGCAATGCTGTACAGAAAAGTGGATGCAGGCTTTGGCAAGCTCCGCCCACAGCTAGCTATCATTTTTCTACCCTCCTAATATGCCCAAACATACTTTACGCCACGCTTTTAACCTCAAAGAAACCAACGAAATCGTCGCTATTGTCGGTGGCGGTGGCAAAACGAGCCTGATGTTTGCCCTGGCACATTCACTGCCAGGACGCATTGTGGCCACGACAACAACGCGCATTTTTGCGGCGCAGATGAAGTTGGCGGCGGCAGCGGTTTTCTACCCGGCAGCAGGCGCGGGAGATGCAGAATTTTTTGCCACTGTTTCTGAAGAACTGGACAAATGGGGGCAATGCTTGGTGATTGGGGAAGTAGGGGAGCAGCAGGAGAAGGCATTTGGCGTTCCGTTAACGCTGCCCGGACAGATGTTAGCCCAGCCAGATGTGGATTTTGTGCTAGTGGAGGCAGATGGCTCGCGCATGCGGCCTATCAAAGCCCCAGCCGCACACGAACCTGTTATTCCACCAGACAGCACGCTGGTGGTGCCCGTGGTGGGCATGGATGCGTTAACCCGGCCGTTATCGGAAATTGCGCATCGTCCAGAGAAAATTGAGGAGTTGTTAATGGTTAATCCTGCGACAAGCGCAGGGCAAGTTTCCCCATGGTCAAGGGTCAATGAGATGCTCACGCCAAAAGCAGTCGCGCAAATTCTCACGCATCCTTTGGGTGGGCTGAAAGGTGTGCCCGTGGGGGCACGAGTGATTCCGCTGTTGAACAAGGTGGAGCGTGATGCCCCATTGGCAGCAGCGCAGGAGATCGCGCAGTTGATATTGCATGAGCCGCGTATTGAGCGGGTGGTGTTGGGAGCCATGCAAGCAGAAAACCCCGTTGTGGAAGTATGGGGAAGAATAACGGCCGTTGTCCTGGCTGCCGGTAAAAGCACACGCATGGGGCAAACGAAGCCGCTTTTACCTTGGGGCGAGACCACCATCCTGGGACAACTCTTGCAAAACCTCAAAGCCTCAACCGTGCACGACATTAGGGTCATCTCTGGGCATGATGCAGACGCAGTGGAAGCCGTCGCTCAAGCTGAACAAATTCACAGCATACGGAATACAGAGTACGCTTCGGGTGAGATGCTCTCTTCATTGCAAACGGCCGTTCGCCACCTCCCCGCCCATACCGAAGCCATCCTCGTCATGCTCGCCGACCAGCCGCTGGTCACACCAGCCACCATCGACCTGCTGCTAACTGCCTTCCGCCAGGGACAAGGTGACATCATCGCCCCCATCTATGCAGGGCAACGTGGCAATCCTGTCCTCATCAGCCGCCGCTTCTTCAACGAGCTTTTAGCCCTGCCTGCTGGTTCTGCGCCGCGCAAGCTGCTGCGCAGCAACCCAGACGCTGTTCACCTCGTCGAAACAGCCGACGAATCCATCCTCATCAACCTGAATGATCCCGAAACTTATAAGCGCTGGCGGCCTTAGAAAAAACATCGTTCATCATCAGTTTCAAGAAACAGTAAAGGCGCATCCATCAATGCCCGCACTTATTTATGGATACACACCAAGGAGCAGCAGAGGATATTTGTCCCGATAAGAAAGAACTATTAGCATAAGTCTCCCCCAGATAACCCCGCAGAAATTCGCTGCGCCTTCTTCAACACGATAGGCCTCAAGAATGATTAGCCCGCCTCTCAACCATATTGCCAATTGACGAACCCATTTCACCTGCTAAGCTATACGTAGGAACGGGAATTAAGTCATACGACGAAGTCGTTACCTTACTGTTCCTTTAAACTGACGAGGCAATGCCATATTTTACTTCATCGTCAGTCCTTATTGGATGGGGTTGCCCTTAGCTTCATGTCTCAGGCAAAAACCAACAATCACAAGCAGAATTATAAAGTGGCAGCCTGGCCGGATAACAAAGCTTCTAAGACCCTTGCCACTTTATCATCCTTATCAAAAAGGACACATTATGACTGAAACGATCTTCCAAATACAGGATGTCGTCAAAATCTACAATACAGGCGCGGGAGGCTTTACGGCACTAGATGGCGTTTCCTTTGACGTTCAAAAAGGGGAATTTCTGGGCATCATTGGCAAATCTGGGGCAGGTAAGACCACCTTGCTCAACATGCTCTCCGGCGTCAGCAACATCACAGCAGGGAAAGTGCTGTTTACGCCGCAAAAAACAAGCAAAAAGAACCAGAGAAACACCCTGCTGTCCATCGGCGATATGAGCCAGGACGAACTCTCTGTGTGGCGCGGTGAAAACATGGGCATCGTCTACCAATCCTTTGAGCTGCTGCCCCAGATCAACCTGGTTGAAAACATCATGCTGCCCCAAGAATTTGCCGGGAAATTCCGACCCGGTATCAGCCGCGAACGAGCTTTAGCACTGCTCGATATTGTGGAACTAAGCGAACATGCCTACAAACTGCCAGCCCATATCTCAGGGGGGCAAAAGCAGCGGGTCGCCATTGCCCGGGCTCTGGTCAACGAGCCATCCGTCATCGTGGCAGATGAACCAACGGGCAGCCTGGATAGCGTCACGGCAGAAGTTATTTTCAACATCTTTGCCAGGCTGGTGGATCAGGGCAAAACAGTCATCATGGTGACCCATGATATGGATTTAGCCGAACGCTTCTCCCGCTGCCTGCTCATTTCTGACGGGCAGCTTGTGGATGAACTGACGCACGAACCAGAAGAAACCGCTCAGGAGGAGCCAGAGGCACAGCTAATCAAAGGGCATACCGGCTCCTTATTGGCAAACCTTAACACAGAAACCACCCACGACACCTCTATTCCGGCCGTTTCCTTGAAATCAGTAGTGAAAACCTACGTCAACGCCGCAGGCAGTTTCACGGCACTTAAAGGCGTCGATTTATGTGTGGCTTACGGGCAATTTGTAGCCATTGTAGGCAAATCGGGCAGTGGAAAATCTACTCTGCTCAACATGCTCACGGGCATCGATCATCCCACTTCTGGACAAGTGCTAATGGGCGGCGAGGACATTTACAGCCTCTCTGAAAGCCAACGCGCGTTATGGCGTGGAAAAAATGTAGGCATCGTGTTCCAATTTTTCCAACTGCTGCCCACGCTGACTTTGCTGGAAAACACCATCCTGCCTATGGATTACTGCAATGTGTACCCTCAGCAGGAAAGACCCAACCGCGCCAGGGAACTGCTTAAAATGGTGGGACTGGAAGACTACATGCACAACCTGCCCGCGAACGTATCCAATGGGCAGCAGCAGGCAGCCGCCATCGCCCGCTCCATCGCCACCGACCCATCCATCATCGTGGCAGACGAGCCCACGGGGAATCTGGACACCCGTTCTGCTGATGTGATCATTCGCGTATTTCAGGAACTGGCCGACCAGGGCAAAACGATCTTGCTGGTGACGCACGATCCGTCGTTGACCAGCCGTGTTGACCGCACGGTGATTATCTCCGATGGTGAGATTATCGACCCCATCGTGGCTGATACGCTGCCGTCACTGGATCATCCGCAGATGCTTTATGCCACGCATGAAGTGGCCAGGCAAGTTTATGAGCCAGGCACGATCATTATTCGCCAGGGTGAGCCAGTTGACTATTTCTACATGATTGCAGAAGGGCAGGTAGAGATTGTAGGCAGCAGAGAAACGGCCGTTTCCACTCTAACCACTCACGAATTCTTCGGCGAAATAGAGTTAATGGGCGACGAAAAAGCGATCTCCACCGTACGCGCTGGCCAAAATCCAGTTGAACTCTCCCTCCTGCCCAAAAAGGAATTCTTCAAAATTATGACCGACTCCCCTGACACCTCAGCCCAAATCATGCAAGTTGCCGCAGAGCGGCGTGAAGAAAACAGGGCGCGTCGCCAACTGGAGGCGACCCCATGAAACTAAGTTTCCTTAAACCCAGTTGGCGCAAAGTTCTGGCCGATTTAGGTGGCAATTTATCTCAGACCATCCTCGTTGTTGCCTCTATTGCCGTGGGGGTGTTTGCCGTAGGCACCATCGCCACCATGTATGTCATCTTTGAAGAAGACATTGGCGTTAGTTACGCCTCCGCTCAACCAGCTAACATCGAAATCCTCACCGATCCCTTTGATGAGTCACTTGTCAAAGCGGTTGAACGTATTCCTGGCGTCATTGACGCCGAAGGGCGCCACCTGGTCTCCGTGCGTGTCAGCCCCGATGGCGAAGCATGGAAACCATTAGACATCATGGCCGCCGACGACTACACCACAATCCATATCAACTTGATTACACCCGTTGACGGGACGATTTATCCCCAAGACCGTGAGCTGATTGTGCGTGAAGACATCATGAACAATTCTGGCTTGCAGGTAGGAGATGAGGCTGTTGTGCAACTGCCAGATGGCACAGTGCGCACCATGCCCGTTGTGGGCGTGGTGGGCGATCAATACGCTGCCGGTGATTTCACCGCTCCTCCTCGTGGTTACGCCACGCTGGACACCGCCTCTTGGCTGGGTGGCTATGAACTCTACAATCGGCTCTACGTGCAAACCGAAAATGGCAACGATATTGAAGCCATTGATGCTGTAGCAGAATTAGTCGAAGACAAAATTGAGCGAGATGGGAGCAATATCTATCGCACCAATACCAACCTCACCACAGAGCATCCCATGGAGTCTACCGCGCTGGCCATGATTAGCGTGCTGGGTGCGTTAGGCGTGCTGATTATGCTCTTGAGCAGTTCACTCATCATCAACACGCTCAACGCCTTGTTAGCACAACACCGTCGTCAAATTGGTGTCATGAAACTGGTGGGGGCGCGTAGTTTCAATATTTCTGCGATGTATATCGCCCTTATCATCGGTTATGGCATCATCGCGTTGTCGATTGCGGTGCCGTTGGGTATGGCCGCCGGTTATGGCTTATCTTTGTTCATGGGCAATTTCATGAGCGTCACGATCCAAGGCTTCCGCGTTGTGCCCATTGCTGTTGGCTTGCAAGTGATTTTGGCATTTGCCATACCGCTGTTTGCCGGTTATTTCCCGGTTAGCAAAGGCTCCCGCACCACGGTACGCCGCGCCATCAGTGAAGAAAATACTGTTGAACAAAGTGGGGGCACAGGTTTGTTGGATAAATTAGGCGTTTGGTTTAAATGGCTGTCACGGCCGTTATTGCTCTCCATCCGTAATACCTTCCGTCGGAAAGCCCGGCTGGTGCTAACCTTGTTTACCCTCATCGTGGCTGGCGCCATTTTCATTGCGGTGTTCAACGTGCGTTTTTCCCTCAACAGCTTCATGGACATGCTGGGGCAGCACTTCATGGCAGATGTCACCGTGACCTTCAGCGAGCCTTACCGCATCTCCCAGGTGGAACAAATAGCGTATCAAGTTCCTGGCGTCGAATACATTGAAGGCTGGGGATTTTCCCTTGCTGAACTTGTCGATGAAAATGATAAGCTTGTATCAAATATGTATCTCCTGGCGCCACCAGGGGAATCTACTCTGTTAAAAGCAGATATGCTGGCGGGACGTTGGTTAGAACCCACAGATGAAAAGGCAGTAACAGTGGCTGATTCCATCTGGGAACATTACCCAGATTTGCAGCCAGGTGGCACCTTGCGCATTGATTTGCCTGGCCATCGGGTGGAAGAGTGGGAAGTGGTAGGCATTTTTCGCTTCATCAACATGATTGGCGACATCGTCGCCTATACCAATAACGAAACGTTGACCCCCATGACCAATATGACAGGGCAATCTGCCTCATACCGCGTGGTTACTGATGACATCACTATGGAACGGCAGCTTGAAGTCAGCCAATCACTCCATCAGGTTTTGCACGATCATGGCTACAAAGTGAGTAACATCGAAGCTGGCTTGGTGACCCGCCAGCAGCAGTCGCAAGCGATGAATATTTTAGTGATTTTCTTGCTAACAATGGCGATATTAACGGCCGTTGTGGGCAGCATTGGTCTGATGGGCACCATGGGCATGAACGTGCTGGAACGCACCCGTGAGATCGGGGTGATGCGAGCCATCGGCGCGGTGGATGGAGAAATCATCAAGTCAGTAGTCATCGAAGGCATGATGATCGGCTTGATTAGCTGGATAGCCGCAGTGGTACTGTCATTTCCTATTAGCTACCTCCTGCTAAAAATCATCAGCGAAGCCTTGATCGACACGGCAATGCCCCTGCAAATCACCTGGCAAGGATTCGCCATTTGGATAGGCGTTGTCGTGTTCTTGTCTGTGGTAGCCAGCATGGTGCCCGCCCACAGCGCAGCACGCCTGACAATCCGGGAAGTGTTGGCGTATGAATAGGGGGGAAACGACGTTCCCCTTACACCAAAGAGACAAACAAGGCAGCCAATGAAGTGCCCGGCACTTGATTACGCAGCTTCCCGCCCAGGAAGGGAAATGAAGCCATGCAACAAAGTTGTTTCCTTAATCACACCTATCATTGCGAGTTTGGAGGGAAATTGAGACAATTCATCTGTTTACTGTTCATTGATCATTGAACACTGTTTACTGAAACCTATGCCAAAAACGACACAAATCATTCACTGGCGTATTCGACGTCAGCAGCGGCGCAAACGCAGCGGGCAAACCTTGCTCAAGATAGCAGGGATAGTTGCGCTAGTGCTGTTGATCGGGTCATTTTTCTTTGTGATAGGGAGTATGGGCGTGGTAACGGCCGTTTACGCTTACTTTACTCAAGACCTACCCGACTACACCCAGTTGGCCTTGCTAGGACAAAATGAATCCAACACCTTCGAGACCAGCAAAATCTACGCCTGGGGCGATGAGCAAGCAGATGGCAATCGAGATGCGGTCCTCATCTACGAAATCATCGACCCGCTGGGCGGCGACCGGCAGTGGGTGACACTGGATCAGGTGCCACAAAACTTCATCGACGCCACGGTCGCCATTGAAGACAAAACCTTCTGGACCAACCGTGGTTTTGACACCGAAGGCATAGGCCGCGCTTTTTACGAATACGCTCTCAAAGGCGGCGGCGTCCAAGGCGGCTCTTCCATCACCCAGCAAGTCATCAAAAACAACATCATCGAGCCTGAACGACGCACAATCGGCGCCGAAGTAGGCTTCGACGATTATCGGCGCAAAATCGAAGAACTGCTTCTAGCCCACCGCGCCACCAACACCTACTCCAAAGAGCAGATTTTAGAATGGTATCTCAACACCAACTTTTACGGCAATCTTGCTTACGGCGTAGAAGCTGCTGCCCAGGTCTACTTCGACAAATCCGTATCTGAACTAACATTGCCCGAATCCGCTATGTTGGCTGCCATCCCTCAATCACCTGCGCTCAACCCCATCCATAATCCAGAAGATGCCAAAGCACGACAAGAGCTGGTGCTGGACGCCATGACCCGAGAAGGCTTCATCTCACCAGAACAAGCCGCTGCTGCTAAATTAGCACCTTTGCAAATTCAACCCAACACCGAAGAACGCTTCGACATCATCGCCCCGCACTTTGCCCTGGAAGTGCGCCAGCAACTTGAGCAGCTGTTAGGCATAGAATTGGTGCTGGGCGGCGGATTAACCGTCTACACCACCTTAGATTTGGTGATGCAGCAGCAAGCTGAATGTGTGGCACAGGCACAAGTTGCGCGGCTCTCTGGAGCGCTTGGCTCCGGTCTGCCAGCTGACGTAGAAGCAAGCTGTGACGCCCTGGCTTATCTACCTCCATTAAACACAGCCGATATTGGCGTGGATCATCAAGTCAACAATGCGGCCGTCATCATGCTCGATCCCAAGACCGCAGAGATAAAAGCATTGGTAGGCAGCCTCAACTATTGGGATGAAAGCATCGACGGCTCCTTCAATGTGGCGGTAGATGGTTTGCGCCAACCAGGCTCGTCATTCAAGCCGTTCACCTATCTGACGGCATTAAGCCAGGGCTACAATCCCGCCACCATGATGCTCGACGTGGAAACTGACTTTGGCACCCCCTATAACGGCATCCCCTACGTGCCACAAAACTATGACCGCCTGTTCCACGGCCCCGTCCGCTTACGAGCCGCGCTGGGGAACAGCTACAACGTGCCTGCCGTGCAAGCGATGAGTTGGGTGGGTGTCGATAAAGTGCTGCGCACCGCCCATAATTTAGGCATTACCAGCCTCGACCAGAACGCCAGTGATTATGGCTTATCATTAACGCTGGGCGGGGGTGAGGTTTCCTTGATAGACATGGTCTACGCCTACAGCGTTATAGATAACAACGGCGTCATGGTAGGGCAGCCACGGCCGGAGGCAGAACAGCGTCTAGGCTACCGTACCCTGGATCCCGTCATGATTTTGCGCGTCGAAGATCGGGATGGCAATGTGCTTTACGAGTACACACAGCCGGAACAACGGGACATCATCACACCCCAGTTAGCTTATTTGATGAATGATATTTTGTCTGACCGCAGTGCCCGTTGCAGCGGCTTTGGCTGCCCCAACGTATTGGAACTGCCAGATAATCGCCCTGCTGCTGTCAAAACCGGCACCACCAACGATTATCGGGATGCGTGGACGGTGGGCTACACGCCGCAATTGGTCACAGGTGTCTGGCTGGGCAACACAGACAACAGCGAAATGGAACGTGTGCCCGGTAGCAAAGGGGCGGCTCCTGTGTGGCATGCGCTCATGAGTTGGGCGCTGGCTGGAGAACCAGTTGTGCTTTGGCAACGGCCGTCTGGTCTGGTGGAAATGGCAGTGTGCCATATTTCCGGTCTGCTGCCCACTGAGCATTGTCCTACTGTGTCAGAAATTTTCATTGCAGGTACGCAGCCGACGGTTTACGACAACATCTACCAGGAACTCGCCATCAACCGGGAGACGGGGCGGCTGGCAACCATCTACACTCCTCCTGATTTGGTTGAAAATCGCGTTTATCGCATCTACCCGGAGGCGGCTGCCGATTGGGTGCGTGAAAATGAAATTGAAGTGCCGCCAACAGAGTTTGATACCATCACCGATCCAGGTGTGGCTCCCCAGAATGCCCAGATTCGACTGCCAGCTAACTTTGATTTTGTGAGCGGTGAAGTTGATCTGTTTGGCACGGCCAATGGCGAGGGGTTTTCCTTTTACCGGCTGGCTTATTTTGAGGGACTGACCCCCGACAATCTGCAATCTATCGGTGACAATGTGGAGGAGCCGGTGACGAATGATGTGCTGGGCACGTGGGATACGAGCGGGTTGAGTGGCCTGTACACCATTCTGCTGACCGTGCTGCATGAAGACGGCCGTTTTGAAGAGTCTAGCGTGCATGTCACCATCGACAACCAGCCACCTGAAGCTGAAATCCTGTTCCCGCTGCCCAACCAGGAGATCTTCACCGACGAAGAGTGGGTTCTCATCCAGGCGCAGGTTACCGATGATCTGTCGCTGGAGAGTGTGGCGTTCTACGTGGACAACGCCGCAGTGCCGTTTGCGATCAGCACCGTGCCCCCTTTCACCGAGAAATGGACGATTCCCGGCCCTGGTTGTCATACCTTCCGGGTAGTGGCGGTGGATGCAGCGGGGAATGTGGGCAGAGAAACGGCCGTTTCTGTGTGTTTAGTTAAACGGTAAACCCTTGTACATGGCTGAGCTTCTTTTTGGGGCGGAAGAAGAGGGGGGAACTTCCTGCTCATTTTCCTACAGGCACAATGATTGACATTCGTCACAGCTCATACCTGACAAATGTCATCACTTCTCTGTTTTCCTCAATCAAGGAATTGACAAGCCACTCTTAAAAAGTATAATTGTCATACAACCATACGACCTTACGATAGTACAACAATGTTAAAACGAACTCCTTAATGTTAAAACGAACTCCTTCCCTAACGGAACAGGCTAAGTCCCACATCAAACAGTTGATCCAGGATGATGCCTTCATTGAGGGTAAAATCCCCTCCGAAACCGAACTGGCCGCTGATTTAGGCGTCAGTCGTACCACCATTCGTGATGCCCTCAGCCGACTAGAAAATGAAGGTGTTGTCTTTCGTAAGCAAGGAGCGGGAACCTTCGTCAACGAAGCTGGGCTGCAAATCAAGTCCCGCCTGGACGAAATCTGGGCTTACGAAGAAATGTTGGCCGTCCATGGTTACACCCCCTCAGTACGTATCCTAGATGTCACCTGCCATCCCGCAGATGCCAAAACGGCCGCCGACTTAAACATTGCTGAAGGTGACGAACTTATTGTCGCCCGCAAACTTTTCCTGGCTGACAACCAACCTGTCATCCTGTCATACAACTACGTTCCCACCAACATCTTAACCGACCCATACGAACCCAGCGATTTTGTGGAGCCAATTTATAGCTACTTGTGGACAAACGGCCGTTCTCAATTCAACTACTTCCTTTCTGAAATTGTCCCCATGGTAGCAGATGCCAACCTGGCAAAAGCACTCCACATCCAACCGCAAACACCATTATTCTCAATGCATGAAATTGGCTACAACGACAACAACGACCCCATCCTGAAATCAACATCCTGCTTTCGTGATGATCTCGTCCGTTTTCGTCTCATACGCCGACAACAACTATAAACAACCTACAGGCTGCGTAGAAAGCCAGAGTGGCTCTGCGTAATCTGCGGATGAAAATCATAAACCCTGAATCGAGGCTAAATCAGCCCGAGAACTCAATAAGGAGAATTAACATGAGAAGCTTTGCAGGCCGAGACATTTTGTCTCTTAAGGATTTTGAACGAAACGAATTTTTCCGCGTCTTTGAAATTGCCGAAGAATTGGAACCCATTGCCCGGAACCGTCAGAACACAGACTTGTTGCAAGGCAAGACCCTGGTCACCGCCTTCTACCAACCCTCCACCCGCACCCGTTTGGCTCATGAAGCCGCCATGATCCGCCTTGGCGGTCAAGTAACTGGCTTTTCCGACGCCAAAATGACTCGCGCTGGTGACTTCTATCAAGAAACCATCAAAGACACCATCAAAATGCTTGAGTTCTATGGCGACGTTGTCGTCATGCGTCATTTCCAACAAGGCGCACCCCATGAAGCCGCCAAATGGGCCTCCATTCCCATTATCAACGGGGGTGATGGCTGGGGCGAACATCCCACCCAAATCCTCACCGACTTCTACACCGTTATGCGCGAAAAAGGCCGCCTGGATGGTCTAAAATGGCTGGCTGTCGGTGATATGCGCATGCGCACTATGCACTCCCTGGCCTATGGCTTGAGCCAATTCGACTGCCCCATCACCTTCGTTTCCCCCGAAGATCAACGTCTCACCGACGAAATGAAAGCGGATCTCAAGAACTACAGCTTGAATTTCAAAGAAGTCGAACACGTCGAAGAAGCCATTGCTGACGCCGATGTCATCCTCGTCGAACCCGTTGTCCAACCCGACTACACCAAATCCCGTGACGAACGTTCTGGCGATGTCGGGCTCACCCCATCCAACTACAAAATCACCCGCGAATTGCTTGAAAACAAAGCAAAATCCGACGCCATCTTGCTTCACTCCCTGCCCCGCATGGACGAGATTCCTCCAGATGTGGACATCACCCGCTGGTCCCGCTACTGGCAAGAAGCCTTCAACGGCGTCGTCATGCGCATGGCCTTGCTTGCACTCGTCTTAGGCGCAACTGAATAAAGTTTTTAAAGGTTCAATAGTCTGGTAGCCAGTGAGGGGCAAGCACAACTTCACTGGCTATTCGACTATTAGACTTATTGACTAAAAAAGGAGAACAAAATGCAAACCGGATTACGTGGTCGTGACTTCATCAGCGACCTGGATTTTTCTAAAGAGGAAGTTGAAACCGTATTAGATGTGGCTTGGGACTTAAAAATGAAACGCGCACTGGGTATTCCCCATGCATCTTTGCGTGACAAAGTGTTGGCGATGTTGTTCTACTTCTCCAGCACCCGTACCCGTGGTTCTTTTGAAGCTGGCATGGCTCAGCTGGGTGGCCATGCTGCATTTATCGAAAGTCGCACAACACAAGTTTCACACGGTGACACAGAAGTAGAATTAGGTGAAATTTTTGGCCGTTATTTCGATGGTATCGCTATCCGCCATTGTGACTGGGGTATTGGCAACCGCTACTTAAGGAACGTCGCCTCTTCCTCTCGCGCCCCAATACTCAACATGCAATGCGAAATTTATCATCCCCACCAATGCCTGGCTGATTTGATGACCATCATGGAAAAGAAAGGTCGCAATCTGCGCAAGAAGAAAATGGTTGTTTCTTGGGCATACGCTTCCTCCTATCTCAAACCAATGTCTGTGCCCCAATCCCTCGTCCTGCAAATGCCTCGTTTTGGCATGGACGTTGTCTTGGCGCATCCGCCTGAATTCCGACTGATGCCCGAAATTATGGATCAAGCGCAAGAAATGTCGCGGAAATACAACACCAGCTTTGAAGTTGTCCATGATATGCAAGAAGCTTGTGAAGATGCCGATGTCATCTACGCTAAATCTTGGGGACCGCTCATGACCACCAACGATCCAGATGAAGGCAAACGTATCCAGGATCAATACAAAAACTGGTACGTGGATGATGCCCTCATGGCTCGCGGCAAAGATGATGTTATTTACATGCACCCCTTGCCTGCTGACCGTGATATTGAAGTTGCCAGCTCTGTTCTTGACGGTCGCCACTCTGTCGTCTTCGATGAAGCCGAAAACCGTCTACACGCCCAAAAAGCTGTCATGGCTCTTACCATGAGTTAAATTGTCAATTGCTAATTCTCAATGGTCAATTGTCAACGCAGCATTGTTTAGTCTCATGACTACTGGACTTAAAGCTATGGATCACGTAAAACACTTAAAATGTCTCATCTGTGGTCAGGAGTATGCCCCAGATGAAATTGAGTATATTTGCCCGGATCATGGCAACGATGGCATTGTGGATGTGGTGTATGATTACCAGTTAATCGGGCAGCGCATCAGCCGCGAATCGTTGGCTAAGAATCCAGACCAAACGATTTGGCGGTACAAACCGCTGCTGCCAGTGGCGCCTGATGCTCCGGTGCCACCGCTTACTGTCGGTGGCACGCCGCTTTATCAAGCTGACCGCCTGGCAGCCGGGTTAGGCTTAAAGCATGTTTGGGTGAAGGATGACGGCCGTTTACCCACCGCCTCCTTCAAAGACCGTGCCAGTGCCATTGCTGTGGTTAAAGCGCAAGAGAAAGGCGCAGAAATCATCACCACCGCCAGCACAGGCAACGCTGCGGCAGCATTGAGCGGGCTTTGTGCCAGTGTCGAGCAACCCAACGTCATTTTTGTGCCGCAAGCTGCCCCGCAAGCCAAAATCGCGCAGTTGTTGGTCTTTGGCTCTAAAGTGATGCTGGTTAAAGGCACGTATGACGATGCTTTCGAGCTGTGTCTGGAAGCAGCCGCTGAGTATGGCTGGTACAACCGTAATACCGCCTACAATCCGTATATGACCGAGGGCAAGAAAACGGCCGTTTACGAAATTTGCGAGCAGCTCAACTGGCAAGCCCCCGATGTCATCTTCGTTAGCGTGGGGGATGGCTGCATCATCGGTGGTTTGCACAAAGGGCTCAAAGATTTGCTGGCGCTCGGCTGGATAGACCACATGCCGCGCATCATCGGCGTGCAGGCAGAAGGCAGCGGTTTCATGTACGAAGCGTGGCGTGATAGCGAAGATGTCCTCACCAAAGCGCCCGTCTCCGGCATCACCGTCGCCGACAGCATCAGCGCAGGCCTGCCCCGCGACCGCATCAAAGCCCTGGCCGCCGTCAAGGAAACCAACGGCGCCTACGTCAGCGTCACCGACGACGAAATTTTAGAAGCCATTCCTGCTTTGGCTCGCGGCTGTGGCGTGTTTGCCGAACCGGCTGGTGCTACCGCCTATGCTGGCCTCATCAAAGCCCTTGAACTAGACCTGGTCAATGCAAACCATCGCATTGTCGTCCTCAACACCGGCAACGGCCTGAAAGATGTCGCCAGCGCCATGAAAGCAGTTGACATGGTCGGCACCAAAGCAACATTAGTAGAACCGGATATGGCGGATCTGAAACGAATCATGGCAGACAAATAATAGAGAAAAAAGATCGAAGATTGAAGATCGGTGATGATTTGTGCGCCAATCTTCAATCATCAATCTCTTCAAAGGAAACATTATGAGCGATTTAATTGATTTAACCATTCACGACGAGGGCAAGTTAGAACAAGCCATCCAACGCGCCCGCAAACAAAATATCATTATCCCCACCTTCAAGCAGATGATTGACCCCAGCCTGACGCCAGAACCTATCAAGAAAAAACTGGCAAACGTGGGTCTGTGGGATTTGAATCCACTGAACCTGTTCCGCATCACCTGGCATAACGAAGCCAAACCCAGCGGGGGCAACTTCGGCGGCGTTAACTACCTGGTACTGCCTAAAGAACTGACCGGCGTTGACGCCAAAATCATCATCCTCCTGGGCAAATGGTTCCCCACCGGGGCTCACAAAGTCGGTGCCGCCTTTGGTTGTTTGGTACCTCGTCTCGTAACAGGACAATTTGACCCCACCACCCAGAAAGCTGTCTGGCCCTCCACCGGCAACTACTGCCGTGGTGGCGCTTACGACTCCAACCTGTTAGCCTGCGAATCCATCGCCATCTTGCCTGAAGAAATGAGCCAGGAACGGTTCGATTGGTTGGCCTCTGTCGCTGGTGAAACTATCAAAACCCCTGGGTCAGAAAGCAACGTCAAAGAGATTTTTGATAAATGCTGGGAACTGCGGTCATCAGGTGAAGATTTAGTCATCTTCAACCAATTTGATGAGTTTGGCAACTATCTATGGCACTACGAAGTGACTGGACGCGCCATGATGGAAGTGTTAGGTGAAGTCATGGAAAGCGGCGACCGCTTCCGCGCCACAGTTTCAAACACCGGCTCCGGCGGTACCATTGCCTGTGGCGACTACATGAAAGAACAGTTCCCCCTGAGCAAAGTTGTAGCTAGTGAAGCATTGCAATGCCCCACCCTGCTCAACAACGGCTTTGGCGCCCACCGCATTGAAGGTATCGGCGACAAACACGTGCCCTGGATCCACAACGTCAAAAACACCGACATCGTCACCGCTATCGATGATAATGGGCCAATGGGTCTGATTCGTCTCTTCAACGAAGCTGTTGGTCAAGAATACCTGGTTAGCCAGGGAGTGGCTGCTGATTTGGTTGCGGACCTGCCTCTGCTAGGCATCTCCAGCGTTGCCAACGTATTGGCATCCATCAAAACGGCCAAATACTACGACATGGACGAAAACGATGTCATTATCACCGTGGCCACAGACTCCATGGAAATGTACCAAAGCCGTCTGGTTGAACTAACCGAAGAAGAAGGCGAATTCAGTAATTTGGATGCTGCTGGTGTCTTCCAACGTTATCTGCTGGGTGAATCTATCGACAACATGCAAGAACTAACTTACGCTGACCGCAAACGGGTTCATAACCTGAAATATTTCACCTGGGTTGAGCAGCAAGGCAAAACCTATGAGGAAATTCAGGCACAATGGTATGATCATGATTACTGGACCAGCATTCACGGTCATGTTGACGAGATTGATGCCTTGATTGACAGCTTCAACAAGCGTACTGGCTTGTTAGAAACGCTGTAATTGCTTCTTTTCTCACTCCCCCTGAAGCGTTTAGGCACTCCTGTCTTTGGTTGACAGGGGTGCCTTTTTTATTTAGGCACACTTGAACCATGTCATTTTTAGTGAGCATGAATTGAGAAAGGTGGGGTTGGCTGAGAGGGGGTATCTGAATCAGCAGCATGTGTGGTCAGGACGGGTGGCATTCAGCTGAGGCGGGAGTGCGCATACCATTGCGCCAGTTCGTGATGAACTGTATCCACAAATTCGGGCAGCGCCTGAGGCACGACGTATGTTTTTCAATGACAGTCAGGCATTGATACGCGATGGGGTGTTTTCAGCCGGGCATTCGATGCTCAGATTGATGCTTGTTCAACTTGAACTGGAGCCTGACTAAGTAAGTTACATTTCGGATTGCTGCGTTTCCTTACCGTTCCTTGAAACTGACGATGCAATTCTGTATTTTATGTCATCGTCACTCCTTAATAGATATTTATGCAATTTAATCTTTGAGAGTTTTGTCAATCAACCAGCTTCTAATAAACAGGCAAAGAAGGATCCACTTCCTGCGCCCAGCGGTTAATCCCACCCTCTAAATTCCACAATTTTTTGAAACCAAGCTGCTGCATCACCAGAATGAGTTTGGCACTACGCCCCCCAGAACGGCACTGCACCACAATTTCTTGCTCAGGGTTAAATTCATCGATGTGGTTCATGACTTCATTTTGAGGGATCAATTTGGCACCATAAGGCTCCAGATTAGAAATTTCCCATTCATGAGGTTGACGCACATCTAAAATAAACAAGTTATCACCAGCATCTAATCTTTCTTTAAGCTGCACTGGTGTTATTTGACGTACGGTTTTCAAATCTACCTCCTCGGCGGCATAGTGACTGCGGTCGTGAGCGGGCACGCCACAAAATTGCTCGTAATCGATGAGTTCTGTGACTGTTGGCTTTTGGCCACACACGGGGCAGTTTGGATTTTTGCGTAATTTTACTTCTGTGAATTCCATGTTCAAGGCATCGTAAAGAACCAGGCGACCAATCATGGAGTCGCCAATGCCCAGGATGAGTTTGATGGCTTCTGTGGCCTGCATGGCGCCGACAGTGCCGGGCAAGATGCCTAGCACGCCACTTTCTGCACAAGTAGGGACAGTGCCGGGAGGCGGTGGGGTGGGGAAAAGACAACGATAGCAAGGTCCTTCTTTGGCATAAAAAACTGACAACTGTCCTTCAAAACGAAAGATGCTGCCGTATACGTTTGGTTTGCCTAGCAGTACACAGGCATCATTGGTGAGGTAGCGGGTGGGAAAATTGTCTGTACCATCGATGATGACATCGTAGGGAGCTATGATTTCTAGGGCGTTGGCAGAGGTTAATGGTGTTGCGTAGGTGTCTATCTGCACGTGGGGGTTGATGTCTAACATGCTGGCTTTGGCACTTTCTAGCTTGGGTTTGCCCACATCTTTGGTGCCGTGGATAATTTGGCGCTGCAAATTTGTGTAATCAACCACGTCGTAATCAACCAGGCCAATGCGCCCAATGCCAGCTGCTGCCAGATATAAGGCTGATGGCGAGCCTAGTCCCCCAGCGCCAATGAGTAAAACGCTGGCTGCTTTGAGTTTTTTTTGTCCTGTCATGCCTACTTCGGGCATGATGAGATGGCGGCTATACCGCTCGGTTTCTTCTTTGGTCAACGAGGTTGCTGCCAACGCTTCAGGAGCGATAGGGATTTGTACAGTTGACATAAGCTGCTAGTCTCCGTTCCAGAATGGTTCACTCAGGTATTTAAATCCATTGTCGGGTAGTACGGTAACTATAACAGCTTTTCTCAAATTGTTTTCTTGGGCATAGCGAACGGCCGTTGTCACTGCTGCACCTGCCGAAACTCCCACAAAAACACCTTCTGTTCTCGCTAACTCACGCACCATCTCTTGAGCCGCTTCCGTGCTAACCGTCACGTTCTCATCTGCTAACGCGGGGTCATAAATGCCAGGATTGATCTCCGTGGCCATATGCTTAATGCCTTCAATCTGATTTTGGCGAATATCCGGCTGAATAGAGACAAAACGAATGGCTGGATTGAGTTCACGTAAGCGGCGGGTATTGCCCATAAAAGTGCCGCTGGTTCCCATGCCCGTCATGAAATGGGTGAGGGTACCACCAGTTTGCTGCCAAATCTCGTTGGCGGTGGTTTTATAATGTGCCTGCCAATTGGCGGGATTATTGTACTGGTCAGCATGGAATACCGTGGGATCGGTTTCTTTGAGGCGATGCACTTCACGAATGGCACCATCGGCGCCTTCTGCCGGATCGGTAAAGATAAGTTCAGCGCCATAGGCACGCAAAATCTTTTTCCGTTCTAGCGAAACGCTGTCAGGCAAGACGAGTTTGACGCGATAACCAAACGCGGCGCCAATCAAGGCATAGGCGATGCCTGTGTTGCCAGAGGTCGCATCTAGAATCGTTTTGTTATGATTCAGGCGCCCCTGTCGCATGGCGGTGCGAATGATATTGAGTGCCGGTCGGTCTTTGATGGAGCCGCCAGGATTGAACCATTCTGCTTTGGCGTAGAGGCGCACGGTGTCTGGCAAGCCGTGGGTTGTCATGATGCGTGTGAGGTCTAGCAGCGGGGTGTTGCCGATGAGTGCTTCAACTCTTTGAGCTTGGGTTTGTGGCGTCGCCGAAATTGATCGTGGACGATATACAGGTTGGTAAACAGGTAATAACATGATTTAGATTCCTAAAATGACTATGGTTATTGAAAGTTTATAAGACAACAAAAAACGGCTGTAGCTACGAGAAAACGCAGCAAGCACGATATCAAACTATCGTGTTGCGCAGCGAGGGCAGCTATCGCCGTTCGTCAGTCATTTTAGGCTGAAACGAAGGTTAGCTCCCTCGCTTCATACACCTACAAATTTTCCAAATCATATCAATCCCTACTGATATTTTTTATCAATTTCTTGAGAAAAACTCTCGATTTTTGAGTATAACAAACGTAAAGCGCATGTCAAGTAGCGAAGAGCGACGACGAGCGGAATGTTGTTTACGGAAAAGTGCAACTTTCTCGCCAGAAAGCGGTAATACAGGGTAGGATTAGCAGATGGCACGGGTTGATGAACGAGAATGGCTGATACAAGCTCAACAAGGGGATGGCACGGCGTTTGCGGAATTGGTTCGCCGTCACCAAACGGCCGTTTTCAATGTAGCTTACCGTCTGCTGGGAAGAAGGCAGGATGCAGAAGATGTAACCCAAGAGGCGTTTATGTGTGCCTATCGCGCGTTAGATACCTTTGATGTAGAACGGCCGTTTGCCCCCTGGATCAAACGCATCACCACCAATCTCTGTTACAACTGGCTGAACAAAGAACGGACGCGCCCGACCGTTTTCGCGGCAGATTTGAGCCGTGAAGGTGAAGAGGCCGCAGATTTTGAGGAATTGGCAAAATCACCCACAACACCCGAGCAAACGCTCACCAAAGCTGAACAGGCTGACCAAGTGCGAGCCGCTTTACTGCAACTGCCACCCCGCTACCGCGTCGTGGTCGAGTTGCGCCACTTCCAGGATTTGAGTTATGCTGAGATTGCTGAGATAGTGAAACGGCCGTTAAGCACAGTCAAAAGCGATTTATTCCGAGGCCGCAAAAAACTGGCAGCATTGCTGAGGAACGGAAATTGAACCATAAGACAAAGTCATTTCCTTGCCGTTCCTGGAAACTAACGATGCAATTCCATATTTTATTTCATCGTCAGCCCTTAAAAGAAAGATTTAGGAAAGAGAGATGGCTCATTTAGATGAATTGACGTTAAACGCATATTTAGATGACGAACTGCCAGCCAGCCACCGAGCCGAAGCCGAAGCACACCTGGCAGACTGTCCAGCCTGTCAGGCAGAACTGGCAGCGTTACAACAGCTATTCTTTGCCCTGGACAGTGCCGCAGAAGCGCCATTCACCGTTGATGTATCGGCGGCAGTGGCGCAGCAAATTGCAGCTGAATCAGCAAACCGTAAACAGTTTTCAGTGAGCAGCGGGCTGGTTCTTGTTTCAGAACTGGTTGCGGCTGGCGTTTTGCTGTTTTTGTTGTGGCCCACGATACAAGAATGGCTGGGGTGGATACACGGTTGGCAAACTCAGCTTGCCTGGAATATAACCTGGCCAGACCCAATTAGTTGGGCTGAATTACATGAACAACTTTCAGCTATCATCCAATCAATCCCATCCTTGCCAGCAATAGACTTAGCGACAATGCAATGGTTCGTCCTCATCGGCGTGGCGCTCATCATCTGGTTAGCTGGCAACCGCCTGATTTTTACAAATGACGCAAGTTAACCGACGCTGCCTCCCCACAATTTATCGCGGGGCAGCCGCACCACGCCCGGCCAACCGGGCTCAAACCGGATTCATCCGGTGCCATCAACTAACCCAGACGTTACTGTCTGGGCAACACGGGCAACCTTGTCCCCAAATCGGAGGTTCTCATGGCTGAAACCATCGCCCTTATTTTTCTCATTCCAGCAGCGATGATCACCCTCATCTCTCTGCTAGTTGCCGTCACCTACCTCTGGCCGCAGCGCAGCAATCAGGCCAGCCAGGCGTTAGACAAATCACCGGGACGTTCATTTATCATCGGCTTTGTCAACTTGCTCTTCTTCGGCATTCTCGCCACATTCCTCTTGCAACAAGAAGAATTTGCTGGCCTGCTTGCCTTGATCCTTATCTTGATCCTCGCCGGCATAGCGGGGTTGGGCATGGGGGGCTTTTTGCTTCTGTTGACAACTCGTATCTTCCCTCAGGCTGAAGATTTATGGAAAGCACGCTTGAAAACGGCCGTTCTACTCATCCTTGCTCTCTCCGCACCCATCCTGGGCTGGTTTATCTTCACTCCCCTGCTCCTCATCCTGAGCCTGGGGGCAGGCATCACGGCTTTGTTCCGTCGTGCCAAACCACAAGTGGAATTTTAAAAGGGGAAAAAGCGCCAGGTAACCAGGGGCGGTGCGACTTTGCCACTCTGCCCCTACGCCACCCTGCAACTTTATCCCCCCCGTGATATACTCCCCCCATCATGCAAGCCATCCTAAATCCAGAGCAGGAAGACCTGCTCACACGCACCCGAGACATATTGGGGCAACTACGCGATGTTTTAACAGAAACGGCCGTTTCCCCTGAAAATCGCAGCGCCCTCATCGAATCCATCCGTCAACTAGACGAGCTGTTCATGCTGGTCGTCACTGGCGAGTTTAACGCTGGCAAATCTGCCTTCGTCAACGCGCTGTTGGGGCAGAGCTTGCTGCCCGAAGGCGTCACCCCCACCACCAGCCAGATTTACCTGCTCAAATATGGCGAAAAAACAGAGCAGACCCCTGTAGAAACTGGTGTATGGACGCAAACGGCACCCGTCGATATTTTGCATGAAATCGTCATCGTCGATACCCCTGGCACCAACGCCATCCTGCGCGAACATGAAGCGTTGACTGCCGAGTTCATCCCGCGCAGCGACCTGGTGCTGTTCATCACCTCCGCCGACCGCCCCTTCACCGAAAGCGAACGCGCTTTCCTGACCCAAATCCGTGATTGGGGCAAGAAAATTGTGCTGGTCGTCAACAAAATCGACATTTTGCCCGGTGAGGCTGAACGGGAACAAGTGATCACTTTCGTCACCGATTCCGCACGTAAACTGGTAGGCGACGTGCAAGCTGTCTTTCCCACCTCGGCCAAGCTGGCACAAGAAGCCAAAGCGGGCCAACCCGAAAAGTGGGGGAGCAGCGGTTTTGAGCCGTTGGAAAGCTACATTCACGAAACATTGGATGATAACGGCCGTTTTCGTCTCAAACTCTCCAATCCGCTGGGCGTGGGGCAAAAACTCGTCAAGAAACAGCTCAACCTCGTGGAAGCAGACCTGCACTCCCTCAAAGAAGACCGCGACTTGCTCGACGACATCAACGGCCAGATGGTCTACTACAACGACGACATGCAGCGCAATTTCCAGGCTCGCCTGGGTGAAATCGACAACATTTTGTGGGGGATGGAAAAACGAGGTAACAATTTCTTCGACGAAATGATTCGCTTTGGTCGCATTCCCGACCTCATTAGCACCCGCAAAGTGGAAGCTGCATTTGAAGAAGAGGTCATCGCCGATGCTCCAGAGCAAATCGACAGTCACGTCAGCGAACTCATCGACTGGATGGTAGAACAAGATCTGCGCCAATGGACAGCCGTTGCCGACCACATGGCCAAGCGCAAACAAATCCACCAAGAGCGCATCGTCGGTGAGGGCGGCCCCCGTGAAGGCTCCCTGGCGTACAACCGCCAACATCTCATCGACTCTATCGGCAAATCGACCCGCCTCGCCGTTGAAACTTACGACAACGAAAAAGAAGCAGCCGAACTGGCGGAGGCCGCTCGCGGCGCCGTGGTCAATACAGGTCTGGCTGGCGTGGGCGTGGGTATTGGCGTCGCCATTGCCGCTGCCGCGCATGTGGTGTGGATTGACGTGACCGGTATCTCAGCAGCGCTGTTAGCGGCTGCCCTCGGTTTGCTGGTGCTGCCCGCCCGTCGGCGCAAAGGGAAGAAGGAGCTGCAAGAAAAACTGGCTGAATTGCGCCACACACTCGTCAACAGCCTCACCAGGCAGTTTGACCGCGAGATGCGCCACAGCACCGAGCGCATTGAAGACACAGTAGCACCCTTCACCCGCTTCGTCCGCGCCGAGACGGATAAACTCACGGCGCAACACGACACGCTAGTCGAAATTGAGGCACACATCATAGGTCTGCAAGGGCAAATCAACACCCAATCCCTTACAGAAAATTAAACCACACAACCCGACCGTCGCCGGGAGGGGATGCCAGCCAGCAGGGTTGCATAACAAGCCCATTGGCGCTTAAACTGTCGGGAAGTTGCCCCGCTACATTCCTGGCAACCCAGCCATTGTGCCGCTCCAGTTGAAGCGAAGGGCGCTGATGATACTTAGCTCGGTGATAGTCAGGATAAGGCCGACTGTTAAGGGCAAAATGAGCTGCCGCCAATTTTCTGCTCTACTTTCCCGCCGGAACGCAATCAGCAAAAACACCACGTTCAAGCTCAATACAATCAGCAGCAAGCCAATGGTGCTGGCTAAGGCCAATACATAGTTAATGGCGTCCTGGTTGCTCAAGAGGGACAAGGCGAAGAAAAGCGCGACAAGCATCACCCCAGCCAATTCGCGGCAGGAGGCGATGATCGGTTGGTAACTCACTTGCCGCCACAAGGTTTGTGTGAGAGCGGGCAGGATGGTGATCCCCATCATCAAACCGGTGCCCATGCCGGTTAGCAAACGGAGCCAGTTACGGGGCTCGTAAAGGTGCGGCGCGTTGGGGAAGAAGTGGAGGTAGGAGTTGATGCCATCGATGCCCATGAGCGCCACGAAGCCCATCAACAGGACAAGAATGAGGGGCGGCGGCATACCACCTCGACGCAAACGGCCGTTCCCCCACAGCAGCAAATACACCACAAACACCCCAAGATACATTCCGGTACAACGCGCACAAAGCGGAAACTGACGGCCAGCAATGGTAAAGGAACGCGCGGTGATGCGATGGCAAAGAGCGTATCCCATCCAATCTGCGCCGTTTAGCACATGGCTGTGTGTGAGATGTGCCACGTCTGTGAGGGTGTAAAAGGCCATGATCAGCAAAATTCCCAAGCCCAGCAACACCATTATACCTCGCTGCAACGGTAACGGCCGTTTCTGCATTATTTTGTTATTTGACAAAGATTCATCTTTTGCTGTCATATCTGCCTTTTGGGAGTAAAATACAGAAAGATTGAACGGATTATAGTATACTCCATTTATCCGCAGATTTCGCAAACATCGTCCTGAGCCTGGCACAGGATGGTGCAGATCAGTTATTTTTCTTTGCGTTTTTGCGCTGAAGTTCAAAAAGAGGGAATCATGGCCAAACAACCCACAACTTATTACCGCCCCGATAATTTAGCTGCAGCCTTGCAATTATTACAAAAACCAGACACAGTCCCACTGGCTGGCGGCACCAAACTCATCGCTGATGACATCACAGATGCTGTCGTTGATTTGCAGGATTTGGGTCTCAATCAGGCAAATTTCGCAGAGAATCAACTAGAAATTGGGGCAGCGATGAAGCTGGCTGAGCTAACGGCCGTTCTTGAAGGACAGCCAGACAACACCCCCCCCCCCTTACTGCTCAAAGCGATTCACCAGGCAGGGGCAAACACCTACCGCAATGCCGCCACGCTGGGGGGATCTATCGCCAGCCGCTTAGCCGATAGTGAACTGTTGGCGGCACTGTTGGCCTTAGAGGCCACTTTGGTCATCCACACGCCTGACACCGCCGAGATGAGCTTGGTGGCTTATTTAGATGCTGCAGAACGGCCGTTTGGCCTCATCACCGCCATCCATATCCCCTGGCAGACTGGAGATGGCAGCAGCGGGCGCGTGGCACGTACCCCAGCCGACTATCCCATCGTGTCGGTGACGGTGTGGCAGCCAACAGGCAGCACCCCGCACCTGGCCGCCACCGGTGTTGATGTCCGCCCCGTTCGTTTGGCAGCTGCCGAGCAAGCAGTGGCTGACGGTGTGAATGAACACAGCGTGGATGCCGCCGCCGCTGCAGCCAAGGCGCAATGTACTCATCCCGGCGATTTTCGTGGCGATGCGTCTTATCGTGCTGACATGGCAGCGGTGTTAACGAAGCGGGTATTACTGGCATTGAAATAAATCTTAGGAACGGAAATTAAATCATCCTTTGGCACGCCCAGACCGGCGTCGGTGCAATCTGTAGTTAAAAGTTGAGAAAGATAGCATCATTATTGAACAACTACAGCCTATCACGGCGATCATTGTCTTTATCATCATTTTTGCGGCTATTTTCACGCAGACGGTAACGGGGTTTGGTCTGGCGTTGGTCTCGATGCCATTGCTGGTTTTGATTTTGCCCATTCAAGTTGCCACTCCCTTGGTTGCCCTGGTGGGAGGTCTGGCGGAAGCGCTGCTTTTGCTGAAGTATCGAGAAGCGTTCAATTTTCGGGCAGTGTTGGTCTTGATTGCGGCTTCGATGGTGGGCATTCCGTTTGGGGTGTATCTGCTGGGAGAGGTAGATGAGGGGATCGTAACGGCCGTTCTCGGGGTCATGGTGGTGGTATATGCGCTGTATGCCTTGCTTGGCTTCAATCCCCCCCAGTTGGCACACCGAGGGTGGGCTGTCCTCTTTGGGTTAGTAGGCGGCATTTTGGGGGGCGCTTACAACACCAGCGGTCCGCCAGTGATCATCTATGGCAGTTGTCGCCGCTGGCCACCAGCCGAATTCAAGAGCAATTTGCAAGGGTTTTTCCTGGTCGCCAGCATCACAATTATTGTGACACACTTTTTAAATGGCAACTTCACCCCCACTGTATGGCTCCATTTTTTAGTTGCTGTTCCCGCTGTTTTGTTGGCTTTATTTGTTGGCTTTCATCTGGATCAGTACCTTGACCCGCTGCGTTTCCGCAAAATCGTACTCATCGCTTTAGTTATTTTAGGTATTGGTTTAATCGTGTTATAAACAAGTGAGCGGCTCAGGAACAGAATGCCGGTTTGCTATCAGGCGGTTATCATGCGGAAAGGCAGGGGCACAAAGAGCAGCACAAACAAGGCCAACGTGAGAATGGCAATCACTTTGCGCTTTGTGTCTAGGGGAGTCACGTCGTCCAACGGTTCGGCATACGTGCGCCCAAATGCCAGCAGCAAGAAAATCCACAAAACCCACACGAATGCATTGCCCAACACCACCAGAAGCAGCAAACCAATGATGACAGGCAAGAATAACTGGCTTGCTTTTTTGCCAAACAGCGCATAAGAAACGTGTCCCCCATCCAACTGCCCCACAGGAATCAAGTTCAGCCCGGTCACCAGCAGCCCCACCCATGCCGCCCAGGCCACCTGGTTCAAATAAACATCGACGCCATCAGCTGGTAAGTAACGTTGGAAGATGATAAATTTCGCCAAGATATACATTAGCGAGTTGCCTTCGTATTGAAACTCGCCAACCGGCAGCGCCCTCAGGTCAGACGTGTATAAGCCATACAAGAAGATGGGCACAGCCACTATAAAGCCAACAATAGGGCCAGCCGCGCCGACATCTAGCAAGGCTCTTTTATTTTTGACAGGCCCTTTCAAACGAATGACAGCTCCCATGGTGCCAATAATCGAGAAGGGCATGGGAATGAAATACGGTAATGTCACGGGCACGTTGTGATAACGCGCCGCAATGTAGTGTCCCAGTTCATGTAAACCGAGAATGGTCATGATGCTCAGGCAGAATGGCCAGCCCTGAATGATTTTAGTCCAATTCTGAGCTATGCTGGTCACCAGTTGGGATAAACTGGTGATTTCCACGTTTTCGGGGAAAAAGGCTCCTTCGTAAAAGGCTCCTATAAACATTGTGGTGATGAGTGTGGCCAGGAAAAGCACCAGGTTGACACGCCAATTGGATGGGGTGGCATGGAATACAGCGGGGAGGGCTTCAATGGCTAAACGGCCGTTATCCTCCCGTACCAGTGGTGTGAACCCGTATGCCTCAAAAATCGAGCGCAGTTCATCAAAACAAACATCTGCCTCCTGCACAAAACGGCCGCGAAAGCGAAAATGCCCTTTTTCAGGCCAATCCAACGTGGTATCAGTGACAATAAAAAGATGGGGAATAGCCTCACGTATTGCTTCCACAGCATCTAGTGAGACCACATAAGCGGGTGGTGTATGGTTGCGCATATCGTAAACCGTATTCCATAGTCCATGATCCGTGTGCGGACTACGGATTAGGAATCTATTGCTTGAGTACCTTCTTCAACCAACTCAGTTTCATCCTCATCATCACCCCAGCTAATAATCCAAATGCAAGCACCAGCCACAAGGATGGTGATCACGATCAGCCAAAACCATTGGCTGCCTTCCAGCCCCTCATCTCGAGCTTCGTAGAGCAAAATGAGTACCATCCCCAGAGCTAACACCACCCAAGCAGACAAATATGGATGGCTCATAATCATATTTTTGATTTTTTCCATTGTGATAACCTCGGAAATTAAAAGATTCAAGATTGACGCTGCCAGCATCGCGGCAAAAGCATCAATCAAAAATCGTTAATCGTCAATTTTTATGCAGTCGCTCATCTCGCAGCACCCGAATCATCACCTTTGTATCCGGTGGCTGTGATTCCTCAATGGCCACTTGCCAGACATCTGGCAAGATGTCTAACTCAACTTCAAAATAGCCTTCTTTGGCAAAGAACTCAAACAAGGTTCCAAGCTGGTTCTCAGGAATGTAAGCGACCACCATTTCACCAATATGGACGTTGGCAGAGTCTTCAATCTCGCTTAAAACGGCCGTTAATACTGGAATGGTATCATCGCTAGGCAGCACAAACATTTGGTCAATCCTCGCCACTTGCGCGTCGATGCTCCAGCCAAGAATAACCGAAATCTCCGTGCCCAATTGTCCAATGACATAACTGCGCTCGCTGAACGCCATCAGTAGTTCTGCCCGTTTCATCTTCACTTTACCATCTGTTGCTTTTTGCATGAGCAGCAAAATGGAAGGAATGTCAGAGGGTTTAGCTCGACGCACTTGTAACCCTTCAGGCCGGGGACAAACTTGTTTTTCTATCTGGCTAGCTACAGCAACCATCGTTTTTAAATCGCTCTTACCTGCTAGACGAGCGATGCGCATGAGGCTTTCTCCCACACGGCCCACTATCAAAGTTTTGGGTGCCACCGTTACTGGCTCTGGCAGACGCGCCCATGCCTCAAAAAACTGCGTCTCTGTGCCAGCCATGAGGCCGTTGGTATCAATGACAATATCTGCCATGGCTATTTTTTCTTCCTGAGGAGGTTGTGCTTTTACACGGGTCGCCGAAAGTTCGGCATCCCATCCCCGGCAAATCATAAGCCGCTGCATTTGCCGCTTCTTAGTGCAGCGAGTTACCCAAATTTGATGGCAGGCATTTTTGAGGTCGCCCTCCAACAATTTTATGGCTTCAATAACCACAATAGGCGCTTCGCTTTGTTGAATTCGTTCAGCCACAACCTGGCGTACAGCTGGGTGTATCATCGCTTCTAAATCTTTGAGCGCATTGGCATCACTAAACACGATTTCGCCTAGTTTTTTACGGTCAATGCTGCCATTTTCTTTGCGCACATCTGAACCAAAAGCCACAGCTATAGCCGCCTGGATATTGGGATCATGATTCATGAGCTCATGGACAATTTTGTCCGCATCAATGGTATTTGCACCTTGTTCCGCTGCCAGGTGCATGACAGCACTTTTTCCAGTGGCAATATTCCCTGTCAACCCAATAATTACTTTGTTTTTAAATGTAATACTTTTTACTTCATCACTCATGCGCCATTGTCTCCCACTTTTCCATTAGTGTTTCAATTGTTTGCTCTGTCGAAGCATATTCTATGCTTATGGTCTGAATCTTGTCAACGGACTCTGTCTGAGTTGCCCATTCCATTTCTTTGCTCAAGTTTGCTAATTTCTTTTCGAGCTGCTCAATTTCAGCTTCAACAGCTGCCAAAGCTTCTGCCCGTTTCCGTTGTTCGTTCTTGCTTAAGCCGTTGTGATTGTTTTTTAAGCGGCGTGCCTCTTTGGCTTCGGCACGAGCCATGGCTGCTTTTTCCTTGAGAACGGCCGTTTTCCGTTCTCGCCACGCCAAATATTCCTGATAATTCCCTTCGTGGATATGCATGCAGGAGTCATCTAATTCCCACACCTGCGTCGCCAGGCGGTCTACCAGATACCGATCATGCGTCACCATGAGAATCGTGCCCTGGAAGCGTTCTAAAGCTGCTTGCAGCGTTTCTTGCGAGAGAATGTCCAGGTGGTTTGTCGGCTCATCAAGCAGCAAGAAGTTTGCTTTTTGCAGCGCTAAGATTGAAAGCGCCAACCGCCCGCGTTCGCCGCCACTCAGCGTACTCACCCGTTTATAAACGTCATCCCCACGGAAAAGATATTGAGCCAAATAATTCCGCGCTTCACTGATGAGCATATCTTGATGGCTGAGTAGTTCATCTAGCACAGTATTCTCTGGGTTTAATCCTTCATGCGCCTGCGAAAAATAGCCTACTTCCAAACTGGCACCCAAGGTCACCGACCCAGATAATGGTGGGATTCGCTCCAAAATCGTCTTGAGAAACGTCGTTTTCCCAGTGCCATTTGCCCCAATCAAGGCTGCACATTCCTGACGCCGTAATTCGATATTATCCGAGGAAAACAAAGGGGCACCAGGATAGCCAATTTCTAAATCATGGGTGCGTAACACCAGTTCGCCGCTGCGATGAGAGGCTTGCAGGTGCATATGCACTTGCGGCATGCGGCTGGGCGGACGCAAACTTTTAATTTGTTCATGCAGTTCACCCACAGTTGAAGCCACAATGTCCAGGCCATAAATCTCTTTGGTCTGCATCCAACCTTTGCTTTTCAAATCTGCCAAAACACCTAAGCCACCCGCATGTATGGCAGCCACTTCACGACTAAGCCGACTCAATTTACCTTGCGCCATTTGGGTGCGCTGCCCGGCCATATTGCGCCGGATGTAATCCAGCTCTTTGAGCAAACGTGCCATCATGTCTTCAAACTCGATTTGGCGGCGTTCCCAATGTGCTTCTCGCTGCTGCGTGTAGGCGGTGTAATGGCCGCGATAGGTGTCAATGCCATTGCGGCTCATTTCCCAGATGGTGTTGACTGTTCTGTCGAGGAAGTAGCGGTCATGGCTCACCAGCAGCACCGCTCCCTGCCACACTTTAAGCACCCCTTCCAACCATTCGATGGCTTCAATGTCCAAATGATTGGTGGGCTCATCCAGGATGAGGAGGTCTGGCTTTTCTAAAAGCAAACGTCCAAGGAGAACACGGGTCTTTTGCCCGCCACTGAGATGGGGCAAGGGCAGTTGGCTGCTTTGCTCATCAAAACCCAGGCCAGTCAACACCTGTTTAATGCGTTGTGTGTAGTCGTATCCACCAGCTTGCTCAAACCGCTCTTGCGCACGACTGTATTCAGCCATGTCTACCGCAGCCAAGCCATCGGCCATAGCCTCTTCTATCTGGCGCAAACGAGCTTCTTCTTGCTGCAAATCCTTGAATACGAGCAAAAGTTCATCATAGACGGAGTGGGTGCGCCCCGAGAAAGCCTTGGCTGATTCCTGACGCAGGTAGCCCAGTCGGGTGCCTTTGGCTATGTGGATGCGGCCAGCGCTCGGCGACATGAAGCCTGCCAAGATATGCAAAAAGGTGGTTTTACCAATGCCGTTGGGTCCAACTAAGCCCACTTTGCCATCTTTAGGCAGGCTCACAGAAATGCCTGTGAATAAATCAAAATCACCAAAGGATTGGCTGACGTTTGTGGTGGTTACCATTGCCATAGCGGAGGGATTATACCGTAGGCCAGGCAATGGGACACAAACGTTTAGGCTGCCCTAAGTGCGTATCCATAAATAAGCTGTGGCTGCGCACTAAGGTAAAAAAACAGCCCCCTTTTTTGCAGAAGGGAGCTTGAATATACTTTTGATTCTCTTAACTAGAAAATTCGTGCGTCCTTAGTTGAGGTATTGGCGCAAATGACCGGCAAAGTTAGGATGACGTAGCTTACGCAATGCCTCTTTTTCCAACTGACGGATACGCTCACGGGATAAACCAAACATCTCACCCACCTCTTTGAGGGTGCGAGATTCGCCATCTTGCAAGCCATAGCGTAAACGCAGGATACGGGCTTCACGCGGTGTTAATTGATCGAGAATATCACCCAGTTCTTCGGTGAGCATATTGCTGGCAACCATCTCAGCTGGGGGAGGGGCTTCAATGTCCTCAATGAAGTCTCCCAATTCAGCATCAGATTCATCACCGACGGGGCGTTCCAGGTGGACAGGCTGGCGGCTGGTACGCAGCATCCAGCGCACCCGTTCGGCGGGCAGTTCCATCGTCTCTGCGATTTCTTCGGCGGTGGGTTGGCGCCCGTATTCTTGTTCTAGCTCTTGAGCCACTTGATACAGTTTGCTAATGCGACCGCCTAAGTGGGCGGGGATACGAATGGTGCGGCCATGATTGGCTAAGGCACGGGTGACAGCCTGGCGAATCCACCAGGTTGCATAAGTGCTGAACCGGTTGCCACGACGGTAATCGTATTTCTCTACCGCTTTCATAAGGCCGACATTGCCTTCTTGAATGAGATCCAAGAATTGTAAACCACGACCCCGGTATTTTTTGGCAATACTCACGACTAACCGGGTATTGGCGCGAATCAAATGGGCTCGTGCGGCATCTCCAATTTCTCGGATATTTGTCAGTTCATCTAGTTCATCGTCGGTGATGGGCTCAATGCCAGCTAAGGTGTCTTCTGCTGCTCGACCTGCTTCAATTTCCATGGCCAGTTGTACTTCTTCGTCAGCGGTTAACAAGGATTGCTGACCCATTTCACGGAAATACAGGCCGACAGAATCGTCAATGGGTACATTGCTCAAGTCGAATAATGGGGCTGTGTGTGAATCAGAGTTAGGATTCTGGTATTCACCACTAAGTTCCAAACCGCCGTTCAGTTCGGTGGTGGTGTCTTCTCCGCCCATGGCATTGCTGGCTTCTTCCTCGTTTTCAAAGACAAGCACACCCATGGACTGGGCTTCTTCATAAATTGTTTCTAGTAATGTGAGGTTGTTTTCAACGTGTGGTAAGGCTTCTAAGATTTGGTCGTAAGTAATGTAGCCTTGTTCCATCCCGTTATTAAGCAAACCGTTAACCACTTCCATTTCGTCAAATGGATTGCTTAAATCGCTCAAGATCCCTATTCTCCTTCATAAATATTTGTGCTCAGGTTGTGTGTATCCGACTCTCTCGCACCCAACGCTGCCTCTTCCTGCACTGGAGCAGTCTAGCATATTCAGCGATTTAAAGTCAAGGGGGTGGAACAGGCTGGTGCTGGTTGTTTTGCGGCGTATGTGGGATAATTTCCCCCTGACTCGGACAGCAGCAATTTAATACCCTGCTCACATTCACTAAACGAAAAAAGCATTATGTTTATCAACCCGTACATCGTAGGCAACCCCATTGGAGAAGAACAGGAATTTTACGGCCGTACCGACATCTTCAGAACTGTATCGGGCGTGCTGCACCACCCACGCAAAAATGCCATCGTTCTGTATGGCCAGCGACGAATTGGCAAA